>Ga0153948_1000111_pt1 | contig 41780 bp, 24 predicted proteins | sample TSNJ032MetaG_FD_104696 | JGI IMG/M metagenome (GOLD analysis project Ga0153948, IMG submission 104696) | Attine ant fungus gardens microbial communities from New Jersey, USA - TSNJ032 MetaG | ecosystem: Host-associated > Fungi > Mycelium > Unclassified | place: USA: New Jersey, Wharton State... | reverse complement strand
CCCGGCAGGACAGATTACAGGGCCTTTTAATTAAATAGCACAATAAGCAAACGGCGGCACGGTCAATCGACTGTGCCGCTTGTTTTATTGTAGGAAAGGAGATTTAGCACACCTATGAAACGAATTATGAGCTTTTTTCTTGCGCTGGTAATGACTTTTAGCCTGTTCGGAATGTCGGCATTGGCTGGCGACCTTGACGAGAACGGAGAAACAGGCGGCAGCGGGCCAAGCGGTTCCGGTCAGCTAAACGGATACTGGTCAGGTTCATGGAACGGCATGAGGATAACCGTCATTGACGTTTCCGACCCTGCCCGCGAGATCGACGGCGAACAATGGGGTAAAGTCGCGGAGGGTACAAAGTCCATAGACATTACTGGACTTGATTCGTCAAATGGCTTTTTCACCCGCACGTTGGCAGGCGACGGCTCGACTGCCCTCACTCACGGAAACAAAGTGACTCACTTCGGTAAAGTCAGCAAGATGGATTACCGCGATGGTGAAGCCCTTGCTGTTATAACAGGAGGGTATGAATTTTATACTGTTTCCGGCTGTCCTATCGTTATGGGAGATAATCAAGCGTCCACTCAGACGATAAAGAACTTTATCAACAATCAAGGTATGCTTACAAATATCGCACAGTGGTGCGGCGGCGGGCTTACTTATGAAACACTTATCAGCGGCAAATACAAGCTGCTCGTTGAACCGATTATGTATGTACTTATTTATGAGTATAAATACGCTTTTACAGCAACGGAAGCCGCAATGTATAAGCCATACGGCGATTCCCTATGGGGAATAATTAACAACACGCTCGCCAACGCCTTTTTCCTCGAACAAGACGAGCTTGGATGGGATAAGTGGACTGGCTCGACAACCGTAAAGCAATCGTTTAGTGACATCATTACCTACCTCGGTATGCACATCTATTCGATTGCACCGACCGACGCTCCTGTGCCTGTGCCGAAATCCCTCAAAATTATGAAGAAATCCGACACGGGCGCGTCGCTTTCGGGCGCACAGTTTACCATTACCGGCAACGGTAAAAACGAAACCGTCACGGTAAACGGTACGTTGACGCAGAGCCTCGACGGATGGCTTGACGGCAGTTACACGGTGACGGAAACCGTCGCTCCGTCAGGTTATGAGTTGAACGCTACGTCGCAGACATTCACCATTAGCGGCGATAGCGTCAGCCCCGCAGAGTTGACGTTCATAAATACGAAAACTCCCCCGCCGCCCCCGCCCGAAACACCGCCGCCAACGGAAGTTGACTTCAAAAAGGTTGAGTACGGTACGGAAAAAGGGCTTGCGGGCGCTGTTTTCAAGGTGACACAGCTTTCCCATTGGGAAACACGCCTTGTTGACCCGAACGGCGACGACACAGGCGAGTTCTACGATGATGATAACGGCGATGAGCTTAACGCGGGCGACCCCGGCTACCATCATAACGTAGAGGATTTAGCCGACGATATTTGGGTTTGGCTTGAAATCCGCGAAACTAAAGATGTAGGCACGTTCGTCAGCGGATCGGACGGCTCTATCCCTGTCGGCGCATTGGAAGCGGGCAGTTATACCATTGAGGAAATTTCCCCTCCCGCGGGTTATGTTCTCGCAGAAACTTTACATGAGCGGATTCAATCATTCGACGTTCCCCGCGAGGGCGGCTACACTCCTAAAATCACGTTTACCAACAAGAAGCTGCCGGGGCTTACCGTTATCAAGGTTGACGAGGACACGGGCTTGCCGCTCGCAGGCGCGGAGTTTTCCATCGCGCATAAAAACGGCTTTTTCACTTATGAAGCCGTTACAACTGCTGACGGTACAATCAATCTTGAAGGACTTCCCGAAGGATGGTACACGGTGACGGAGCTTGCCGCGCCGCATGGTTACTTGAAACGTGACGAGAGTAAGGACGTTTTTCTCCCCGCAGGTGGTTCCGCTCAAATTAAGTTTGATAACCGCCGCAGGCCAACGCTTGAAATTGTCAAACTGGACGCACAGACAAAGCAACCGTTATCCGGTGCGAAGTTCCGTGTGTGGGAAACAGAGGGTGGCACGGTCGGCGAGTTTACCACCGGCGCAGACGGTAAAATCACGATTCCTAACCTTGATGAAAAGATTTACTCCGTCGAGGAAATCGCCGCTCCTAACGGGTATCTGCTTGATACACAGCACAAGGACGTAAAACTCGAATGGGGCAAGGTTACGACTTTGACCTTTACAGACCGCAAGAAGCCGGGACTGACAATTACAAAAGTTGACGAGCAGACCGGCGAAGCCCTCGCGGGTGCGGAGTTTTCCGTCGCGCACAAGGGAGGCGCAATCGTCTACGAGGGTCAGACGGACAGTAACGGTAAAATTAACCTCACCGATTTAGCCGAGGGTTGGTACACCATAACCGAAACCGCCGCTCCTTACGGCTATCTTATTGTAAACACCGCAAAAGACGTGTACTTGGAGGGTGACAGCATTGTCGATGTGCGTTTTTTGAACCGCCGCCGTCCGACGCTTGAAATCATCAAGCTCGACGAACAGACCAAACAACCATTGCAAGGCGCGAAGTTCAAAGTTTGGGCTACCGAGGGCGATACGGTCGGTGAATACGTTACCGACGCAAACGGACGAATCCTTATACCCAATCTTGACGATAAGATTTACTCTGTCGAGGAAATTATCGCGCCGGATGGCTATGTCCTAAACCCGCAAAAGAAAGAAATCCTGCTCGAATGGGGTAAGGTCAACACTCTCACGTTTACTAACTTGAAAAAGCCTACACTTACGGTAATTAAATACGACGAGTTGACGAACGAGCCGCTTGCGGGCGCGTCGTTCCGGCTGTGGAAAACCGAGGGTGAAACGTGGAGCGAAACACAGGTAACGGATGCGAACGGCGCAATCACATGGACGGGCTTAGACCCCGGCATTTACTCGGTACAGGAGATTGACGAGCCATATGGGTACTTCAAAGACCCCGCACGAAAGGAAATCTTGTTAGAGGGCGGCGATAACAAGTTTTTGGAGTTTTTCAACAGGCCGCGACCTGTGTTGACAATCCTCAAACGCGACCAAATCACGGGCGAACCGCTTGCGGGTGTCAAGTTCAAAGTACAGCGTTTAGAGGGTGAAACCATCGGCGAGTTTTTAACCGACGCGAACGGTATGATTGAGTTGTCACCGAAAACGGGTTATCTGTTGGAGGAAAAAATATACCGCATAACGGAAGTACAGCCGCCGAACGAGTATCTTTTGGACTCCAATCCGACAAAAGACGTGCTTCTAAAATGGTACGAACCGACGGAGCTTGTCTTTGAAAATCTGTTGAAACCGACTCTTATCTTCATCAAACGCGACGGCATGAGTGGGCGCGGCATTTCGGGAGCGACCTATCGTGTTCAATATGAATCGCCTACGGGCGGCGTAACTACAATCGGCAGCTATGTAACCAAATGCGGCTTGATTGTTCTTCCGTATGTTACGCCGGGTTGGTATGTACTGACGGAAACCTCGCCCGCACCGGGATATAGCTTACCGACTAACCCGACACAACGGTTTTACCTCGCTCCGGGCGAAAACAGTTATACCTACGCTCAAACCCAAGCTGATTTATACGTTGATTCCCGAACAAACCCTAACAGCGGTAAGCGCGGCGATTGCAACGATTGGTGCGGGTATTTGTGTTCCGTTCTCTGCGCGGATAATTGTGGTAATCCGGGCGGCGGCACTATGGACGGCGGCACGGGCGGCAGTTTCGGAAACCTCACAATTACCAACGGCAACGGCGACCCGCTTACAGGCGGCACAACCGGCGGCAATAATAGCGGCACTACTACAGACCCCACGAAACCCGCACTCACGGCGGGAACTGTTACACGGGTCAGCGACTTGACCGCAACAGTACAGTTCACGTCAAGCGTGGCGGGTAGATATTACTATTCCGTCGTAAACAGCGGCGCGAATGAGCCGACCGTTGCGACGGGCGGTTTGGGAACAGTCTGCTCGGCGGGCAGTAATACCATGACTGTCTACATGACGGCAGGCGTGAAAGACGTGTATATCAAGGTTAAAGACGCAGACGGAAACGTGAGCGACGCGCTGAAAATCACCGTTCCCGCGTATTCCGCGACTACGCAGACATCTACGACTGAACAACCCTCGAACTTTGACGACATCGTTATCACTGGCGGCACGGTCGTCTATCTCAACCCCGATTTTTCCACCGTTGTCATAAAGTTTGGCAGCTACTAAATTGTAAAGGAGAATGTACAATGACAAGAAAAATTACATCTTTACTGCTCGCGGTGTTAATGCTATTCGGCGTAGTTACGTCGAGCGGCATAACCGCGTTCGCGGCAAGCGGCGCGGAAAATTATCCGCTGAACAGCATCGTTATCAAGATTGAGGACGCTGTGACCCATGCCATGCTTGCGGGCGCTCGTTTTGAGATTTACTACAACAATCAAGCGGAGAGCGGCGGTTATGGTACGCTCGTTGCTACCGTCGATACGGACGGCAGCGGCGTTATCGTTATCAGCGGTCTGCCGAGCGGATATTACATCGTCCGTCAGACTGTACCGCCGAATAATTATCAGCTTTCCATAAACAACGAGCAGCATTGCTACATCAAGCCGGACGGTACAAGCATTGAGGAACTTGTTTTCTCAAACTACCGTTACGGCGGCTTGGTCGTTATACTCAATGACAAGGACACAGGCAAACCCATTGCGAACGCGACGTTTTCCGTCACGGACGTAGAGAACAAGGCTATCGGCACTTCCGCTGACGGCGTGTACATGACTGACAGCAAGGGCGAGTTTTACCTTGAAAACCTGCCTGCGGGCGACTACAAAATCACACAACTTACCGCCGCGCAGGGTTACGCTATGGACAGCTCCCCCAACTCCCGTACCGTGCGTTTACAGCACACCAACGCAGATCAGAGTGTGTTCAGGGCGACGTTTGAAAACTCTCCCCTCGGCAGTCTGCTTGTCCGAGTCAAGGACAGCATGAGCAAAGAACCTCTCTCCGGCGCAAAATTCAACGTAAAAATCAGCGGCGGCGCGGACTTAGGTGAGTTCACGACCGCCGATGGTGGTACGTTTCTGCTCCCGAAAATCGCACGCGGAACGTACATCATCACACAGGTTTCCGCTCCTGTCGGCTACCTGACCACGAGCGCAAAAACGCAGTATGTCGATTATGTAAACACCTACGCGGTCGATTTTGAGAACAGCCCCAAAAGCGGACTGTACATCGTAAAAGTGGACGCAGACACAAAAACACCTTTGAAAGATGCGAAGTTCAACGTCTACAAAGATTCAACACTACTCGGCACATACACCACCAACGCGGACGGCGCGTTCACCATTGCAAACCTCGAACCCGATTGGTACACCGTTTCCGAATACGCCGCGCCGCAGGGCTACGTCCTCGACGATACCCCGCAAAGCGTACAGGTTACGTCGGAGCAGCTTCATAAGCTCACATTTGAGGACAAAAAGCTCGCGAGTTTGCAGATTATCAAAACAGACGAGTATAACGGCACACCTCTTTCGGGCGCGAAGTTCCGCGTTACTACACAAAGCGGAGAGTTTGTCGCGGACGTTACCACCGACTTAAACGGTAAAGCGACTGTACCCAACGTCGTACCCGGTTGGTATGTCATTTCCGAAACAAAAGCCCCGACAGGCTACCTTATCACGGAAGCGGCGAGGACAGTCGAAGTCAAGGCGACAGTTCCGACAGTAGTTACCGTTACGAACCGCGCCGAAAACAATCTCGAAATTGTCAAACTCGACGCATATACCCGCGCTCCGCTTTCGGGAGCTACGTTCAAAGTCGAGCATAGCAACGGTGCGAATGTCGGTACTTACACCACCGACAGCACGGGTAAAATCCTTGTAGGCAGTTTGAAAGAGGACACATATGTCATATCTGAAATCAAAGCCCCGGACGGCTATCAGCTTGACAGCGTTCCGCAGATTGTAGTAATCGAGGGCGGCAAGCTCCAGAGCGTCGAGTTCCTTGATAAACCGCTTTCGGGCATACAGATTATCAAGACGGACGTTCACACTCATGCGCCGCTTGCTAACGCTACATTTTTAGTCGAACGCGACAACGGCGAACGCATCGGCACATACAAGACCGACACAGCAGGCAAAATAATTGTGCCTGACCTCGTGGCAGGAACGTACATCGTTTCCGAAACCATCGCGCCTGACGGATATATCCTCGATAGTATTCCGCAGACTGTTGTTGTTAAAAACAACGCATTGACCGTTGCGGAGTTCACAAATAAGCCGTTCAGCGGAATCCAAATCCTTAAAACAGGCACGGACGGTACAACTCCCCTTATCGGCGCGGTGTTCACGATTGAAAAAGTGAACGGTGAGCGTGTCGGCAAGTACACAACCGACGTTTCGGGCAAAATTATCGTTCACGGACTTGCCGAGGGTGTGTATATCGTGAGTGAAACCCAAGCCCCGGACGGTTATTTGCTGAGTTCAACACCGCAGACCGTAGAGGTAAAGAGCGGCAAACTTACAATAGTGGAGTTTACCAATAAGGAGCTTCCGAACTTGTATATCCGCAAGGTTGACGCCGCGACGGGCGAACTTGTGGCTGGCGCGGAGTTCATTGTTGAGAAAAACGGCGTGTTTATCGCTTACGTTGTATCAAGTAACACAGCCGCAGTAGTCGTACCCCGCGTTCAGCCGGGTATCTACACGATAACTGAAACCAAAGCGCCCGCAGGTTATGAGCTTAACGACCCCGTGAGGGTTGTGGAAGTGACAGCGACCGGCGATGTTTACTACAACAGCGCGACGCTGACGGGCAATACCGTTACTTTCGGCAACAACAAACTAAACAGCCTTGAAATTGTCAAACTCGACAGCGTAACTCACAATCCATTGAGCGGCGCGATGTTTGACGTGACAAAAGCCAACGGAGAGAAAATCGGCTCGTATCGTACCGACGCAAGCGGTAAAATCTTGATTCCCGATTTAACCGAGGGAACATACATCATATCCGAAACCGCCGCGCCGAACGGGTATATTCTTAGTGAAAGCCCGAAGTCTGTAAACATCAGCGGCGGCAAACTCGTAAGCGTTGAGTTCCTTAATAAACCGATGAGCGGTATAGAGATTGTAAAACTTGACGCTATCACACGCAAACCCTTACAGGGTGCGGCGTTTGACGTGACAAAAGCCAACGGCGAGCGCGTCGGCACGTTCCGCACGGAAGCGGACGGCAAAGTGCTTATAAGCGACCTTACCGAGGGTGTGTATGTTGTCGGTGAAATTTCTGCGCCTGACGGCTATCAGCTTGACGAATCGCCCAAAAACGTAACCGTTACAAGCGGCAAACTGGCGACGGTAGAGTTCACCAATAAACCGTACAGCGGAATCCAAATCATAAAGACGGATGCTGTTAGCCACGCCCCGCTCTCCGGCGCGACATTCAGCGTTGAGCGCGTGAACGGCGAAAAAATCGGCACATTCAAGACCGACGTATCGGGCAAAGCGGTTATCCCCGACCTTACCGAGGGCGGTTATATTGTGTCCGAAACAATCGCACCCGACGGTTATATCCTTGACAATACGCCGCAGACCGTTGCCGTCAAGAGCGGCAAGCTGACTACGGTCGAGTTCACAAACAAGCCGTTCAGCGGTATCGAAATTCGTAAGGTGGATTCGGTAAACGGCAACGCGCTTTCGGGTGCGGTGTTTGAAATCCGCAAGCAGGACGGCGCGTTTGTCGCGGAAGTCACCACAGACAACGGCGGCAAAGCAAGCGTTCCGAGCGTTGAGCCGGGTTGGTACACGATTACAGAAACTAAAGCGCCGACTGGCTATGTCATTGACGGAGCGGCAAAAACTGTTGAGGTCAAATCGGGTGTTCCCACGGTCGTAACCGTAAGCAATAAACCTTTGAGCGGTATCGAAATCCTTAAACTCGACAGCGTAACCAAAGCCCCGTTAATGAGTGCGACGTTCACAGTCGAACGCGACAACGGCGAAAAAATCGGCACTTACAAAACCGACGCAAGCGGCAAAATCATCGTGTCAGGTCTTAGTGAGGGAACGTACATCGTTTCCGAAACCAACGCGCCGGACGGCTATATCCTTGACGCACAGCCGCAGACAGTCATCGTCAAGAGCGGTAAGCTGACAGCGGTTGAGTTTACCAACAAACCGCTTTCGGGGATTCAGATTCTCAAACTCGACAGCGTAAGCAAAACGCCGTTGATGGGTGCGACATTCACGGTTGAACGCGATAACGGCGAAAAAATCGGCACTTACAAAACCGACGCAAGCGGTAAAATCATCGTGTCGGGTCTTAGTGAGGGAACGTACATTATTTCTGAAACTATCGCACCGGACGGCTATATACTTGACGCTGTACCGCAAACTGTTACCGTCAAGAGCGGCAAACTGACGGCGGTCGAGTTTACCAACAAACCGCTTGCCGGGTTGAAAATCATCAAACTGAACGCCGTTACCCGTCAGCCGATTGAGGGTGTGGAGTTCAACATTTCCAAACTCGACGGCGCGAAAGTCGAAAATGACTTCCGTGGCTACACATTCCGTACCGACAAGACCGGCTCCGTGTTCATTCCGCAGCTTGCGGACGGTTACTACACCGTTGTCGAGGTAAAAGCGGCAAGCGGCTATATCCTTGACGCAGAGCCGAAAACCGTACTCGTACAGTCGGGTAAAACAACCGTTCTCGAAGTATTCAACACGCCGGTGAGCGGCTTGTTGATTGCAAAGACGGACGAAGCGACAAGAAAACCGCTGGCGGGCGTTAAGTTCGAGGTCAAGAAGCCGAGCGGCGAGCAAATCGGTATCTTCACAACCGACATCAGCGGTCAGATTCGCCTTACGGACGTACCCGCGGGCAAACTGATTGTCGTAGAAACACAGGCTCTTGACGGCTACGAAATCGACACTACCGCCCGCGAGGTAACAATCTACGAGGGCAAGCAGACAACGCTCGAAGTCACGAACCGTCAGAAAGCGGGCTTGCGTCTGCTCAAAATTGATAGCGTCACTAAAAAAGGTATTTACAACGTCGAGTTCATGGTTTTTGACTCAAACAATAAGCAGGTCGGCACGTTTATAACCGATAACAACGGCGTGATAGACTTTACGGGTATTTTGAGCGAGGGACGGTATACAATCCGTGAAACCCGCCCTGCTCCCGGATATTACACCGACGATATGCCGCGCACGATTGAGTTTATAAGCGGCAAAATCACTGAGGTAGTGTGGGAGAATACCCCGCAAATGGGGCAGATTCAAATTACCAAACTCTCCGGCGATGATAACGAGGTCAACGGTCTGCCGAAAGGTACGCCGCTTGCGGGCGCTGTGTTTGAGATTTATAACTACAAAAGTGGCAACCTTGTAGACCGCTTCGTTTCCGGTACGGACGGCAGAGCGGTATCTAAGCCGCTGCCCATCGGACGCTACGTTGTCAAAGAGGTACAGGCTCCGCAATGGTACAAACTCTCGACGGAATCAATGGATATTGAGGTCGAGTTCGCCACGCAGATTATAAAGCGCGAGTTCTACAACTATTCTGCGAACACGGGCGTAACCATCAAAAAAACCGGCAACTATGAAGCGATGCCGGGTGATACGATAACCTACAACATTAAGGAAGTCGGCAACACATCTTCGGTTCCGCTCACGGACTTCTTCTGGCGTGATATTATCCCCACGGATGCGGCGCGTCTGACTAAAATCGTGACGGGAACGTACAACCAGTCCTTGAAGTACAAAGTAATCATCACGACAAACAAGGGCGATACCCGCGTAATCGCGGATAACCTCTCAACCACCGTGAACAACGTCATAGACTGCCGCAACGCCGCGCTCGGACTCGCAAACGACGAGTATGTCACGAGTTTCACGCTTGTATTCGGCACGGTCAAGGCGGGATTTACCAAAGTGCTTGAACCGCAAGTGTTTATGACAGTCAAGACGGGTCTTGCCAACGGCTACCAGTTCGCCAACAAATGTGATGTGGGCGGTAAATACGGCTCAGAATGGGTCGTGGGGGCATCTTCATGGGTGACGCAAGTATACGCGAAGCCCGAAAAACTGCCGCGCACGGGTTATTAAACCCTAAAACCCTCAAACCGCTGCCCGGTTCATTCCGGGCAGCGGTCAATTTTTAACGCTTTAATCCTCATTTTCAATTACTCCATACCCGCCGCGGGCAAAGGTAGTCACATCAAGCTCTAATGCTTGTAAAATCTTGCTTGCAGTCCAAAACGACGAGGTAGACAGCTTGCGCTTACCTCCCTCAAACATTTGGTAATGCCGCATAGCGACACACGCTTTATCCGCTACTTGTTGTTGCGTCAGCCCCAATTTTTTACGGGCGTCAATCAGTATATCCTTTTCCTCACGCTTAACTTGATTAGGCAAGGCAATCCCTCCCTACTTTTTTCTACGGGCAACTTCAAGCATATACTGATAACCGGGGTTATTTTCGTCACCATCAGCAGGCTCAAAAGAATATTCTCCGTTAGCAAAAGCAGTAGGGTCAAGTTCCAATGCCGTCAATACAGCGTTCACGATACGCATAGACGAGGACGAAAAGCGGCTTTCGTGGCTCTCGTACATCTGATACTGCTCCAATTTAATACCCGCTTTTACGGCTACTTCTTCCTGTGTCATACCTAACTTCTCGCGTTGTCCTATCAATACACCCTTATCGGGAACCATACTTACCCAACCTGTCCTATCTAACATAGTGCAAACCTCCAACTGCTGTTTCCGATTGTCACACGAACAATCGCTTACATTCATTATACGAACAACTGCTTACATTGTCAAGAGGAAATTTGAACAAATCATACGCATTGCGGTTTGGGTAAACTACGATAAACCCGAAAATGACAGCGGCGGGATATACTCCCGCTGCTGTTTACTTCCCGCGCAGCTCCCGAACGAAGCCTAAAACGTGTTCTAATGCCTTGCTGTTTAACGGTTTTAGTTCTTCTACAAGTTCATTTAACAAAGCCGGATTCGTATTTCCCGTGTCAAAAAAGTCTTTCGGCGATATTTTCAGGTATTCGCAGATGTAAAAAAGCCCTTGAATCGACGGGGAAGATTTTCCGTTTTCAATGTTGCTGATATAGTTGTGAGCCTGTCCTATGGATAAACTCATGTCGCGAGCGGAAACACCCATCTCCGTCCGCAGTTGAGCCAAACGCTCGATAATAAAAGATTCGTCCATTTATTAACCCTCCCTTATGTAATATTGTACATCACGAACACTATATTTATGTCAGCTATCCGCTTACGTTTTTCTTGACTTGTAAATCATCAGCTTATATAATAATATTTACATAAGTTTTCAGCTTATACATTGGGAGGTGCATATGATGCAAGACTTTGAAAAAGCGTTTGGTGATTTTATAGACAGGCGGGAATACGACCAAGCGGAAAACGCTTTGTTTTCAATGGTGAGGATTGCGTTCAAAGCAGGCTGGCTCGCGGCGGGAGGTAAAGCTCCGCAACCGCAAAAGATAATAGAGTTAGTCAGACCGCAGAGAGTAATTCCGTTTGAAGAACACCCCGACAGTATTGAAACGGACATAACAATCAAACACTAATAAAACAAAAACCGCCGCCCAAGCTAAAACCGAGCGGCAGTCTGTACGGGGCGGGAAACTGCTCCTTTATTCATGTTTATTGGTATTGTCAGATGTCAAAGGAGATTTTATGGACACAAAAAAGAGTTGTTGTTTTACAGGTCATAGACACATAAGCAATGAGGACATCCTGCGAGTTGTCGCAATGCTTGACGAACTCATCGCCGAACATATCGGCAAAGGTTTCACGCGCTATCTCGCGGGCGGCGCACTCGGCTTCGATACGCTCGCAGCACAAGCTGTTTTACGGGCAAGAGAGAAAAATAACGGTATTAAACTTGTTATCGTTCAGCCTTGCCGCGACCAAGATGTTAAATGGCATGAAGCTGACAAATCGGAATATCGGCGCATTTTAACGGCTGCCGACGAAGTAATCTGCTTATCCGACCATTACTACAACGGCTGTATGCAAAAAAGAAACCGTTACCTCGTCGATAACAGCGGTCTGTGCATAGCCTATATGCGCGATACGCGCGGCGGTACAGCCTATACGGTACAATACGCGCAAAAACAAAATATCCCGGTAATCAACATCGGTATGTAAACCGATACAGCGAAAACCCCCGAATCGTCAATGGACGGTTCGGGGGTTTTCTTATTTTACACGAAAATTTCAAGAACAAGAGGTGAGCTTATTGGATTTCAACGAATTACTGGAAAACACACCGAAGAACCTTAACATCTATAACAGTCTGCTCAAAGGGCGGGCGATGCTTGAACGGCATAGCAAAATCGCGGTTTCGGTATCGGGCGGCTCTGACAGCGACACCATTATGGATTTGCTCGAACTCATGAAGCCCGATAATTGTAAACTCTCCTATGTGTTCTTTGACACGGGGCTTGAATTTAACGCGACAAAACGACATCTTGAAAAACTCGAACGCAAATACGGCGTAGCAATCGAACGCCGCCGCGCTAAAGTTACGGTTGCGGCGGCCTGCAATAAATACGGCGTTCCGTTCATTAGCAAGGACGCAAGTCAAATGCTGGAGCGATTGCAACGGCACGATTTCGATTGGCGCGACAGCTTGGAGAACGCCACAGCGGAAAAGTACGGACGGTGTAAATCCGCGCTCGACTGGTATTTCGACTGCCGTTCTTTGACAAGAAACGGAAAATCCCAATTCAGCATTGCCAAATACGCACTACTTCGCGAGTTTATTGTTGATACTCCACCCGATTTCAATATTTCAGACAAGTGCTGTGATTATGCGAAGAAAGCCGTTGCGAAAGAGTGTCAACGGGAGTTTAACCCGGATTTATCCGTCAACGGTATGCGCCAAGCGGAGGGCGGCAGACGCGCAGGAAGTATTCAGACTTGCTTCTCCCCATGCCACGGCGATGAACCGGACAATTACCGTCCGTTATGGTTTTGGACGGACGCGGACAAGGCGGTATATAAGGAATGGCGCGGATTATGTTACTCCGACTGCTATGAGGTTTGGGGGTTAAAACGTACAGGTTGCGTTGGCTGCCCTTGCAACTCTAAAGCAGAACAGGAACTTGATATAGTGGAGCAGTTTGAGCCGCAACTTGCCAAAGCCGCGAGGGGCGTTTTCGGTGTGTCCTACGATTATAAGCGGCGATATGCCGAGTACAAGGCAAACAACAGAGCGAACAGGAGGAAAACAAATGTATAGTTTAGTCATATGCGAAAAGCCAAGTCAGGCGGGCGCGTACTCTGCCGTCCTCGGCGCGAATGAGCGTAAGGACGGCTTTTTTATCGGCAAAAACTACATTATAGCGTGGTGCTTCGGGCATTTGCTCGAACTTGCCACGCCCGATTTTTACGGCGAACAATACGCCAAGTGGCGGTATGCGGATTTGCCGATTATCCCCGATAAGTGGCAGTATGTCGCGTCCAAAGACAAAGCCGCTCAACTGAAAATACTGAAAGAACTCCTTAACCGTACCGATGTGGATATGGTTATCAACGGCTGTGACGCGGGGCGCGAGGGTGAACTCATATTCCGGCTTGTTTACGAACACGCCAAGAGCCGCAAGCCTATTAAACGTCTGTGGATTAGCAGTATGGAGGATTCCGCGATTCGCGACGGTTTCAACAACCTCAAAGACGGCGCGGACTACGATAACCTCTACCACGCCGCGCTCTGCCGCTCACAAGCGGATTGGACTGTCGGGGTCAACGCTACACGGCTGTTCTCGGTGCTGTACAACGTCACGCTCAATACAGGGCGCGTACAATCGCCGACGCTGGCGATGCTCGTTAAGCGTGAAGCGGAGATAAAGGGCTTCGTCAAACAGCCGTTCTACACAGCGGAACTTGATTTGAGTGGTTTTACGGCTTCAAGCGAACGGTTCAGCGACAAAGCCGCCGCTGAAAGCGTAGCCGCTGATTGTTCGACTGCCACTGTTACGTCTGTAACGCAGACCGAAAAAAGCGCCGCTCCCCCCAAACTATACGACTTGACAACGCTCCAACGCGAAGCGAACCGCGCCCACGGCTTCACGGCGCAACAGACGCTTGACTACACGCAAAGCCTATATGAAAAGAAACTTGCAACATATCCGAGGGTAGACAGCCGATACCTCACGGACGATATGGCGGCGACGGTCGAGGGGCTTGTCCGCGCAATCGCTCCCGACGCGCCCTGTAACGCAAGTCAGGTTATCAACTCAAAAAAAGTCAGCGACCACCATGCGATAATCCCCACCAACGAAGCCGTGACAGCCGATGTTTCCGCGCTTCCGACCGGCGAACGCGAGATATTGCAACTCTTGAAAACACGCTTGATATGCGCTGTCGGCGAAAAACACCGCTATCTTGAAACGGCGGTTACACTCGAATCAAACGGTACGGAGTTCAAGGCAAAAGGTAAAGTCGTGATTCATAACGGCTGGAAAGATTATACGATTGCCGCCACCGAGGACACAGACGGCGAGGACGAACAATCCGCAACGATTCCCGAAATTACCGAGGGGCAGACCTTTCCCGTCGTTGCAAAGGTAAAAGAGGGTTTCACGTCGCCCCCGAAACACTACACCGAGGACACGCTGTTGTCGGCGATGGAGAACGCGGGCGCGGAGGATATGCCCGAAGATGCCGAGCGTAAAGGGCTTGGCACTCCGGCGACACGCGCGTCTACCGTGGAACGTATCATCAAAGCGGGATTTGTCCTGCGTTCTAAGAAGAATTTAATCCCCACCGATAAGGGAGTAAACCTTATCGCGGTATTGCCGGACACTCTTACAAGCGCGAAGCTAACCGCCGAATGGGAGCATAAATTGCTCGAAGTACAGCGCGGCAGGCTTGCCACCGACGAGTTTATGGCGAATATCGCGGCGTTCACTAAGGCGATTGTGCTTGACAACAGCAAACCGAAGCCCGAATTTGCCGCGCTGTTCCCGAACGCCCGGAAAACGGCTGAACCGCTTGGCAAATGCCCGCGCTGCGGCGGCGGTGTTTCAGAGGGAACGAAAGGTTTCTTTTGCGATAACCGCGACTGCGGATTCAAGCTGTGGAAAGAGAGTAAGTTTTGGACGGCGAAAAAGAAGCCCCTGACCGCCGCTATCGTTACCGCTCTGCTCAAAGACGGGCGCGTCGCGCTCAAAGGTTTGTTTTCCGAAAAGACGGGCAAAAAGTATGACGCTGTGGTCATACTCGATGATTCGGGGAACGGATTCGTTAATTTCAAGATGGAATTTACGCATGGAGGGCGCAAATAATGAAAAACAACCAAAAATATCAACGATTCCCCGACATAAAAAACGCGGAGGACTTAGGTATCGCCCATCTTGGCTCGCCTCACACGGCAATCGTGCCGCCTAAACGCCCCGTTGATCGCGCCGAATATGGGCGAGTTCTTGCAGATGCCGAGGGCGGTATTTTTACGCCGTCCGGCTATTTTGTGCCAATCAAGAACAAAGGGAGGAAACACAATGCTAAATGAATACACGCGCCAACGGCAAGGGCGCGATTTTTTTAACCACCTCGCAAGTGCGGAAATGAGCGTCGAGGGCAACTACAACAACATAGATGGTATTATTGGTAACAACATACCGAAAGACGACAGCGACGAGCGGCGCGACTTCCTCACCCGTATTGAGCGTTTCAAAGAGGAATCGGAGCGTAACGCCGCGCCGGTTGACGGTCACGAACCCGTGACGGAAAGGACAAGGTGACTTATGGCTAAAGATTTCAGCGGCGTAATCAATGAGATTATGCCGCTTGTAGAAAGCGGCTCTGATTTGCCTTTTGCAATAACCCGCGAGGACGGTAACTGGAATATCAATTATTTCGCCTTGAACACTACCGCCGAGCCGGACGAAATAAAAGCGCAAGCCGAAAAATTTCTCGCGTTTCTGCGTGAAAAAGACCCGTATACAGTCAGACACACAGGCGAGGATTTTGCAAAAGGGAGTTTTCCGTATGTCTACGACAAGGTGTTCTGCGCCCGACTTCGCGCCGAATACGAAGCCGGGGCTTTCGGCAGGGCAAGCGGCGACGAGCTTAACGCGCTGATTAACGCCGTCGAGGACTATATCGGCAGTATTTCACAGCAAACTATCGACTATCTTTTGGAGTTTGACCAACCGCTCCGCGCACTCTATGAGTTGAATCCCATACCGCTTTATAACCGTGATAATTCCGATGGCGAACCGTATAACGATGATAAGATAAATGATTTTATCGAAGCGGTTGAGAGCAAGATTACGGAACTGATAGAGCGTCCGAATGTCGAGCCTGCGGCGCGGCAGGAATCCGATAATAGAGCGTTCAGCGACGCAAAGGTCAACGAATATGACCCGCGGCATATCATTACGTCCTTACTGCTGAATGGCGTTGACATTGAACTTGGCGAAGATACTGAAAACCCGTTGTCGTTCTATGTTGAGAGCAATCGCGGCTACGATAATCTTTTCAGCTTCCGCACGGACAATTATCCTGAAGCTATTAAAACATATACCAGTCAAATACTCGACCACGTTTATGAAATGAGCCTTGACCGCGAGGACAAAGCCGTAACGCGCGGCGTGGATTTCGTTAAACTCACGGACGAACATTGTTTGCCAGACGGCAAGAACGCAGACTTCACAGGGAAACTAATTATCGTTGACGCCAATTCCCTACTGCCTGAATACCGCTCGTCAACAAGTCAGCTTGTGAAGTGTTCGCACGGTAACGGCGCACGACCCGGCGCTATCGGCAGAAGCGTATTCGGAACAGAATTGTTTTCCGGGGCTTCGGTAGTCTATGACAGAAGCAATATTCTCGGTGTCGCCGACGAAAGCAGGCTCCCGCAATGGGCGAAAGTGAAACTTGAAATACAGCGCGACCCCGCCGTATTCGAGTACGGCGGCTATCACTTCAAGCCGTACCGTCAGTTCCAAAAAGGCGAGATTGAAAGACCCTTAAAAGGTGATTCACGCCCGTGGAAAACGGACGCCGCATACGCTATGCGTAATATGAGCAGCGACCGCTCTTTGGCGATTTCGTCCTACGATTGGGGTAAAACCGATTACAGCCATGAAAAATTTTATGCCGCTGCGAACAGCGAAGCGGACATTTTCAAGTGCCTTGAAAACGGCAAGCTGTATGTACCGCACCAAAATGAATTGTTTCAATACAGTGAGCCGCCGCAAAAGGAACAGGCTAAGACCGCCGAAAGCCAACACAACGGCAAGCCGCGTGAGGGTTCTGCCGAAAAGCCCGATTTTCTCGGCAAAATCAACGATAACAAGCGTAAAGTGGAGCGTGACAAATCAAACGCCGACGCTCCCGCGCCGAAGAAGAACCACGACGGACAGGAGGTGTAATTTTACCGATGGCAGACAATAACCAAATGAAAGAAATTCTCGCCAAACTCGACGAGGGTGTGAAGTCGCTGTTTGACAGCGGCAAATACGCCGAATATTTAAGCGTGATGTCGCGCTTTCATAATTACAGTACGCGCAACACGTTACTTATATACGCCCAAAACCCTAACGCCCATAGAGTCGCGGGCTACAATAGCTGGATTAACAATTTCAAGCGTCATGTAAAAAGGGGCGAACACGGTATTAAGATACTCGCGCCCATAGCTTTCAAAGACGTTAAGGAAACCGTAAAACTTGACCCTGAAAGCAAACAGCCGATACTCGACGAGGACGGAAACGCCTTAATGGAAACAAGAGAGCGTGTCGGAGCAAGGTTCAAGACCGTAAGCGTTTTTGACATCAGCCAAACCGAGGGCGAACCGCTGCCCGAACTCGCGGAAACCCTGACGGGCAGCGTGGAGCGTTATGAGTTGTTTATGGACGCGCTCCGCGCCGTTTCGCCACTCCCGATAGGCTTTGAGCAAATGCCGTCCGACACGGACGGCATTTGTTATATGGGCGACCGTATAGCGATACGCGAGGGTATGAGCGAAATACAATCCATCGCGGCGGTCATTCACGAAATGGCACACGCTAAACTGCATGACGGTAACAGCTTAGACGCGGAGGGCAAACCGAAAACCAAGCGCGTTGAGGAAGTCGAAGCGGAGAGCGTATCTTACGTTGTTTGCCAAAAATTCGGCGTGGAAACAGGCGCAAACGCTTTCGGATATGTGGGAAGTTGGTCTAAAAACGAGGACACAAAGGAACTCCAAGCGTCGCTCGATACAATCCGCAAGGCGGCCGCCGAGCTTATAGACGGTATAGAGGAAAAATACCGCGAACTCGCGAAAGAGCGCGGCATTGACCTAACCGTCAGTATTCCCGCAAAAGAACAGGAAGCGCCCGCACCCGAAATGCCGTTAGACGATGTACTGAATAACCGCGAGGAAATGATACGCCGGATTATGGGCTACATTGTGAAAGACGACCCGGAGTTTCCCGTCAGAGCGTTGGAGGGTATGGAAGATGATTACCGAAGCGCACCAATCGAGGGCTTGCGCGAAGCCTATTTTTTCTATTTTCCCAACGACCCGCCGACTATCGCGAAAGAAAAAGACGAAATGAGCGCGGAGCAGATTGACGACGTTATCGACAACGAAATCTTAGTGGACGGGGAAATTCCGGCGAATGACCGTGCATTGACGGCGAATATTCAAGGATATATCCAAAGCTACGGCAGAATTATGGATATATCAGACGATGAAATTTATCAGACTGTACTCCGTATGCGCGATGAGGGTAAAAGTAACGATTACCGCGACATAGCCGAATATATGCTGAATGAGCGGACTCTGCTTGAATTTAATTTCCGCAAACAGCTTTCCGCGATGTCGGAAGTTGAAACGTCCGATGAAAAATACAAAATAGCGTTTACCGTTCTCGTTGAAGCCCTCTGCGCCAATAAGGAACTTTTAGCTGTCGCGGAGTCGGGCGCGGTTTGGCAGGAAGGCGCGGGGCGCAAGGCTGTATTCAACAGCGATTACTATAAAACTCTTATTGAAACTTACAGTACGGAGCTCGCGGACTTGCTCTCCGATACGGGTATGACGAACCGGCTTCGCAATACCGTTTTAGGCGAAGTCTACCGCCGTTTGGATGCGATTGCCTACGACCGCTATACCCTCGACGAATACGCCAATATAACGAAATCCGGGCGGCTCGACACCTACGAAACGCCGTACCCGGAGGACAGCGTAAACACGGGTATACTCATTCATTTAACGGAGCGGCTTCCCGATGGTGGCATCCACGACTACGGTTATATATTCGGCTACGACCCCGACGATAAAAACGACCACGCTATAAGAAATTACTTGTCGTTAAAATCATTTGCCGAACTCCGCGAGAGCTTATTCGGAAAATCCGAATCGACAATAACGCTGAATTACAAGGAAACCGAGCCTGTCGGCAGTACGGTTTTGCGCCGTTTGCTGTACACGGACGGAATGTTTAACCGAGAATTGAAACGCACCCGCGTAGATGTGCTGCCGCCTATGGGTAAATATTCCGTTTACGCGCAGCATTTAAGCGGTGTTAGTGGCGACGATACGCTGATTCACGTCGGCACGGACAGCGGATATTTATTGCCGCTTGGCGTGTCGCGAACCCGTTTTGACGAGCAGTTTATTGAATCGCGGATAGACAGTATTTTCGAGAGAGCGCCGGTGTTACTTGAAAAGGCGCTCGCCGACCCTGAACAATTTGCCCGTTACGATTGGGGCGCGATTACCGGGCGTTTCGCCGAGATTGAAGCGCATAACACACCAGTCCGCGAACTCCGCGAGGAAAAGGACAGGGTACGGCGTGAGGAAGCGGCAAAGGCTGAAAAAGAGGAACAGCGGCAGAAAACCGAAAAATACGACGCTCGCGTGGACGAAATCGCTACGGCTATCGGCGAGGGTAAGACAATCGCTGTGGGTTATAAGGAACACGAGTTTGACGGAAAAAATCCTGTGCTTGACTTATTTAAGCTGTACGGCGTAGAACTCCCGCTTCGGACGCAGGGATGGGTAAATACCGGGCTTGCGGAGTTAAGCGCGGATGGCTACCGCTATTACAAAAGCAAGCACAAAGGAAACTCGACGGCTTTCAGCGGTTATTTTAATAAATTACGCGAGGCTATCAAGGCTGAACCGATTGAAGTAAAACGCGGGCGGTCTGCCGAGCAAAACAACGAATCTGAGAACGGCGGTGAGAATGTGGAATACTCCGAATTACAGCAAAAAGGCTTTGAATACGCAAGGCAACACGCGCATTTACCGCTTAACGAACGGTTGAACATTATCGCGCAATCATTCGGCATGAAATCGGCAAGCGTGTTTATTCAGCCTTGTACGGGGAAATACCGCGGGCAGAGCGACATCATGTTAAGGCTCGAAAACGGCGGCACTATGGGTATCGGTATGCGGAGCAACGCCGCCGCCCGAAAAGACAGCGTAATCAGCGAGTGCGTCAACAATGCGCTTGCGAAATATAACCCGGAAATCGTAGCGGAAGCCAAAGCGAGAGCGGCGTCCGCACTTAAAGCGCGCGAAGCGGTGGATAACGCAAACGCCGAACAGCGCGGCTTGAAGCCGTATAAATTCCTGAACGTAGAATTATGCGACGGCGGCATCGGCAACGGACACACGGGCTGGTATTATGCCACAATCGCCGTTGACAATAAGGTTATCGGATTCGTCACGTCCGACCTTGCGAGTGACATAGAGCGCGGAGTGCTAACCGATTACGTCACCCGCGCTAATTACTTTGTCGCCGGAGGATTGCGTGACGAGGACGCTGATTTTGTGTTCAACAACGTCGGGCACTCGTCTGTCAGAGATTCATATACCGTCGAAATGAGCAAAGCGGCGCGTGAACGCGCCGAAATAGCGCTTGTGGAACTGTCGCAAGCGCCGAGCCTCACGCCCGACGATAAGGATTTTTGGCGTAGTCAAATCGCGGAGTTTCTTGCGTCAAACGACGGTAAAATGGAGCTTGCCGACTTAGACCTCCCCCCAATAGGCAATCACGGTGGTTTGGGTAAATTCTTTCAAGTATTCGGCGATTATGGCTACAAACGCGAGTTTGCCAATATCGTTGCGGAAGAAAACACAAAACGCACGGGCGAGCCGTGGATTGCGTTTAACTTCTGCGAGGGCGGCGAGTACAGGCCGGACTTTTTCAAAACGCCGTCCGCGATGCTGTTTTCCGAAGCCGATGCTTTTATCCGGGGCTACGAGCAAAAAGTTCGTGAAATGTATGACGGCGGCTACGATAAGCTCGACTACACGCTGTATTACAAGCGCGGCGATAACGAGGTTTGCGCTGGCAACGACCGCTATGATATTGGCGACAGTAAGAAAGTCAGCGGGTTTTATAACGTCCTCTTAGCGGAAACTGATTATTATTACTCGCACCCTGATATTTACACTTCGATAAAACCCGACGGCGACATTAAAGCGGATAAAGAACGCGACTACGCAGATATAGCAATTCTTAAAAAAGCCGTGACCACCATATACCCGTATGTCGAGATAGAAAAAGTCATTCGGTATGCGGAGGGCGATAGGCTTGACCAACGTGTTTTCAATAAGGGCGAAATACTCCCGTTCGCCGAAGCGGACATCAAGATTAAGCGCGAAGAAAAGGCAATGCGCGAACAGTACGTTAAAAAGTACGGCAAGCCCGGCGACGGCGACGAAGAACTCGGTATCGCCGTTCACTACAAATTGCCGGGTGACAGTGAACCAAGCGTATTTAGGGTTTCGTATCTTCTCGGCGATTATGACGAGGAACGGGGCGGCTTGCTCAAACACTTTGAAATGGGCGCGACTTATTATAACGCCTGTATCAGAAACGGCGATTACGGCAACGTGAACGCTATGCTCGGCGGGGAAACCGCTGACGACGCAATCCGTCTTGCGGCTGAATACACCATGACATATGAAACCTTACGCGATAGCATGGCTGAACCCAAAGAAAAAGCCGCCGCCGAACAGACAGCCTCGGTTGCCGCGACACTTCCCGACCCCGCCGTTTCAATCGCCGATATGACTAATTACGGCTACACCGCCGACGAAATGCTCCCGCTGTCACAGGCGCGGGCGTTGGAGTTATTCGACAAGGATAACACAGTCTACTTACTCTATCCTGACAACACGGAGGCGATGGCGTTTGACCGTGACGAAATATCGCGGCACGACGGATTTTTCGGCATTGAAAAAGCCGATTGGGAGAAAGTACGCGCCGCCGATGAACGCGAAAGCGAGAGAAGCCTTGAAGCGTATTTTTTTGGCAGTAACGATAATTCAAAGCCAATAACAGTTACGGCAAATTCAATGCCTCCTGCAACGGCGCACACGAATATGTTTGGCATTTACCAAGTCCGTGATGATATTGAAAACGGCCGCGATATACGTTTCGCTTCGCTTGAAGAACTCGGACAGCGCGGCTTTGAGCCGGACAGGAGCAACTACAAACTGGTATACGCCGCGCCGTTTTCTGACAGTATCGAGTTTTTGACCGACAGGCAACCCGTGTTGAACAAACTCTTTGAGCAGTTTAACTCAGACCACCCCGCCGATTATACAGGGCGTTCAATGTCTATGAGTGATGTTGTTGTCCTCCGCTATAACGGCGATATGTCCGCGCATTATGTGGATAGAGGTGGCTTTGCGGAAATCGGCAAGTTTGATTTTTACGGCGAGTCGCCTGACAATAGTACACAGGCAGCCAAGCAAAAATCCGAACCCGCCGGACAAACCTTTTATCAAGTTGAAAAAAGGTCTGATAATACGCCTACGGTCGCGGAACTTGAAGCGGACGTAAACGCCGGAAAAGCTATATCGCTTTTGGACTTGGCAAATGCGGTAAACGCCGAAAAAAAACGCCCGCCTATGCAAAAGAGCAAGCCGGATTTTCTCGCCAAAATCGAGGCGAACAAACAGCGCGTGTCACAGGCGAACGGGCCTGCCGCACAAAAAACAAATCAAATGGAGGTAGAGTAATGATAGAACAGTTTACGGTTGAAGAAGTCAACCTTTTGTGTATCTTCAACACGCAAAACCGTAATGCGCTCATTTCCGAGCTTAGTGAAGCGATAACCGATATAGAGGACGGCGATATGTTTGAAATCGCTCAAAACGCGCTTAATAAGGTGTCGAAAATAAGCGACGAGGACTTTGCCGCGCTCGAATTTTACCCGGAATACGGGGACGATGAACAGGAGGCGACAACTTAATGGCAACCAAACTTCAATTTATCCGGGGGCTTGCCGATAAGACGGCGAACGAATTAGCCACGCGCCACGGCAACTGGCAACGCTTTCTCGAAACGTCGGCGCGGCTGTATAAATACAGTTTCCCCGACCAAATGCTCATTTACGCGCAGAAGCCGAACGCTGTCGCCGTCGCGGAGATTGAGCTTTGGAATGACAAGTTTGACCGTTGGGTACGGCGCGGCACAAGAGGTATTGCGCTGATTGACGATACGGGGTCATACCCGCGCTTACGGCACGTTTTCGACGTACAGGACACCGAGCCGTCGCGGTATAACGCCCGCCACGTTCAGCTTTGGGAAATGCGGCAGGAGCATAAAGACAATGTTATTGCCGCTCTCGCGAACAGCTACGAGGATATTGACGAGGGCGGTTCACTCACCGACACGTTCCGCAACATTGCAAATCAGCTTGCACGGGAATATTATGATGATAATGTCCGTGACATTCAGTTTCGCGCCGAGGACAGCGTATTGGAACCGCAAGCACTTTACGATTTGGACGGCGCAACGTATGACGAACGCGATAATACCTATCTTGAAAGCACATTTACGGAAATGCTCACCAACAGTATCGCGTATACGCTTATGTCGCGCTGCGGACTGGACGTGGAGGACGAGTTTGACAGCGAGGATTTTCATGCAATCGCCGACTTCAACACGACCGACATCATCTATGCGCTCGGTACGGCTACAAACGAACTCTCCGCACAGGTTTTGCGGGATATTGAAATCGTTATCAAAAAATATGAACGGGCGCAAGCCGCCGAAAGGAGCGAACAAAACTATGACCGAAACCCTTACTTACAGCCAAGCGGGAGATTATCTGCTTCTGAACCTCAAGCTGTCGGAATCGCCGGAGGAACAAACGCCGTTGGGCAGATACGGGCTAATGAGGAAAGCGTTCCTCAAAGACCACAGGACAATAAATTACAACCGTCTGCTCCTGCAAGAGAAGCTGTTCCCGCATCTGCGGGAGGTGGACGAGGCGGCGAACCGCAGGCTCGAACATCTGATGAAACAGTTGACGGAGCGGGCGAGTCTGCCCGACAAGGCGGCCGACCCGATGGCGTGGTCGAGGGCGATGAACTCGCTGAAAGCGCAAGCAGAGGAAATGGTGACGAACGAACTCATTTACGCATAGACGAACAGGGAAAAGGAGCGGCAGTAGAAACCGCTCCTTTTTCTATGGCTGAACAGGCGCAACATCATGTCCGTTGGAATGAGCTTATCCTTGACGCCGCTGTTCACGATGAAAATATCCTTGACGCGGCGTTAAGCGGCGATAAGGAAAACACGATAACAGAAATCCAAAATCTGCTCAATCTCTTACATTCGACTATCAAACAAGATATTTTGGATTCCGCTATGGCAAATAAAAGCGGCGCAATCAACGAACTCGACAGCTATTTCAACGGAGAGCGAAAGCCGCCTCTTGCGGAACAGCTATACGATTCGGTTATCCGTTCAGACGCATATAAAGCGCGGCTGCCGTATAAAGAAACTCCGTCTGCACAGAAAGAAACGCTCGATATGGACAGCGTTATTCCCACTGTTGAATCAACAACACGAACCCCCTCCGAACTTGGGGAAAAATCCATAACCGAACTGCTTTCAACCTCGCCAATCACACTTGACGAGGTTGATTGTATTTTGCGCGACGGCGGGAATTACGATAATCACCGTCTATCCCTAATGCCCTTTGAATCGAGAAGCGCCATGCGGATTGCCGCCCATTTTACAAAGGGTTTGGACGATAACGTCAATTTTCTAAAAGGCGAATATCTGACGGGGCGTTACGGACGCGACTATTCGGAGAGCGGAAAGGGCTTCGATTTTGGGAATCACCGGGTTTGCGCGTGGTATTCCATTGAGGGTATTGAGCTCGCTATCGGCGTTACCGCGAAAAATAATATCCATAAAGTAGTTATACCGTGGGAAAACGCCGCCGCCCGTGTCGATGAACTTATGCGCGCTGGCCGGTATATTTCCGAGGCTGCCTATGATAATGCGCTCGATAACGAACGGCTCGAACTCGCCGATAAACTGTGGAGCTTCTACCGCGACGATATGGGGGGCGTACCCGATGAATGGAGCGGCGAAAAACACGGACACCCCGAAGATGTGGCGAAAATCAAGTCTTTGCTTGACGATAATAATGAGCGTCAGGCAATCCGTGACCGTTTGGAAGCCGATGTAAACGCATGGCTTGATGATACGGAGAGCCGTTCATGGCATAACCCGCTGCGTCTGCTTGACGAAATGAACGACGCCATGCACCCGCCCATTATGACTCCCTATAACGATTTTGCGAATACAAAAAACTTCTCTTACTTCATCACGCAAGACGAAATCGACGCGCGGCTCACTTACGGCAGTTCCGTCAGCGAGGGCAAGTTCCGTATTCTCTCGTTCTTCTTAAACAATTCGGACGAAAAAGAGCAGATTAAATTCCTCAAAGACGAGTACGGTCACGGCGGTGGAACATGGGGTCAGACAGACGGATGGGCGAACGCCGAGCCGGGTAAGGGTCTTACAATTCAACGCGGTGGTTCCCTGTCAAAGCCCGATGTTGAGGTAAATCTTAAATGGAACGCCGCAGCGAGGCGTACCGATGCGCTAATCAAGAGCGGGCAGTTTATGTCGCGCCCTGAACTCGACAGACTACAAAGCTATGAAAAGCTGATACTGACGCGGACTATCCAAAACTTTTACTATGATTTGCCCGAAGCTGAATACCCTCGTCCGTTCGCGAAAGAACTTGACTTTTTCTACCCGCACGATGATGAATGGAACGCGCTGAATGACTTCTTGAACGACGGAGAGCGGATAGATTCGACGCTTGAACAAATGCGGTATATCGCCGGGAATACGCCCGCCGAGGACAGATACTATAACACCCGCAAAAAGGGGCTTGAAATGCTGACGGCGTTCCGCGACGGCGAATACACGCTTTTCCCCGGCATTGAAAACCTGCCGCCGCCCGGAACTCCCATGTTTACGCCCGTGGCGGCGGCTCCCCGAAGCAACGAGGTAATAGACCTTACCGATAAGCCCGCTTTCGGAGCAGCACTGACAGAACCCGCCGTGCAAATGACGCTGTTCGACGCGATGCCGCAACCCCCAAGCGTTCAAGAACAGCAAGAACGCATAGACCAGTCGCTCCGCAAAGAAGCCGCCGAAGTTGAGGCGGCTTCTTCCGTTATAGAGAACGACATGGACACGGTTCTGTTGAATATTTCCAACGAAGATAAAGCGCGGCTTGCCGACCAACTCACCGCCGCGCCACGCTCGCGGGAAACCGTGAACCTCGTCAAAGAGATTTACGGCGGCACATTACCGTTCCCGCTTCCGCAGGCGGTTAAGCGGCTTGAAGAACTGGCAAAGGCAGGACGGTTAGACAGTATCGCCGAACCGTTCAATCTGTTTGACCGTGTGCGCGATGAACTCTTGGAGCGCGGTTACGTTGTGTCCGGGGAGATTGTCGAGGACGGTATAAACGAATTTAAGGAGCAAGCCGGAAACGGAAATTTTATTGATGTCGCGGATTTTATAGAGAACGAGTATTTGACGGACGAATCCGATGTTGAATACGACGCGCCGCCGATGAAAGCCGCTGATGTTGACGTTTTGAGCGAAGTCGAACGTATTAAGACCGAACACGGCAATCCAATCGTCATGTGGCAAGTCGGCGATTTCTACGAAATGTACGGCGAAGATGCTTCAAACTCTGCTACCGTTCTTGCCGCAACAATGACCGAGCGTATCCGTTATACCCCGATGCCTAATATGGTAACAGGGATTCCGGGCAACAAACTTGACGAATACAGGCAAAAATTTAATGACGCCGGGTATTCCGTTGCTGTATCAAGTATCGGTGAGGGCAACGAGCGTAATCTTGTTTTATTCAAAGCAGAAACACAGCCCGAACCCGTACAGCTTCCCTCTTTTGAGGAAGTGGCGCAAACGGTTTATGACCGCGTAATGTCAGATGATAACTATTCTTATCATTTACAATTCGCGCAGAGCCGCGGCGCGTTGCGTTCACCGCTTAATAATGTGCTTGACAGGATAATCGGCGAAATGAAAGAGGAAGAATCTGCCGTCTACGGCAGTTACTTTGACGATGATACCGCCGATATGCTTTTCGACCACGTTTACCGCACGTCTTGGGAAAATCGCCCGCAAGCACAGCAAAAGCAACCCGAAAAAGAAACGGAACCGCTAAGTGCAGCCGAAACGGACGACAATAACGAAACGCCCCCTCGATACACGGTTACGCTCACAAGCGACGCTTTCCCCGACCCGGAGGACGCTTACGCCATTTGGGATAACGAAGCTGACAATTATTATGCCGATGATTACGGCAAAGTCGCCACTTTCCCAAACGAATCGGACGCGGAAAACTTTCTTGCCACGCTTCTGCCGGAGCAGTCGCGTGACGGTCAAATTGAGCAAGCTGAATCGAAGCGATTTATAGCCAAACCCATAGAGAACCCGCTGGAAACCTTGAAAGATAATCCGGCTGTTGACCGCATTTCGGAAAATGATGCCGTGTACGGCGTATGGGATACGGTCAGCGGCGATTTTGTGAGGGATATTAACGGTCATATCGGGTTTAACAGCGAAATTGGAGCGAGCGCGGAAGCAGACCAGCTTAACCAAGAGGAAGTATGGGAGCGGGAACGGCTTGATAATACCCAAACGAACGCCGGCGAAGATTCCCGGAAACCTAACCCTCCACCCGTCAAGAAACCGCCTAACTTCCGCATAACGGACGACCGGCTCGGCGAGGGCGGCGCAAAATCAAAATACCGCGCTAACATTGAAGCTATTCAAATTATCAAGGATTTGGAACTTGAACAACGGAACGCCACGCCCGAAGAACAAGAGAAGCTATCGCGTTATGTCGGATGGGGCGGCTTGCCGCAGGCGTTCGATGAAAGCGCAAAAGATTGGACGGGCGAATACGCGGAATTAAAAAGTCTGCTTACGCCCGATGAATACGAGTCCGCACGGACGAGTACGCTCAACGCTCATTATACCTCGCCGATTGTGATTAAGGAAATGTGGGAAACGGTAGGACGGCTCGGATTCAAGCGCGGCAACATACTGGAGCCGTCTGTCGGTATCGGCAATTTCTTCGGGCTTATCCCGCAAGCGATGTGGCAATCCAAACTATACGGCGTTGAACTCGACGGAATCACCGCTAAAATCGCCGAACAGCTATATCCAAAAGCCTTTATTCAACAAATGGGGTTTGAGAAAACGGAGTTTTCGGACGCTTTCTTTGACCTCGCCATAGGCAACGTGCCGTTTGGCAACTACAACGTATTCGATAACAGATACAAACAAGATTTTCACATTCACGACTATTTCTTTCAGAAGTCGCTCGACAAGGTGCGCCCGGGCGGTGTAATCGCGTTCATTACGTCGAAGTACACGCTCGACAAGCAAAACCCCGAAGCCCGAAAGTATATTGCACAGCGGGCAGAACTTCTCGGCGCGGTGCGGCTGCCGAACAACGCTTTTTTGAAAAACGCCGGAACGGAAACCACAATGGATATTCTGTTCCTGAAAAAACGTGACCGCCCTCTCGACATCGAGCCGGATTGGGTGCATTTAGGAAAAACAAAGGACGGTTTACCCGTAAACCGCTACTTCCTCGACAATCCCGAAATGGTACTCGGCAGAATGGGTCTTGACGAACGGCTGAACAACAAATACGGCAGAAACGACATAACGGCTTGTCTGCCGATAGAGGGCGCGGACTTAGGACAACAGCTTAAAGACGCGCTCTTGCTCGTTGAGGGGCAATATGAGGTTGAGGAACTGGACGACCTCGACGGCGTGGATAATCATGCAATCGAAGCCGATTACAGCGTGAAAAATTTCAGCTACACCGTGCTTGATGATACCGTCTATTTCCGTGAAAACTCGCTGATGTACCCCGTTGACCTCCCTGCTACCACGCTTTCCCGTATCAAGGGCATGATTGAACTCCGCGACTGTGTTCACGAGCTTATCGCTCTGCAACTCAACGACCGTTCAGAGGGCGAAATCAAGGCAAAGCAAGCGGAGCTAAACGTACTCTACGACGGTTATGTCGCGGAGTTTGGGCTGATTAACAATCAAGCGAACAACCGTGCTTTTAACGCCGACAGCGCGTATTATCTGCTGTGTTCGCTCGAAATCCTCAACGAGGACAAGGAACTTGAACGCAAAGCGGATATGTTCACCAAGCGCACTATTAAACAAAAAACCGTTATAGACCACGTTGACACGGCTTCGGAAGCGTTGTCGGTATCATTGGGCGAGCAGGCGCGGGTGGATATGGATTATATGTCAGAGCTTACAGGCAAGGACGAGCAGACATTGTTCAATGAACTGCGCGGCGTTATTTTTCTGGACTTTGCTTTTGACGGCAATTTAGACCATTACACCTACCGAACCGCCGACGAGTTTTTATCCGGCAATGTACGTCAACGGCTCGAACAATACGCAAATGCACTTGATGTCGTGCCTGATGATTACCGTCATATACAGGCGTTCCGCGACAATGTGGAAGCTCTCACCGCCGCGCAGCCCAAAGAACTCGGAGCGGGCGAAATTGACGCGCGGCTCGGCGCTACTTGGATAGACCAAGATTATATTCAGCAGTTTATGTATGAACTGTTGAACACCTCGCCGAGCAACAAAAAAATCTATAAAGTGTGTTTTACCCCGCAAACGGGCGAATGGCAGGTTGTAGGCAAAGGCAGAGAGCCGCAATTCAGTGATATTCACGCGAATGTTACCTATGGCACAAAGCGGTATAACGGTTACGAAATCCTTGATGAAACCTTGAATCTCCGTGATGTGCGCGTTTACGACTACAAAGAGGATGCTGACGGCAAAGAAATTCGCGTACTCAACAAAAAGGAAACAATGCTCGCGCAGCAGAAACAGGAAGCTATCAAACAGGCGTTCCGCGATTGGCTTTGGAAAGACCCCGAACGCCGCGAAACGCTTGTAAAAAAGTACAACGAGTTATTTAACAGCATCCGGCCGCGTGAGTATGACGGCAGTCACCTCACACTCGGCGGCATATCGCCCGAAATTGAACTTAAACCCCACCAGTTAAACGCTGTGGCGCGCATACTCTACGGCGGCAATACGCTGTTGGCGCACGTTGTAGGCGCGGGCAAGACATTTGAAATGACCGCCGCCGCAATGGAGGCAAAACGGCTTGGACTGGCGCATAAAAGCCTGTTCGCCGTTCCGAACCACCTGACAGAACAATGGGCAAGCGAATTTTTACGCCTTTACCCGTCCGCTAACATTCTCGTCGCGAAAAAAAAGGATTTTGAAATGAGAAACCGCAAAAAGTTCTGCGCAAAAATCGCCACCGGCGATTACGACGCCGTAATAATCGGTCATACTCAACTCGAAAAAATCCCTATGAGCCGCGAAAGACAGGAGCGGCTAATCCGGGAGCAGATAAGTGAAATAAAAGAGGGTATCATCGCCATAAAAAAGCGAAACGGCGATAAAGTATCGGTAAAGGGACTTGAAAGGACAAAAAAGTCGCTCGAAGCCAAGCTCGACAAGCTGTTGAAAAGCAAGAAACGCGACGATGTTGTGACGTTTGAGCAATTAGGGGTTGACCGTCTGTTTGTGGACGAGGCTCACAATTTTAAGAACCTTTACCTCTACACGAAAATGCGGAATGTCGCGGGCATAGCACAAGTAGAAGCGCAGAAGTCAAGCGACCTCTTTCTAAAATGCCGCTATATGGACGAGGTGACGGACGGCAAGGGTACGGTTTTTGCCACGGGTACGCCAATTTCTAATACGATGGCAGAAATGTACACGATGCAACGCTATTTGCAATATAACTCGCTGGAAAAGATGAACCTAACTCATTTTGATTGTTGGGCGAGTATCTTTGGTGAAACCACCACCAGCTTAGAGATTGCGCCGGAGGGTAACGGATTCAGGGCGCGAACGCGGTTCGCCAAATTTCACAATTTGCCCGAACTTATGCAAATGTTCAGATGTGTCGCGGATATTCAGACCGCCGATATGCTTAATCTGCCTGTTCCCGAAGCCAAGTTTGAAACGGTGCTTGTTGAACCAAGCGAATTACAAAAAGAAATGGTACAGGAATTATCGGAACGGGCGGCGGCGGTACAGCGGAGAGAAGTCAGCCCCGAAGTCGATAATATGTTAAAAATCACCACGGACGGACGCAAAATCGGCTTAGACCAACGCTTGATAAACCCGCTCTTGCCCGACGACCCGAACAGCAAAGTCAACGCTTGCGCGGATAAGATATTTAGCATTTGGAACGACACCAGAGCCGACAGACTGACCCAACTCGTGTTCTGCGACTTTTCAACGCCAAACGGTAAGCTGAAAGCGAACACGATAATGGAGAGTGCTAAAACTGTTGACGATGTTGATTCGGAAGATTCCGCGCCGCTTTTCAGCAATGTATACGAGGACATCAAAGCAAAGTTACTCGCTCGCGGCGTACCCGAACATGAATTAGCTTTTATACACGACGCCGATACGGAGGACAAGAAAAAGGAACTGTTTGCCAAAGTGCGTCAAGGCAAGGTGCGTGTTCTGTTAGGTTCTACAATGAAAATGGGCGCGGGAACCAACGTGCAAGACAGGCTCTTTGTTTCGCACGACCTCGACTGTCCGTGGCGTCCGGCAGACCTTGAACAACGCGCGGGGCGCATAGTCCGGCAGGGCAACAACAATCCATCGGTAACAATATTCCGATACGCTACGAACGGCACGTTCGACGCGTACCTCTGGCAGAGCGTTCAGAAAAAACAGGAGTTCATCGCACAGATTATGACGAGCAAAACACCCGTCCGTTCTTGCGAGGACATCGACGAAACCGCTTTGTCATACGCCGAAATTAAGGCTCTTTGTGCTGGCGACCCGCGAATCAGAGAGAAGATGGAGCTTGACAACGATGTCGCGCGGCTTCGTATGCTCAAAAGCGAGCATAACAGCCAACACTACAACTTAGAGGACAGCCTCTTGAAACATTATCCGCAGCAAATCACAGCCGTGACGGAGCGGATAGCGGGTATTGAGAACGACATCGCTACCTACAACACGCAGAAAGAAAAGTGTGTTGAAATTACGACTGCTGACGGCGCGGCTTCGGTTACATCTAAATTCCCCGGAATGACCTTAGACGGCGTGACTTACGCCGAGAAAGAGCCTGCCGCGAAAGCGTTGCTCGAATGTTGCAAGAGCGTAACGGATAAGAACGACAAAACAGTCGGCGAGTATATGGGCTTTAATCTCGCTATTCGCTTCGATTGTTACAGCAAACAATACAGTTTGCTTCTGCGCGGTAACATGACCTATTCCGTTGATCTCGGCACGGACGCTTTCGGTAATATTACGCGTATTAACCATGCGCTCGACGGCTTGGATAAGCGGTTAGAGGGGCAAACGGCACAGCTTGAAAACCTTAACACTCAAATGACGGCGGCGAAAGAGGAACTATCGAAGCCTTTCTCGCAAGAACAAGAACTTATCGACAAGGAAATGCGACTTGTATTGCTCAACACCGACTTGAATATCGACGGCGACGGCGGTATGGACGTACTGAACGACGGCGACAGCCGCGACGACGATGATGAACGGAGCGGCGATATAAAGCCGGTATCGCCGCGAAACAATGCCCGCGGTCAGCGCACCAATTACGGGTACAGCGGAGATGAACTTCCACGCACAGGAACTCATGGAAAATCCGCGCCGACATTTATGGATAATATCCGTAGTTTAGGCGAGAAAAAACGCGGCAATCCACAACCGGGCGGCAAGTCAGCGAACATCGACATTTAACCAAACAGGCGGCGGGGTGTTAACCCTTGCCGCCTGTTACTTTTTTATGGGGAGTGAAGCCTATGGACGAACAGAACGAAAAGAAAAAAGTAAACCGTAAGCGCGACATTTTTATCCGCTTTATGGTGGACGAAAAAGAGCGCGATATGATTTACAGGCGCATGGAGCAGACGGGCATAAAAAATCTCCGCGCCTATCTGCTGAAACAAGCGATTGACGGACAGGTCATTCATATTGAGTTGGACTCGGTGAAAGAAATGTGCCAGTTGTTATCGAACGCCACAAACAACCTAAATCAGATAGCGCGGCGGGTCAACGACACGGGCAACATCTACGCGGAGGATATTGCCGATTTACAAGCGAGGTATGATGAACTTTGGGCGCAAACCAAAATCATTTTGAAGAAGCTCGCGGCGATGTGACGCCTGTGTTATCAGCGGAATTTTAGAACGGGTTAAGGGGAACGGTTAGCAGCCGCTCCCCTCATTTTTTAGCCGAATGGGGGTGAAATCGGTGGCTACGACTTGGATGAAATCGCTTCATGTCAACAAGGGTAAGACTATTGCTCAAACTCTTGCCGACAGGACTGGCTACGCCGAGAATTTCGATAAGACGAACGGCGGTGAATTAGTTACGGGATATGCCTGTGACCCGCCCGTTGCGGACGAACAATTTCTTCTCGCGAAGAAAGAATACGAATACCTCACAGGACGTAATCAAGGCGATAAAAATGTCCTTGCGTACCACATCAGACAGGCGTTCAAGCCGGGTGAGGTTTCACCGCAAGAGGCAAACGAAATCGGCTACGAATTAGCCGAAAGATTTTTCAAAGGTAAACACGCATTTATCGTGGCGACGCACATAGACAAGCACCATGTTCATAATCACATTGTCGTAAATTCGACTGCCATTAACTGCTTGGGAAAATTCAAAGATTTCAAGCGTTCGGGGCGGGCTGTTCGGCGGCTGTCCGACTTGCTCTGCGCTGAACACGGCTTGTCGGTTATAGAGAATCCGAAGCCGTCCAAAGGCAAGAATTACGGTGAATGGCTCGGCGATAACAAGCCGCCGTCTTGGAGCGAAAAACTCAAAGCGAAGATAGACGAAATATTGCCGTCGTGTTCTACGTTCGAGAGCTTCATCGCCGCGCTGAAAGCGGCGGGCTGCTCTGTCCGCGACGATAAGAAATATATCAGCGTAATGCTCCCCGGCGGTGGACGGCCGATACGCTTGAATACACTCAAAGGCGACTACACCGAAACGGCTATCCGCGAGCGGCTCACGGGTCAGCGGATCGTGAAAGTCAACAGCGACAGTGGCACTCATGTTCGTGTTAATCTTCTCATTGACATACAGGCTAAAATCCGCGAGGGCAAGGGTACGAGCTACGAGCAATGGGCAAAGGTTTTCAATTTGAAACAGGCAGCCAAGACCCTCATTTTTTTACAGGAACAAGGGATAGACTCATACGACGATTTGAAGAAAAAAGCGTCCTCCGCTTCGGGCGGTTTTGCTTTGCTTAATCATAAAATCCGCGACGCTGAAACGCGAATGAACGAGATAACCGAGCTTCAAAAATATATCGGGCAGTACGGAAAAACGCGGGCGGTCTATGAGGCGTATAAGCGGTCGGGGTGGAGTCAAAAATATTACAACGAACACACCACTGACATCATTCTCCATCGCGCCGCCAAGAGTTATTTTGACAAGCTCGGATTGAAAAAGTTACCGTCCATTAACCAACTGAAACAAGAGTGGGCGACGGTTGCCGCAGAGAAGAAATCACTCTACGCCGGTTATCGAGAAGCGAAAGAAACATCGAAGTCGCTGACCGTCGCGCTCGGCAACGCGAACCACATCTTAGGTATCACGCCGGACACAAAAAATCGCGACGCTTCACACGAAACGCCGCGACGAAACTCACAGGAGATTTAGCCCCGTAGGGGCGCAGCAGACACGCCGCAGGCGTGGCTTAAAGCCGACACGAAAGTGGCGGCGCGGGTCTTAGGGCGGCAGCCCTAACAAGCGACAATGCGGCAGCATTGTCCCTGCTTGCCAATTATGTCAACGCATTACGAGCGAATAACGCTTTTCGCTGCGATTACAAGGGTTTACGCTACAAGTACCACACTTTTATCCGTGAAGATTAAGACGGTGTGCGCTCGCTGATTATTATTTATTGCGTTTTCCGTGAGGTTCAGTGCTGCAGGTGTAACGCCGCTTGCCACATCAAGTTAGGCGGTGGCAGCGGTTCGGCGTATGTTCCCGCTTTCTGCAACGTGTTCTCGCAGAGTCCTCGCAAGTATCGTGCGAAGCTTGGTGAGATGTCTTTGCTCCATTGTGTCGGGAAATGAGTGCCGAGTCCTTTAATGTTAAGTATGGCGAGCGCCACCGCGTCTGCGAAACACTCTTGCATTTCTTTAACAGAGTTCACCTTTGTCGATACCGAAGCGTTAAATTTATCGAAACCCTCCGGCGTTATCGCCACATCTCCCGTCAAGGTCTGGTGCAGAGCGTGACCGAGTTCGTGAGCGAAAATAAACACGCGGTCGTGAATGTCTACAGCTTGTGGGTGATACACCATAATAGTCGCCGGACACTCTTTGTTATCTGATAATCCGCATTGCGAGTTATAGATGGCGTGTGAATAATCGAAGCGGAGAATCGGGAGCGGTTCTTTGGGTGCAATAATATCAAGAAGCCGATAAAACTTTTGTGCGGCGTTCAAAACGCGGTTAATCTCTGCGACAGTAATCGTGTCGCACATCGGCGGCACAAACTCGTCGCAACGGTCTATAAACTTTTTCAGCGCATCAATGATTTCGGTCGGGCTTCCGTTAATAGGCACAGAGGATTTTAACAGCATGAGCGGCGCGTGTTCCGGCGGGACAATGACCGCATTAAGTTTTGAGCCGCGAGGCGCGGTTGTGTATGGTTCAGCCCACTTCGTAAGTGCTTCCGTCAACTGCTGACAAAGACCCCATACGAGCATACCCTTATACTCGTCGCGGACTTCATCAACTGCCGCGAGAAACGCCACCGTCGCAACTTTTATTTCATCAAAAGTCTGACACTCTATGACCTCGACAACCCTCTTGTTGCCAAATTCTAATTTCGATTTATCAATCAAGGAATTGTCCCCCTGTTTATAAACTACTTGTCCTCATTATTGACGTGTAATGTAGGGATTAAACAATCGGCACAGTGATTATCACGTTATCAATCTGATTCATCATCGCCGTCAACATCGTCCTCGTTAAACTCGTCGTCCGATAATTCATCTTCAAAATAGCAATCAAACTCGTCGAACAACTCCATCACCGGGTCGGGTAGATAGTCATATCCCTTTGTTCTTTGCTCCGTCCCGTTTTTGTACTTTATATCGACGCTCCATGTCGGCACTCTATCGTCCTGCGCTTCGTCGCCGGAATTGTCAGTCTGTTCCATATTATCATCGTCATCTAACTCGTTAAAATCAAAATCATCATTGTCAAGAAAATCCGGTAGCAAGTCTATGTCAGGGTCGTAGGATATTTCACGGCACAGATCTGTTTCCCAAAATGAAATATCGTAGTTGTGAACCGCGACGTTGAAAAGTTTACGGACGGCTTTCACACCGATGTCAACGGATTTTTCTTCCATAAAAATGTTGTTCTCGTCAAAGAGTTTTTTTATGATTCTGCCGCTTGTGTCGGCTATAAATTCGGCATTTGCAATGTACTCGTCACCATAGCTGTCGTACATTTCGCCGTGTACGCGAAAGAGTATACTCTTTATATGAAGCTGCGCTTTTATCTCGTTGCGGGCTTGACGCGGGAACTTTTCCTCGAACACTTGCCGCGCCAATTCTTGAACCTCCGGGCGGCTGTCGTTACGCCGGTTCCTCAGCCATTTCATTTCCGCTTCGTTAAGATAACGGAACGCCATATCGTGAAGCCGGTTTATCGTCACGTCCTCTGATTTCTGAGCCGGGGATTTAGACGCGCAAGCCTTACAGATATGAGCGGCGTGACCTTTGCCCGAAAATTTTTCGTTGGCTTTATGTTCGCCGCATATCCGGCAATAATGCCCGTGATGTTGCGGCGGTCGCTTCGGTTCCCCTGATTTTTTCTTTTTGTTTGCCATATATAATCATATCCTTAACTTATTCAATAGCTTGTCTGATTGCTTCATTCATTTCGTCCTCTCGCTGTTTTTCAAGGCGGTTCATAAAATCAACGAACTCTGCTTTCGGAACGGCAAGCGTCAACTCATAATATGCCGACTTCCCATCAAGCGGAAAGTACGGAAAAAGGATAATCTTATCGCACCCGCCGAGCGACAACATTTCCGCTATATCCTCCGGTTTCATGCCGTCCGCTCGCGCAAACGCTTTGAGTTTCGGAAAGTAAACCGTGTTGCGGTAATACTCCGACATTTCAAAAGGTTCGTTGCTAAACAGAGCAGCCATTTCCCGCAGAACGGAGTGATTACTGCGCTTGCCTAACATTGTTTTCATCAACCGCGCGTTTTCGCTCTCGGCGCAAGACTCCGTCGCTTCGTATTCGCACTCGTCTATGATGATAACGCCTTTCATCATCAAGTCGAAAATCAAAGGATGGGTTCCGTTCATAATGCCAAAAATATCAATGCCGCTTCCCCAACGAGACGCGCAAATAATTTGCTTCAACTTCTCATAAGACCCGCGCCGGTCGCCGTCGTAGTCAAATGTAATTCGGGTTTTAATTTTGGGTATCATCGCAATATATCCCCAATTTTTTCAAGGCTTCATCTTCATCAGCGACGAAATACAAATGTCTGCTATTGTTGCTTTCGTTGATAAAATCATGTAGAGGTTTATTTATATATCCTGAATAATCACCGATAATAGCAAGCCTAAAACCGTCACTTGCGAGATTTTGTGCCAGTTCTTTTGCCAAGCCGGAAGATAAATCAAAAAATTCCTCGGCAAACATTTCTTTATTCAATGCGATATTGCGGCATCCATAAGCCTTTTTAATAGTGACGGCATAACTCAGCGGCAACTTTGCATCATCAAAAAGCTAAATATCAAATATTTTAATGGCGATTTTATCGCCCAGAGTGTTTACAAGCCTTGTTTTTCGCGAGTTTTCGTCCGCTTCTTCTCTTGCTTTTACGATTTCAAGCATTTCATTGAAATAATCATTAAAAATCTTATCGGTTTTCTTTCGGTCATATTCAAAGACAGAATGCCACTCGTCGGGATTGAATCCGACCAATGCGCGGTACTCGTCCACAAGCATAGGGCGTTTCACGAGCATACCATCCGTCGCGAGAAGTCTTAAACACTCGTCCTCATTCATTGACGGCAGTTTGTCTTTCAGACCCAATGACCTATAAAGCTGACCGCTTGTGTTGAAGAATTTTTTAACTGGCAACTCGCTCAATGTAAGCCAATTTTTCAACTCGTCGTAGCTTGGGTTGTCCGTTTTTATATCGCGTATTTCATACTGCGCGTGGTAACTGTCCAACAAGGTTTTTGCTTTTTGGCAGGTCGTACATTTCGGGTAGCATATAAAGGTCAGCATCGTTCAATCCTCCGCTTGTTGTTCTACATATTCATCGCTGTCAACCGGTACCGCATCCATAATGTCACCGAAGTTACAGCACAGAACCTCGCAAATTTTCAGAAGCACGTCCGTATTTACATTCTCATTTTTCGCGACTTTGGCAATCGTGGAGGAACTTATACCCGCCAAGCGGCGTAGTTCCTGCCGTGTCATATCTTTTTCAATCAGCAGATGCCACAGCTTCTTGTAAGTCACTTTTAGTTTCATAGGAATAACCGTTCACCTCATCATAATAAACGCGCACCAAAAGACCTATTTTATTGTAACAAAATTTTTTTCAATAATCAATAACAATTTCGATTTACTAAAATAAATTGCGAGATATTCCTTGTTGATCTGTGTGACGCAGTGATGTAGGGGGGTATTGTTTGTAAACTTGTAAACACCACTTGCAAATTCTTCGTAAATTTTTTTCTTAAAATGACTACATTTGTTTGACATTTGCCTTCATATATGTTATACTATAATGTAGCATTATTATAGGAGCGGTGATTATGGGAAGCAGACTACCAAAAATATCCGAGAGCGAATGGCTCATAATGAACAAGCTGTGGGAAAAATCCCCGATTACCGCAGCCGAGATTGTGGAGAAAGTACAGAGAGAAAGAGACCTTGAGGTGACTACCATCAAGACCCTGCTCCGTCGGTTGATTGCTAAAAAAGCTGTCAGCTTTACAATAGACCCCAAAAATAAAAAGCTATACTATTACTCTCCCATCGTAGAACAACAGGATTGCGTTTTAGAGGAAAGCAGACAGTTTTTATCCCTTTATTACCAAAACGATTTGAACAAGCTGCTCGCAAACTTTCTGGAAGACGCCGGGGTTTCAAATGATGAGATAGAGAGTTTGAAGAAGCTGTTGGAACAAAAAAGGAGCGGTTCAAATGCCAAGTGAAGTCGCGGAAAGGCTTTGGTCGGACGCGCTCAGCAGCGGTTCGTTCGATAGAATATTCAGTTTCATATGGTCATACCTAACCTTTGGCGGCGCACAGTCGGCGTTCTTTCTCATACTGTGGACGCTTACGCTGCGTGTTCTGCTTATCACATTCTATTTCAGTCTTATGTATATGGTCATAACGGTTGTAAAGAAACATTTGCAAACGAAGTTAAGCGCCGCCACAAACTATAACAGTTGGTATCTTCTTATATGTTGTATCGTACTTGCCAACCTGCGATTCAACAACGGGTTGCTTATGCTGCCTGCCGGACTGCTTAACGGTGCGTCTTCGTTAAGAGCTTATATTTTCACACTGCTAACCATCATTTTTGCGGTATGGTTTATCGGCGCGTTTATCAAACTGGCAGCGCTCATGCGGATGAGCCGCAAGATAAAAAAATCCATCCGTCACATGGAACGCTATACCGATAATGCGGGTATAGCCGGATGGGCGGTTTCGGCACTCCGGCTTCGCAGAACGCCGGATATACGGATTGCCGGTTTCATAGATACGCCTGTTTCATATGGCGTTTTTAGAAAGACAGTCTTACTGCCTGTGAATTATAATGAAAAATATACCGAAACAGAGCTTTCACTCTTGATTTTGCATGAAATGACACATATTAAACATGGTGACACGATAAAGCTGTTTCTTATCCAACTTGTGGAGTGTCTATTGTGGATGTCGCCTGTGATGGGACGGTTCACCAAAAGCTTCAAACGTGATTCGGAGATTTTATGCGACAATCGCGTGATAAGCCTGCGGAGCGGTGAGAGGGATACATATGGAGAGTTAATTCTCAAGGAATGTGCGTACAGAACCGCACGTTTTGGCTTTGGGTTTTCCGATTCCTACAACGCCGTCGCAAATCGGTTGGACGCGCTGTACCGTTATAAAGCAGCGGAACGTCTTAAGTGGCTGTTGATTATCCCGATAGCGGCGCTTATGCTTTGCGTTTTATCCTTTACTCTCCGCACGGATTGGATTGCTGTAAATGACAGGTATAATGCGGATTTTGAGTTTTATGCCCTCGACAAAAGCACGGGTAGCTATGTTCTTTTGACGCAGGAGGAACAGAATAAACTCTATGAAATCGAAGAAATGGACGGCTATCAATATTTCACTTTCAACGACGAAAACCTCCGCGCGCTCGCTAAGCCATACGCAAGCGACGGACAGATAACCATAAAAGCGGTTTCGCGCAACTATATTGTGCAAACGGGCGATAATGACATAACGACCGGGCTTAACAGCGACTATGCTATATCTGAGGAGCCGCAAATGATTAGCATAACAGGTTGGGTGAGGCTTGAACAAAGGACTCTTGCGGAATATCTGTTTTTGCTGATAACGAGTAAGCTGTGAGTTGAATATTTCTACCACACCCATAAAGATTACATCAGGTTAACCGATATATTATAAAGGTGAGAACAGATGTAGTCACACCATCGGTAACTACAGATGTTTTATTATGGCAACGGAGGGAACTGACTGCGAACTAAGCACACGTTAAAATCGTTAGCTGCGAACGATTGCCACAGGCTGAACAGCGCAGCGAGTTTATATACTATGTAGAAGGAGAGAAAATGAAAACATTACTCTTTTTAGCAAAAGGATTTGAAACAATGGAATTTAGCGTATTTGTTGATGTTATGGGTTGGGCAAGAAACGACTACGGATATGATACTCAAATCACTACTTGCGGTTTTCAAAAACAAGTTATAAGCACATTTAATATTCCGGTTATGGTAGATAAACTGATTGACGAAATAATTGTCGATGATTATGATGCACTTGCCATTCCGGGTGGGTTTGAAGAGTATGGGTTTTATGAAGAAGTATATAGCGATAAATTTTTGAATTTAATAAGAGAATTTGATTCAAGAGGCAAAATCATAGCAACTATATGTGTGGCGGCATTGCCTTTAGGTAAAAGCGGAGTTTTGAAAAATAGGAAAGCTACTACATATCATTTGAGAGATGGATATAAACAAAATCAACTAAGAGAATTTGGAGTTGAGGTAGTCAATGAGCCTATTGTTGTTGATAACAAAGTTATTACATCATACTGTCCTGAAACAGCGGTT
>Ga0153948_1000110_pt1 | contig 41799 bp, 42 predicted proteins | sample TSNJ032MetaG_FD_104696 | JGI IMG/M metagenome (GOLD analysis project Ga0153948, IMG submission 104696) | Attine ant fungus gardens microbial communities from New Jersey, USA - TSNJ032 MetaG | ecosystem: Host-associated > Fungi > Mycelium > Unclassified | place: USA: New Jersey, Wharton State... | reverse complement strand
TCAGCTGGATCTGCAGGCGTTAAAAAACAACCTGCAGATTGTCCGCCGTGCTGCGCCGGGCTCTCGCGTATGGTCGGTGGTGAAAGCCAACGGCTACGGCCACGGAATTGAGTCCATCTGGAGCGCGCTGAGCGCCACCGATGGTTTTGCGCTGTTGAATCTGGAAGAGGCGATCCTGCTGCGCGAGCGCGGCTGGAAAGGGCCAATTCTGCTGCTCGAAGGCTTCTTCCACGCCGACGAACTGCCGCTTTTGGACAAATATCGACTCACCACCAGCGTTCACAGCAACTGGCAAATCAAAGCGCTGCAAAACGCAAAACTGCATGCGCCGCTGGATATCTATCTCAAGGTCAACAGCGGCATGAACCGCTTAGGTTTCCAGCCCGAGCGCGTACATACGATGTGGCAGCAGCTGCGCGCCCTGAAAAATGTCGGTGAGATGACACTGATGGCGCACTTTGCCGATGCCGAAAAACCGGACGGCATTGCCGAGGCGATGGTGCGTATCAATCAGGCGGCAGAAGGGCTGGAGTGCGCCCGTTCGCTGTCGAACTCCGCCGCCACGCTCTGGCACCCGGAAGCCCATTACGACTGGGTACGTCCAGGCATTATTCTCTACGGCGCGTCACCTTCCGGCCAGTGGCAGGACATCGCCAACAGCGGGCTGAAACCGGTTATGTCCCTGCGCAGTGAAATCATCGGCATTCAGACGCTGAAAGCGGGCGATACGGTGGGCTACGGCAGCCGCTATCGTGCGTCAGGCGAACAGCGTATTGGTATTGTGGCGGGCGGTTATGCTGACGGCTATCCACGTCTAGCGCCAACCGGCACGCCGGTGTGGGTCGATGGCGTGCGTACCGGTACCGTTGGCACCATTTCAATGGATATGATGGCGGTGGACTTAACCCCATGCCCGCAGGCAGGCATTGGTTCGCCGGTAGAGCTGTGGGGGAATGAGGTGAAAGTCGATGACGTGGCGTCGGCAGCGGGAACGGTAGGCTATGAAATGTTAACGGCACTGGCCCCGAGAGTGCCAGTAGTGACAGTGTAACGTTAAAATACCGGGTGGCATTGCTGCCACCCGGCAAAACATCATTCTGAACCCTCATCCTCCATCGGACGCACGCCCACCTTCCGTACTGCGTTATCCTCTTTCTCGGCCACCGTCCAGATCATCCCGGCAAACTCCACCTGGTCGCCCACGACCGGCGCGGCACCCAGCAGCTGCTGCACGATTTCACCCAGCGTCTGCTGTTTATCGCGATACTCCAGCCCCTCGTCGAGGCCGTAAATCAGCGCCACGTCGGCAAATTTGGCGTTCGCTTCCAGAATAAAATCACCGAAGAACCGCTGATCCAGCGCCACGGGCGGTGACTGGCTGAACAGCTTCCCGAGGGCAGGCAAATCGGTCTCACGACCAATGACGCAGAGAATATCGCCCTCGCGCAGGCGAGTGCTGCCCGTCGGGTGCAGCAGAGCGTTATCGCGAAACAGCGCGGCAATCCGCGTTTCCGTCGGCATATGCAGGTCGCGCAGCGACGCGCCCACGCACCATTTATCGGCGCTCAGCTGGTAGACAAACTGCTCCCACGGGTTTTCCGGATGAATATCCAGCCCCACGCGCGAAACGGGCAGGCCAACCGGTGGCACTACCACTTTGGCTTTTTTCGCCGCCCAGCCAAGGGACGTACCCTGGAACAGCAGCGACACCAGCACCACGAAGAACGCGACATTGAAGAACAGCCGTGAATTATCCAGCCCCGCCATCATCGGGAAGACCGCCAGAATGATCGGCACCGCCCCGCGCAGGCCCACCCAGCTGATAAAAATACGCTCGCGCAGATTAAACCCACGGAACGGCAGCAGGCCGGCAAACACCGACAGCGGACGGGCGAAGAAGATCATCCACGCCGAGAGGAGCAGCGCCGGAATGGCAATCGGCAGCAGATCGGACGGCGTCACCAGCAGCCCCAGCACCAGGAACATGCCGATTTGCGCCAGCCAGGCCAGGCCATCGAAGTTCTGCAAAATGGCGTGGCGGTTGCGAATCGGGCGATTTCCCAGCAGGAAGCCGCAGAGATAAACGGCGAGAATACCGCTGCCGTCCATCGCCGTTGTCAGGGCGAAAATCAGAATACCGCCGCTAAGCGCCAGCAAAGGGTACAGCCCGGCAGGCAGGGAGATGCGGTTAATCATCTGCTGCAACAGATAGCCGCCGGAAAGGCCGATGATAATCCCGAGGCCAAACTGCTGGAGAATATGCCAGGCAAACATCCAGCTCAGGCCGGTTTCGTGCTGCTGGATCATCTCAATCAGGGTGATGGTCAGGAACACCGCCATCGGGTCGTTGCTGCCGGATTCAATCTCCAGCGTCGAGCCGACACGCTCGTTCAGCCCTTTGCCGCCGAGGAGGGAGAACACCGCCGCCGCATCCGTCGAGCCGACAATCGCGCCAATCAGCAATCCTTCCATGATATTCAGATGAAACAGCCAGGCGGCCATCATACCGGTCAGGCCGGAGGTGATCAGCACGCCAACGGTTGCCAGCGACAGGGCCGGGCCTAGGGCGACGCGAAACGAACTGGCCTGGGTGCGCATCCCGCCGTCCAGCAAAATCACTGCCAGCGCGAGGTTACTCACCATGTAGGCGAAAGGATAATTATCGAATGGAATCCCGCCGACGCCATCGATGCCCGCGAGCATGCCGATGGCCAGGAAGATAACAAGGATAGGTATGCCGAGACGCGATGAAAATGAACTTAATAAAATACTGCAGGTTACTAATACGGAACCCAGAATGAAAAGACTGATTATCGCTGCGGCATCCAATGTTGTCTTACTCCCACCTCAATGTTGTTGCTGATAATAAAACCCTATCATATTAACGACAAAAACAGCGTTTTATTGAGGTGGTTAAACCGCTTTTTTATGCCTTTAAGACAGGATGGCCGCGCAGGGTTAACCGGCTGCCCGCCTGCGAGTGCCAAAGCGTCGCCTGAGCGCCCAGCGGCAGGGTGACGGTTTGCTGCTCATGGCCAAACGCCAGTCCGTCGATCACCGGAATGTCGAGGCGCGAGCGCAGGTAATCGATCATGGTTTCCAGCGTATAACCCGCATCGTAATCGTTCGGCGTTGCACCGCTGAAGCTGCCTAACACAACCGCGCGCTGACGCCCGAGAATACCGGCGTGCATCAGCTGCAACAGCATGCGCTCGACGCGGAACGGATGCTCGTTGATATCCTCCAGCACCAGAATGCCGTTCTCAATTTGCGGCAGCCACGGCGTGCCGATAAGCGACACTAGCATCGCCAGATTGCCGCCCCACAGCTGGCCTTCGCACTCACACTGCGGGCCGTTGCCCTTCCACTCCACGCTGTACGTCGGATTTTTCAAGGCGCGCCAGAAATGCTCCTCGGTAAAACGGTTCAACTCCGGTGCGCCGAAGTTCCCCGCCAGCATCGGCCCGCTAAAGGTGATGACGTTATGCAGGGCCAGCAGGCCGAGCTGAATCACGGTGAAATCGCTGTGACCGCAGATCAGCAGCGGGTCCTGCTGCTGGCGTCGGGCAAGCCCGGCCCAGTCGATGGTCTCCAGCAAACGGCTCGCGCCATACCCGCCGCGCACCGCCAGAATAATCTGGTTTTCGCCTTCGAGGGTGACCAGGTCGTTGATATCAGCCACTCTTTGCTGCTCAGTCCCGGCAAAACGCTGCAGACGGCGGGGGATGATCGTCTGATTATCCACCTGATGGCCGGATGCCTCTAAACGCGTTACGCCAAGCCGGGCGGCGTCCTGATTAATGCAGTAGCCGGACGGGGCAACAAGATGAAACTGAGACATGGCAAATCCTTGCTGAATGAGAAACTAAATGCCTATATCATGCCGCCTGTATGCGGTCTGCTTCAAGGGGCGGATGCGTAACCGCGATGATCGGCTATAAGGATAGATGACGTGAAATTGAGATGGTTTGCTTTTTTGATTGTATTGCTGGCGGGCTGTAGTTCAAAACAGGATTATCAAAATCCGCCGTGGAACCCGGAAGTCCCTGTCAAACGTGCAATGCAGTGGATGCCGATCAGCGAAAAGGCCGGGAAAGCGTGGGGCGTCAGTCCGCGACTGGTGACGGCCATTATTGCAGTCGAATCCGGCGGCAACCCGACGCTGGTCAGCAAATCAAATGCAGTGGGCTTAATGCAATTGAAAGCCTCCACCGCCGGGCGTGAAGTCTACCGCTACATGGGCTGGAGCGGGCAGCCGTCCACCAGCGAGCTGAAAAACCCGGAGCGTAATATCTCCATGGGTACCGCGTATCTGAGCATTCTGGAGCACGGTGTGCTGAAAGGCATCGATGATCCCGAAGTGATGCAATATGCGCTGGTGGTGTCGTATGTGAACGGGGCGGGGGCGCTGCTGCGAACCTTCTCGTCGGATCGCAAAAAGGCCATCAATGAGATCAACGGCATGGACAAAGACGAATTCTTTGAGCATGTGGTGAACAACCATCCGGCACCACAGGCTCCACGCTACATCTGGAAAGTTCAGAAAGCGATGGACGCCATGTAATGCCCTGGCCGGGCAGCGAGATGCTGTCCGGCGCCTTCAGAGAACCTTATTCGCGCGTTCTCGCGCTTCTCGCTCTAACGAGAAGATAATACGTTGAAGCTCCCTTTCGGCCCCAGGCCCGACATTCAGAAAGCGAAAACTGAGTCGTGGTGTGGTGATGGTCTCATTTTTGCTGTCCACCACTTTGCGTTCACTGATGGCAATCAGCTGCGCATCAAAGTAAAAACGCCCCCAGCCGCCCATATCCAGTTCGATTTGTGAAAAACGCATTCCTTCCACCAGTCCGTCCGGTCGTGGTGTGTCCATCAGTGCGCCCATCCCGCCGAGCGACAGGTCGAACAGGCGAAAGCGAATCTCTTTCTTGTCCGGCATTCTGGCCTTACAAAAATAGGAAGGATGCAGCGGGGCGTTAATCCGAAAATATTCCCGACGCTGGACAAACCACAGGCTCTCCGGCAGCGGGGTGATAAAAGCGGGCAGATTGAGATAATCACCTTGTTCCACATGAGGCAGGACAAACTCAACCTTTGCCCCTTTGGTTTCCGCCATCACAGAAAGATTTTTTGCGCGCAGTACCGCCCGGTTTTCATACTCCTGGCTACCGAGGTCGATGACCAGACGCTCTGGAGTGGCTTCCAGAATCTTACTGATAAACTGGTTCGACGCCCAGCTGATGCGCACCGGCACTTCGCCCTTGTGCAGGTCGCGTAATACCCCTAATACAGCCAGCGGATTTTGCTTCAGGAACTGCTCACTGTAATCACTCACGCCGAATGGCTCCTCGGTTGTCTGACGGACTGTCCCTGAAGTATCGGCAATGGGCGTCAGAACTTAATACAAACCGGTGATTTTTTTTCAAAAATGAGAGGGAATTAAGTCGGTGAGAAAAAACGGTTTTAGCGCAGTGACCTATACTTAAGTCACTTGCGCGAAACATTTTCAGCGCATGCATTTCATCTGCAAGAGGGCATCGCTATGGGTATTATCGCCTGGATTGTTTTTGGTCTTATCGCCGGCGTGATCGCAAAATTCATTATGCCGGGGCGTGATGGTGGCGGCTTCATTCTGACCTGCGTGCTGGGGGTTATCGGTGCGGTTGTCGGCGGCTGGCTGGCGACCATGTTTGGCGTCGGCGGCAGCGTCAGCGGATTTAACCTGCACAGCTTCCTGGTGGCGGTGGTCGGTGCCATCGTCGTCCTTGCCATTTTCAGACTGCTCAGACGCACATAAACCGCTAAAAACGCAAACGGCTCTCCCTGAGGGCCGTTTTTTTTGGTCGCATATTGCTTTGTTAATCGAAATGAGAATAATTGTCGTTCTTTATATCATCTAATAATAAGACGACACTATGAACACCTCGCGTTTTGCAGTATGTGCGTTGGCAGGCGCGGTCACACTGGCGTTGCAGACTCCCGCGTTTGCGGAAGAATCAACCATTCTCGTGACCGGATCGGAACAGGGCAGTCAGCTACCTGAGTGGACGAACAGTGCCACCAAATCAGCCGTTGCCGAGAGTAAAACCCCACAGGTCATCAACACCATTTCCGCCACGGAGATCGAACAGCGTCACGCGAATTCGGTCAACGAAATCCTGCGCTATGCGCCGGGCGTGTCGACGGAAGTGCGCGGCAATACCTCCTATATGAGTGAATACAAGATCCGCGGATTCACCGTCGAGCAGGAGTATTACAACGGTCTGCAGCTGCCCTACAATGTCACCGGGAACACCAAAGCGCGCATCGATCCGCTGCTGATCGAGAGTGTGGACATCCTCAAAGGCCCCGCCTCTGTGCTGTACGGCGGCGGCTCGCCGGGCGGGCTGGTCAATATTCAGGGCAAAAAGCCGCAAAAAACCGCGCAAACGGAAGTGGGCTTTAACACCGGGACGCGCAATCTGAAAGAGGGCTATCTCGATTCCACCGGGCAGATTGCCGACAGCGACTGGGACTATCGTCTGCTGGGCAAAGCGACGGAAGGCGACGATCAGCCGCACACCACGCGCACGGAAAACTACCTGGTGGCACCGTCCGTGACCTGGCAGCCAGACAGCAAAACGCGTCTGACCCTTGATGCGCTCGCGCAAAACAGCCCAAGCCTGACGCCGTCTAACCCGCTTCCGCTTTCGTATCTGCGTTCCAAATATGCCGATCGCCGCGATTATGCAGGCGACGAATGGAGCGGCTTCAAACAGCGCCAGTGGATGCTGGGCTACAGCTTTGAACACCAGTTTGATAGCGGCTGGGGCTTCAGTCAGAAAGCGCGCTATTTCGACGTGGATACGCATCAACGCAGCATCTACTCCACAGGGCCAGGCGCAAACGTGTACGAGCTAAATCGCTTTGCTTACACCACCGACGAAGACCTGCAGAGTTTCAACATGGATAATCAGGTCACCAAAACGCTGGAGCTGGGCGACTGGAAGCACCATTTGCTGGCAGGCTTCGACTACCAGAAGCTCAATTCCCACTTCCACTATCGCTATGCGGCAAATACGCCGGGTATCGATATGCGTAACCCAGACTACACGCAGGTCAACGACGGTGCGCTCGGTCTCTACACCGCGCAGAAAAATCGCCTGAGCTATCAGCAAAACGGGTACTACCTGCAGGATCAGATCGAATTCGGCGGGCTGAATCTGCTCGGCAGCCTGCGCTACGATGACTATCGCTCCGTCACCACCGACTATCTGCAAAACGGTGATAAAGCCTGGGTATCGCAGGATCGCGTCACTAAACGTCTGGGGGCGTTGTACGCCTTTGAAAACGGTATCTCGCCGTTTATCAGCTACTCCGAAGGCTTTGCGCCCGTTTCACCGCAGGGCACGCTGACCGCTAAAGACGTCAAGCCAACCACCAGCAAACAGGTGGAAGGCGGGGTGAAATACCTGCTGGAAGAGTATGCGACCACCTTTACCGCGTCGGTGTTTAACATTCGCCAGAAAAATGTGGTCACGACCGATCCGGGCTTCCTGAACTATCGTCAGACCGGTGAAGTGGAATCGAAAGGGGCGGAATTGTCTGCCGTCAGTCGTCCGACGGATAACCTGACGCTGATCGCCAATTACGCCTACACCCACGCGATCAACACGGAAGATGATAAATACCAGGGGAAACGCCCGACGCAGGTGCCGGAAAACGCCTTTAACCTGTGGGGGGATTACACCTTCGACAGCACGCCGCTGAAAGGGCTGAACCTCGGCGTAGGCGCGCGCTACACCGGGCCGATGGAGATCGCGCCGACCAACGATCAGGGTAAACTGGGCGGCACGACGCAGTACGATCTCGCCGCCTCTTACCAGATGGGTGAAGTTCTGCCGTCGCTGGCCGGGCTAACCCTGAAAGCCAGCGCGCAAAACATCACCAACAAAGAGACGTTTACCTGCTACGACGCGACAAACTGCTGGATTGGCCGCGATCGCACGGTTCAGGTGGGGGCGAGCTACAGCTTCTGATTTTCCTCTGATGTCTCACCCTCTCTTGCGTGAGAGGGTGAGAGCACCAGCTGCACAATCCTACTGCGCGGCACTCTTCTGCGCTGGCGCCACATCATCGTTCGCCGCAGGTTGAGTCGCCGGCAGGCTGTCACACGGTTTCTCTTTCGGACAGACTAAATCAAGCATTTTCAGCGTCACGCCGTTGGTCCAGCCGAAACCGTCCTGCAACGGATACTCACCGCCGCCCCCGCCGGTGCCGGTGGTCGACACATCATATTTCTCCACCAGCTTCTGCTCGCGGTCGTAGGTATGCTGCACGTTCGTCAGGAAGCGCCAGGTGACATCCATCGCCACTTTCTTATGACCGTAGTTTTGCAGCCCTTCGGCCGCCACCCACTGCAAGGGTGCCCAGCCGTTTGGCGCGTCCCACTGCTGGCCGCTGTTGATGGTGGTGGTAGTCACGCCACCCGGTTTCAACAGGCGTGACGCGGTGGCACTCGCCACTTTATCGGCCCGCTCTTTGGAGGCGGCGTTGACGTACAGCGGGAACAGGGCGGCGGCAGTCAGCTGATTACGTACCTTTTTGCTCTTCAGATCGTAATCGGCGTACCAGCCCTCTTTGTCATTCCACAGGTGGCTCTCGATCGCTTTTTGTCGCGCGTTGGCCAGGGTTTCATAGCGGTTTGCACGCTCGGTATCACCCGATTCCTGGCTGGCCTTTGCGAGCAATTTTTCCATTTTGAACAGCAGGGCGTTCAAATCTACCGGCACAATGCTGGTGGTACGAATGGTGCCAAGCTTTTGCGGATCGTCCATCCAGCGGGAGCTGAAGTCCCAGCCGGAGGCGGCAGCGGAGCGCAGGTCACGGTAGATTTCCGTTGCCGGACGGTTCGGATTATTTTTGGCGGTGGTCACGTCATCCAGCCAGGACTCCGGGCGCGGCGTGTCGCGATCGTCCCAGTAGCGGTTCAGAACCGAGCCGTCATCCAGTTTCACCACCCGCTTGTTGGCCTGACCCGGCTGCAGCGTCTCCACGCCCTCCATCCAGTAGGTGTACTCTTTTTCCATCTGCGGCAGATAGGTTTTCAGCGCCTCTTTATCGTGCGTGGCGAGCAGTTCGACCATCAGGGAGAAAAACGGCGGCTGTGAACGGCTCAGATAGTAGCTGCGGTTGCCGTTGGGAATATGACCCCAGGTGTCGATCTCATAGCCGAAGTTAGCAACCATATCGCTGATTTTGTCCCAGTGATCGCTCTCGGCCAGCCCCAGCATGGTGAAATAGCTGTCCCAGTAATAGACTTCGCGGAAGCGGCCACCTGGCACCACATAAGGTTTCGGCAGCGGCAGCAGCGAATCCCACTTATCGGCTTTATCAGTGGTGCGCGTCAGCACCGGCCACAGGCCATCAATATGCTCGCGCAGGCTCTGTCCGGCAGGCGGAACGTATTTTTCGCCTTCAGCGGGAAGGGTAAAATTCATCTCGACAAAATGGCGCAGGTCGAATCCGCGTTGCAGATGCTGCATACGGTAATCCGCCAGAATCATCAGGGGATCGCTTTTCGGCACCGCGTCGGCGAAGGTTTTTTGATCGGGGAACAGCTTAGCGCTTTGCACATCACTGAACAGGGGGCCGAGCAGAATATCCGGCGACTGTTTTTGTGTGGAAGGTAACTCATCAGCGAAGCTCAGTGCGGCGACGCTCAGCATCGCGCCCCCCAGTGCCACACGCAGCGCCAGCGGCAGGCGTGCAGGACGGCGCATTTCAGTTCTCGTCATCGGTTTTTCTCCTTTTTATTCTCGCGAGCAGCGTCGCCGCTGCCGTCAATCACCTGAAAACCTTAGACGAATATGGCCGTTTTCGCGTGTCGAATATCCCATTTTTCGCAAAACCAGACTCTTTACCCACACAGAAATAATCAGTAATAAAGCGTTAATATATATCTGCTGTTTATTGTTTTTAAATTCTTAATAGGTAACGTGATTGAATAAGACTGAATGAATTAAGGCTCTCGCTAATTACAAATGTGATCGCGTGCATTATTTATTGCCGTTTTTATGAAGAAACACTTCTTAGCGATCACATAAATTAAAAAACATAATTAACGGATGAAAAAACGTAATGGAACCGTCGGTCACAATTAGGCGAAATATCGCTGTTTATTGGCCGCAGTAATTTATCAGGAAGGAATCCATGAGAATAAAGTTAATTGTGTTAGCCGTCAGCGTAATTTGCTCGGCGGGAGGATATGCTGCGCACCGCGCGCCCACTCTGGAAGAGAAACTTGCACAGCTGGAAGCACGTCTGGAAAAGGCTGAAAGCCGGGCGGAGAAGGCCGAAGCGCAAATTGAGCAATTACAGCAACAGCAGACGGTCGTCGCCAAAACAGAGCCGACCGTGACGGTGGAATCAGCCGAGCCGGTCACCGCGTCGGCGTTACCGAAACTGACGCTTTCTGGCTACGGCGATATTAAATTTTACGGCGACGTCGAATTTAACATGGATGCGGCCAGCAGGAGCGGTGCATTAACGTCGATAAAAACCAGTGCGAATAAAGACTGGGCATCGGGAAATAATGAACGCTGGGATATTAACGGGCGTCTGCTGTTAGGCTTTGACGGTTATCGTCGAATGGATGACGGTAATTTTGCCGGATTCTCAGTGCAGCCGCTGGCAGATCTCACCGGCAAAATGAATCTCGATGATGCCGTATTCTTCTTCGGCAATGAGAATAACTGGAAGATCAAAGTCGGGCGTTTTGAAGCCTACGATATGTTCCCGCTCAATCAGGATACCTTTATCGAATATTCCGGGAATACGGCCAATGATCTCTACAGCGACGGCTACGGCTATATCTACATGATGAAAGAGGGCCGGGGACGTAGCGACAGCGGTGGCAACTTCCTGATGAGCAAAACCCTGGATAACTGGTATTTCGAAGTCAACACGCTGCTGGAAGACGGCAGCACGCTGTTCGTCGACAAGCAGTATCACGGCATCAATCTCGATAACGACAAAAACGTGGCCTATATCCGCCCGGTCATCGCCTGGCAGAGCGGACGCTTCTCAACGGCGGTGGCGATGGAGAGTAACCTCGTCAACAACGCTTACGGTTATCGCGATGCGTCAGGGCAGTGGGTCGATCAGTCCGATCGCACCGGTTACGGTTTCACGATGACCTGGAATGGGCAGCAAACCGATCCGCAAGACGGCGTTGTGGTGAACCTCAATACCGCTTACATGGATGCCACGGATGAAACCGATTTTACCGCGGGGACTAACGCCCTGTGGCACAACATCGAGCTGGGCTACATTTACGCCCACAATGAAGTGGATAAATTCAACTCCGCGAATGTGTACGATAACTGCGATAACGACTGCTGGATAACCGATCCAGGCGATTACGATATTCATACCCTTCACGCGTCGTATCTCATCCCGAACGTGATGAATATGAAGAACTTTAATATCTATCTCGGGGCGTACGCCTCCTGGGTGGAAGCGCATCCGAATAAGGGCGCTGATAACAACGACGATCGCTACGGCGGCCGCGTTCGCTTCAAATACTATTTCTGATGCCTCGCCAGTCAGACCTCTTCGGGGGTCTGGCTGGTTTCCCGCAGGGTTCCCGGCGCATGGCCGACGATGCGTTTAAACGCCCGGCTAAAGGCCGCGAGCGATCCATATCCCAGCCGCAACGCCACCGTTTCAATCGCCTGATGTTCATGGCGAATGTACTGAATGGCGAGGCGCATCCTGAGTTCACTCAAATATTTGGCAGGCGTGGTGCCGGTGGCGGATAAAAACCGTTCGGCAAAGACCGAACGCGAGGTGCCGGCCTCTTTTGCCAGCTCCGCCACGCTCCAGTTGACGCCCGGCTGCTGGTGCATGGCATAAATTGCACGGCTCAGACGTGGGTCGCGCAGTACCTGCACCCAGCCCGTAGCTTTCCCGCAGCCCGCTTCCACCCAGCCGCGCACAATTAAAGCGGCCACCACATCGGCGAGACGCGCCAGAATCCCGGCGAAACCGACCTGCCGGGTCATGGATTCCCGCTCCATCGCCGCCAGCAGCGGGTGGATCTCCGGCCAGGTCGACATCAGACGGCTCACCATCATCACTTCCGGCATCGCTTTGATCAGAGGCTGCATCCCGCCCAGCTCAAAATCCATACATCCGCTGAATATCACCACGTTTTCACTTTCCGGGCACGGCTCGCAGGTGATGGCGCACACGGAGTTGCAAATCGGCTCGCTGGGAAACGCCGACACCGGGGTGACGGTGGCATTTTCATCCGACAGCAGGGCGTGGGCATTGCCGTTGGGAATAAACAGCGCATCGCCGCTGCTCAGGGTAAACACCGCGCCGCTCTCCATGCGCAGCACCGCTGAACCGTGGCTGACGAAATGAAACTGCGCCTTGCCGGGGGCCTGGGTGAACGCCACGCCAAAAGGGGCGCTGGCCTCGATGCGGCGGTACTTCACGCCGGAGAGACGCATTCCACGTAAAAGCTCACTGATTAAATCGGGCGACTGAACGGTCATGGGCACAACTCCGGACGAATTATCAATAAGTGAAGATTATATGTCATAGATCGTCCAGGGGGAACGCTCTATGCTTTTGCGACGGTTGTCACATTTTTCTAACGGGAGAGCAACAGATGAATTCAACTATCGCGGCGAGCGAGGCCATAGCGCCCGCAAAACCCGCCTGGCGAGCGGTCTATTCGCTGGGACTGGGGGTGTTTGGCCTGATTACGGCGGAGTTTTTACCGGCCAGTTTGTTAACGCCGATGGCTGCCAGTCTCGGCGTCAGCGAAGGGATGGCCGGGCAGGCGGTGACCGCAACGGCGCTGGTCGCACTGGTGACCGGGCTGCTGATTACGCCCGCCACCAAAAGCATCGACCGCCGCTGGGTGCTGATGTTTTTCTCTGTGCTGCAAATTATCTCCAGTCTGCTGGTGGCCTTTGCGCCCAATTTGCAGGTACTGCTGATGGGACGCCTGCTGTTAGGTATCGCTATCGGCGGTTTCTGGGCAATGTCCACGGCCACGGCGATGCGGCTGGTTCCGGCCGAAAAAGTGCCAAAAGCGCTGGCGGTGATCTTCTCCAGCGTGTCGATCGCAACTGTGGTCGCTGCGCCGCTCGGCAGCTACCTGGGCAGCCTGATCGGCTGGCGTAACGTCTTTATCCTCTGCATTCTGCCGAGCATGCTGGCGCTGCTCTGGCAGCTGTGGGTGCTCCCGTCAATGAAACCGGAGAGCAGCGGCAGTCTCGGGACGTTGCTGCGCGTGCTGCGCCGCCCTGGCATGATCGGCGGGCTGCTGGCCACGGTGCTGATTTTCAGCGGTCACTTTGCCTTCTTTACCTACCTGCGCCCGTTCCTTGAAACCGTCGGGCAGGCGAGCGTCGAGAGCATTTCGCTGATCCTGCTGGGCTTTGGCCTCGCCAATTTCGTCGGCACCTCGATTGCCGGGCATCTGCTGGCGCGCAATTTACGTCTGACGCTGGCGCTGGTGCCGTTTGCGATGGGCGTTCTGGCGCTGATCATGGTGGCATACGGCCATCTGGCGATGCTGGACGGACTGCTGGTGGCGCTGTGGGGCTTTGCCTTTGGCCTGGTGCCGGTGGGCTGGTCGACCTGGCTTGCGACCACGGTGCCGGACGAAGCTGAAAGTGCGGGTGGCTTGCTGGTGGCGTCGATTCAGTTTGCGATTGGTGCAGGTGCGGCAGGCGGCGGGGCGGTGTTTGATCTCAACGGTGCCAGCGGGGTATTCGCCGGAAGCGGCTTGCTGCTGGTGAGCGCGATGGTGATTGTCTTGATGGGCGTTCGCGTGAAAGCGGAATAATGGTTAAAAGCCGGGTGGCGGCGATGTCGCCACCCGACGCGGTTTTTACACCCCTTTGCGATCCATCAGCAGCGCCAGATCGACCAGGCGGTTCGAGAAGCCCCACTCGTTGTCATACCAGGCGAGGATCTTCACCATATTGCCGCCGATGACCAGCGTAGAAAGCCCGTCGATGATCGATGAGCGCGGATCGCCCTGATAATCACTCGATACTAACGGCTCGTCGCTGTAGCCCAGAATGCCCTGCAATGGCCCGGCAGAGGCCGCTTCACGAAACGCGGCGTTGACCTCATCCACTGTTACCTCCCGGCTTAGGGTGACCGTCAAATCGACAATCGACACCACCGGCACCGGAACGCGTAAGGAATACCCGGTCAGACGTCCGTCCAGCTCAGGAATCACTTTCCCCAGCGCCTTCGCCGCGCCGCTGGAGTAGGGGACAATCGACAGAGCCGCAGCCCGCGCGCCGCGCAGATCTTTTTCCGGCTGGTCGTGCAGTGCCTGGCTGTTGGTGTAGGCGTGAGTGGTGTTCATCAGGCCATGTTCGATGCCGAAGTGCTGATGCAGCACCTGCGCAGCGGGTGCCAGACCGTTCGTGGTGCAGCTGCCGTTGCTCACCACAAAGTGCTGAGCCGGATCGTACAGCCGATCGTTCACACCCATCACCACGGTCAAATCGTCGTTTTTACCCGGGGCGGAGATGATGACGCGTTTTGCGCCGCCGCTCTCAATATGCACCGCCGCTTTCTCGCGGTCGGTGAAGAAGCCGGTCGCTTCAATCACCACGTCCACTTCAACGTTACGCCACGGAATAGCGGCCGGGTCGCGCTCGCTGAAGACCCTAATCTGCTTGCCATCCACCTGCAGATGATTATCGGCAGCCTCAACGGATACCGGCAGCGTCCCTAACAGGGAATCGTATTTCAGCAGATGGGCGAGGGTTTTGCTGTCCGTCAGATCGTTAATCGCCACGATCTGAATCTCCGGGTTATCGAGGGCGGCGCGTAAGAAATTGCGACCGATTCTGCCGAAACCATTAATACCGACCTTAACCATGATGCACTCCTTAACTGTGGTGTCTGGAGTCACTGTAGGCTTCAGGTAAAATGGCGTAAATGACAAAAAAGGATCAGATTACGCCATTTTGCGGCAGTGGAATCGCTGGCGATACTCGCTGGGGGTAAGGTGCAGCTGTTTCTCAAACACCCGGCGCAGGTTGATGCTGCTGCCAAATCCGCTCTGCTCGGCGATGCGATCCAGCGGCTCGCTTGTCTGCTCCAGCAGCTGACGGGCGGCGGCGAGACGGGCTTCCATCACGTAGCGTGCCGGAGAGGCGCCCGTTTCACGGGTAAAGACGCGGGTGAAATTGCGCGGACTCATGGCCGCCTGCTCCGCCAGTTTTTCGACGCACAGATCGGCCGTGAGATTGTTAAGTATCCAGGTTTGCAATTCGCTGACCGGCCCGGCGCTGGCGGATGAGTTCAGGTTGTAGCGGCTGAACTGCAGCTGCCCGCCAGGACGGCGCAAATACATCACCAGATCCTGGGCCACGTCCCGCGCCAGGGTAAAACCGTAGTCCTCTTCAACCAGCGCCAGCGTGAGATCAAACCCGGAACTCACCCCGCCGGACGTCCAGATGGGACCATCCTGAATATAGAGCGGGCCGCCTACGACGTTGATGGCAGGCCAGCTTTTTTGCATCGTCTCCAGCAGCCGCCAGTGGGTGGTTGCGCGGCGTCCGTCCAGCAGGCCGCTTTGTGCCAGCAGCATCGCGCCGCCGCAAATCGAGGCGATGCGCCGGGCATGGGGCGCGGCCAGATGCAGCCAGTCCACCACGGCGGTGCTCTCCTGCTCGTTCATCCCACGCCCGGTGATGATGATGGTGTCGAGCGGCTCACGCGGATCCAGCTCCGGCAGACGATAGTCCGCCAGCAGGTTTAACCCGGACTGACCGTGGATCACCTGGTGCGGCTGGGTGGTGGCGATAATAATGCGATAGCGAGGCTGGGCGAGGCCTTCCGGATGGAGCTGGTTGGCCTGCATCAGAATGTCTGCGATACCGGCGGCTTCGAACAACATGCCGCCGTCAGGGACGATAATCAGGATTTTCTTCATGTCCTGAAAAGTATCTTTATTACACAATAAGTCAAGTCGAGAGTGGGGCGGCAGCGTTCTGCGGCTGGGTTTTGCTCATCGGGATCAGCGCAATGATCAGCGCGCCCAGCACCAGGAAACCGGCCACCATGAAGATCCCAGCGTTGAAGTTTCCGGTGACGTCTTTCATCCAGCCCATCAGCAGCGGCCCGAGTGCCGCACCGGTCATCCCGGTGGCGTTAATCACCGCAATCCCGACGGCGCGAGCGCGCAGGGAGATATAGCGATCCGGCGTGGTCCAGAAGATCACCATCGCCGCGAACGCGCCTGCCGACGCCATCACAATCCCGGTGAACTGCAGCACCGCCTGCGTGCTGGAGGCGGTTAACATCCAGCCCGCCGCGGCAAACAGATAGGGCAGCAGGGTGTGGATTTTACGCTCGTTCAGGCGATCGGAACGCTTACTCCACCAGACCATCGCCACAATGGTACACACCTGCGGAATGGCACTCAGTAACCCGATGGTGACATTGCTGCTGGTTTCGTTGAAGCTGCGCAGAATCAGCGGCGTCCAGACGCTCAGGGCGCTGAGGGTATTGGTGAGACAGAAATAGGCCACTGTGTAGAGAATAATGATGGGGGTAAACAGTTCGCGCGCCACGCTGCGCTGCGGCAACAGCGACGTGCTCGCGTCCAGCTGCGTTTTGCGGGCAGCGATTTTATCCGCTTCCAGCATCTCCGCCAGGCAGGCTTTGTCATCTTCCGTCAGCCATTTGGCCTTCGACGGGCTGTCATCCAGCCAGAACCAGACCACCAGACCCAACAGTACGGACGGGAAGCCCTCCAGCAGGAACAGCCACTGCCAGCCTTTCAGATTCAGCAGGCCGTCCATGTTCAGGATATACCCGGAGGCCAGCGAACCGAGCGCCATGGTGACCGGCATCGCAATCATAAACAGCGCGTTAGCGCGCGCACGATAATGGGCCGGGAACCAGTAGGTTAAATAGAGCAACAGGCCCGGCAAAAAGCCCGCTTCCGCAATCCCGACCAGCATACGCAGCACGTACAGGCTGTTCGGTCCGGTGGCGAACATGGTGGCGGTGGACGCGATCCCCCACACCACCATCAGCACCGCGATCCAGCGCCGCGCGCCGACGATACTCAGCATGATATTGCTGGGAATACCGCAAATGACATACATCACGTAGAACAGGGTGGTCGCGAGGCCAAACATGGTGCTGGTCAGACCGAGATCTTTGCCCATTGTCAGGCCGGCAAAGCCAATGTTGATGCGGTCGAGGTAGGAAAAAACAAACAAAATAAATAAAAACACAATCAGCCGACGGAACAGCTTTTTGATCACGGCCTGCTGGCGAGGGTCCAGAGCGTCGGGCGCAGACGACGGCGGACGCGTCTGCTCCACAGAAGAACGTTCGTTCATGAATAGCTCCACATTGCGATTATTAGAATTAGCGTACAGGTCGGCTAAACGTATAGAAAACAGCCACCACAACCGTCAATGCAATGTGTAAAAAATGATACGTAATTGTTAATCAGTTAGCATTTTTGAATCATAATGCGATCGGGATCTCTTATACGTTTCAGCACCCGTTCAGATAGGCTTAGTCGCCGCAGATTCGCAGGGTATAATCGTTCACTCTGACGCTTTTTTTGGTAAGGAAACGCATGACAACAATAAAAAATACCCCGGACGGCGCACCTGACGATCCCGCCTTTCATCGCGAAGAGTTTCCGTTCTACTGGATCGTGAATGTGTATGCGCGCTACACGCAAATCATGGAAATTACACTAAAAAAAGCCCAGCTGGATGTCTCTCGCTTCCGGGTTCTGATGGTGACTCACCAGTACGGCAAGGCCAGTATTTCGCAGATTTCCGAATACGCGATGGCGAAAATGCCCACGGTCACCAAAATCGTCGGGCGGCTGCGCGATGACGGCCTGGTCACCACCGCAAGCAGCGAACAGGACGCGCGCGTCACGGAAGTGATGCTCACGGAGGCCGGTCGCAAAAAAGTGGAAGAGGCCTACGCATACACCAGCAAAGTGTTCGAAAAAGGCTTCAAGGGCATGACGGCCAGTCAGGTCGAAAAAATGAATCTCTCCCTGGCAAAGGTACTGGATAACCTCAACGAACTGTGAGGTCAAAATATCCGATGACAAATTTGTGAACTCCGTAGTCTTTCTTTCTAACTCTCTGTAATTTCACCATTAATTCCCTTATACCGCGCTGAATGCTCAGGGCGGTATCCCTTTGTGATTCCCGCCATTTTGTCTTATTTTTCATCACCCTGAATCATTAACCTTATTGAAGTAAAGGTTAATTAAATGTTGCGTAAGCGTGAAATTAACGTGAAATATTACTTGAATTTTCATCTAATTCTTCCATGATTGACCTAACGTTAGTCAGGACAAAAAGGCAGCACTGACTGCCCGCCTGAATATGATTCATTTTTTCTGGTTAAGGTATCAATCATGAAGCCAGTTTATGAGAGCAATGGTTACGTTGAGCAATTTACCCTCGGTGAGGGCGACCTGCGATTTGCGGTAAAAGACACCCTGGATATTGCCGGGCACCCGACCCGCGCAGGCTGCCCGGCGCTGGAAAACGCACCGCTGGCCCGCCAGCACGCCAGCGTGGTTGCGACGCTACTGGAAAAGCACTGCCAGCTGACGGGCAAAACCACGCTGCATGAGCTGGCGTTTGGTGTCACCGGGATCAATCCCTGGAGCGGCACGCCCGTGAACCCGCGCTATCCGGCGCTGATTCCGGGCGGTTCATCCAGCGGATCTGCCGCCGTTGTCGCCTCCGGTGAGGTCGACTTCTCCCTCGGCACCGACACCGGCGGCTCCGTCAGAATGCCTGCCGCCTGCTGCGGCGTGCTGGGCTTCAAACCGGGCTACGGCGTGCTCAGCCGTCACGGGGTTATGCCTGCCCAAAGCTCGCTCGACTGTGTGGGCGTCTTTGCCCGCAATGCCACAGTGCTGCGCCAGGCGATGACCCGGCTTTCCGTCGCCGTGGGGGAACCGCTCAGCGAACTGCCGCCGATGGCCTTCATCTCTGCCGCGTTACCGGAAATCGATAACCGCATTCTCAAGGTACTTGCCGCGTGCGGCGTACGCCCTGAGCAGGCCGGGTTGCCCGCCCTGAACGATGCGCATCGCGCAGGTTTAACCCTCATCAGCCATGAAAACTGGCAGGCCTTCAGCCCGCTGCTGGCGAGCAACGCCGTCTCCGCGGATGTGGCCGCCCGTATTCGCGCCGGGGCAGATATCAGCGCCGAAGCGCTGGCATCAGCTGAACAGGTGCGCAGTGAATTCACCGCGCAGGTCGACGCACTGCTGGCACAAACACCGTTACTGGCGCTGGCGACACTGCCTGAACTGCCTCCTACCCTTGAGGAGGCCGCCGATCCCCTGAGCGTGGTCAATCTCACACGCCTGGTCCGCCCGTTCAACCTCAGCGGTCATCCGGCCATTACCCTTGCGGTAGATGAACTGCATGGCCGCCCGGTATCGCTCCAGCTTGTGGCTGCCAAAGGCCACGACGGGCTGCTGGTGCAGGCCGTCGAGTGGCTCACCGGACGACGACAACCCTAAACATTCCGTTTTTCTTTGCCTGATGACTCAGTGAGTTCGACTCATTGCGGAAGCGCTCGCCTCGCGCACACCGCACAACCCTTTTCGGAGGACGCTATGTCTGCCATCCATGTTCGTGAGGAGCTTGTTCCGCTATTGAGTGATGTTGCGACTCGCAGCGGCGATTTTGAGCATCAACGTCATATCTCTGACGACATCATTACCCGCTTCAAGCAGGTGGGCGTCTACCGCGCCCTGGTGCCAAAACAGTACGGCGGAGACGAGTGCTCCCCGGCGCAGTTTTGCGAGCTGATTGAGCAGATCTCCACCGCCGACGGCTCGGCAGGGTGGGTAGCCAGTTTTGGCATGAGCCCGTTCTATCTCGGCGCACTGCCGCCGGAAACCCTAAAGGAACTCTATCGCGACGGGCCGGATGTGGTCTTTGCGGGCGGGATTTTCCCGACGCAAAAAGCACGGCAGGCCGACGGCGGCTACCGCGTTAGCGGACGCTGGAGTTTTGCCAGCGGCAGCATGGGAGCCTCGGTGCTCGGCGTCGGGATCTTGCCCGAGGGCGATCAGGCCCTGCCGCGCATGGCGGTTCTGCCACGGGCGAGCGTGCAAATCGATCCCGTCTGGGACACCGTCGGCCTTGCCGGAACCGGCAGCCACGATCTGGTGGTTAACGATGCCTTTGTCCCGCAGGAGTGGACCTTCATTCGCGGCGGCGCGCTGAATTTCGACGGGCAGCTGTACCGCTACCCGGTGCTGTCACTGGCGACCCAGGTGCTCTCCGTGGTGGCACTCGGCGTGGCCCGCGCGGCGCTCAACGAAATCTACGCGATTGCCCATCGTCAACAGTCTGTCACCGGCGCACCGCGTCTGGCCGATCGCCAGCAGGCGCAGATGCAAATTGCCCGCTGCGAAGCCGAACTGCGCTCCGCCCGCGCCTGGTTCTATGAGGCCATCGACGACGTCTGGCAGTGTCTGCTGGTCGGAAACGAGGCGAGCTGCGCGCAGATCAACGCCCTGCGACTCTCTTCTACTCACGTCACCCGCGTGGCTGCCGACGTGGCGCGTCAGGCGCTGGCGCTGAACGGCATGGGCGGCGTCACCATGACCAGCCCGCTGCAACGTTTTGTGCGCGACACCATGGTGATCACCCAGCACGCCTTTATGGGCGATCTCTCGTACCTGAACGCCGGTACGGTCTTTTTCGGCGGAAAACCGCTGCCCGGTTATTTGTGATTTTTAACGAAAGGAGCAACAGATGAGCCAGTCAACAACCTTACGCGTGCTGTTTTGCATCGGCGTAAACCAGAACTTTTTCGACGCCAGTCCGGCGGAAGCCAAACAGGTGTGGGGTGCATTCGGCGTAATGATGAAAGGGATCGAAGAGACCCAGGGCATCCGCGTCATCGGCAACATGGATGACGACCAGCTGATGGTCGGCCCGTCCACTACCGCCCCCTGGACCACCTACGTGCTGGCAGACGCGGAGAAACTGGAAAATGTGGCGGCGGTCTGCAACCTGTTCCGCACCACGCCGGTGGGTGAGAGCGGGAGCAAGCTGTGGAAGTACTGCAAAATCGAAGCCCGCGTGGGCCGTGAACTGATTATTCAGGGCTAAGACCATGAACGCACAGGATGCGCTGCGCTTACAGCAGCTCGAAGACAGCCAGGCGGCCCGCGTGTGTATCAGCGATTACATGCGCCTGTGCGACCAGCTTGACAGCCCTGAAACCGTGCAGGCGATTGGCGCGCTCTTTACCGCCGACGCCTGCTGGGAAGGGCTGGGCGAACCCTACGCCTCGCGGCTCGGTAAACATCAGGGCCGCGAAGCGATTATCACCCTGATGGCGAGCTACGTGCGACAACCCGCCCATTTCGCCATGAACGCGCACTTTCTCTGCTCGGAGGCGCTGAGCCACACGCCGGACGGCGAACTGCGGGGGCGCTGGCTAATGCTGCAAACCTCGGCGTTTACCGCCGGTGGCGCGCACCTGAACGCGGCGGAAATCTGCGTCACTTTTGCGCGCGACGCGAACGGCATGGCGATGCGCCACTTCACCACCCGCAACCTGTTCAGCCGACCGGTGGACCACTGGCATGCGGCGGATGCGTTACCTGTCCCTGAGAAAAATAACGACGTGCAGGAGAAATAGACATGCAATGTGATCACCTGATAACCATCAAAAATATCGACACTTCGCCGCAGGCGATACCGGACGCGGCAGAGATAGCGGCGCTGGTGCAGTCCGACCGCGTACACACGTCGCTCTACACCTCGGACGATCTGTTCCAGCTCGAACTGGATCGCATTTTCAGCAAGACGTGGGTTTGGGTGGCACACGCCAGTGAAATCCCGGAGACCGGGAGCTTTAAAACCACTGAGCTAGGCACCCAGCCGGTGATCGTGGTGCGCGACCGCAAAGGTAACGTTCACACGCTGCTTAACCGCTGCCGCCACCGCGCGGCGACCGTGTGCGAACACCGCAGCGGCAAAACAAACAGTTTCGTCTGCCCGTACCACGGCTGGGGCTACGCGCTGGACGGCAGCCTGCGCGGCGTGCCGCATCCGGAAAGCTACGCCGACCAGCTGGAAAAAGGCGAACTGGGGCTGATTTCCCTGCGCACGGAACAGTACGCGGGGATGATTTTCGCCACCTTTAACGATCAGATCGAACCGCTGGAAGAGTTCCTCGGCGCGGCGAAAAAATGGATGGACCTGTTTATGAAGCAGGGGGCGGGCTACCCGATTAAAACCGGACCAGCCCACCGTTTCCGCTTCCCCGGCAACTGGAAAATCCAGCTGGAAAACACCACCGACGGCTACCACTTCCCGGTGGTTCACCGCTCGTTCCTCAGCTCCGTCGATAAGCAGACGGAAGAGATGCTGAATTTCGTTGACGGCAGCGGCTACGTCGAAGACCTGGGAAACGGCCACAGCGTAATGGTGATGATCCCGGAGCTGGTGGATCTCGACGCCAACCTCGACGCGCCAATCCCGGAGCGCTTTGAGGCGCTGGCAGAGGCCCTGCGTGCCGACCACGACGAACTGCAGGTGCGCCGTATCGTGCGCGCCGTCGGCGGCTCCGGCTTTAACCTGAATATCTTCCCTAACATCGCCTGTTCGATGGCGTTTTTCCGCGTACTCCAGCCGATTTCCGTGAATGAAACGGAAATCCACCACGCGGTGATCACCATGGACGGCGGGCCGGAAATAGCTAACCAGGCGCGTCTGCGTCTGCACGAACACTTCCAGGGGCCGATGGGCTTCGGCACGCCGGATGACTCGGAGGCCTGGGAGCGCGTACAGCGCGGGGCAACGGCGGGGGATGATCTCTGGATCATGCTCAATCGCGGGCTGGCGGGAGAGTACCGCACCGACGACGGTCTGCGCAGCGACGTCAGCGCCGAAACCGGGATGCGCGCCGCCTACCAGCAGTGGAAAAAACTGATGACGGAGAGCGAAAAATGATGACCCCAGAATCTGAACTCTTTGCCGCCGTGACGCTGATTAACCTTGAGGGCGACTTGCTCGATCAGGGCGAATTCAGCACCTGGCTGGATCTGTGGCAGCACGACGGTCTCTACGTCGTCCCGATCGATCCGAACGAGACGGATTTCAAAAACACCCTGAACTACGCCTGTGACGATCACCACATGCGCGAAAAACGCGTTCACCGCCTCTACAGCGGGGAGTCGATTTCGACCACGCCGCGCGCACGTACTCTGCGCACGTTGTCGCGTTTTCGTCTGCTGGAATCACGCGACGGCCTGATCGTGGTGCGCGGAGCGCAATCCCTGTGGGAACACCGCAAAGGTCACAGCCGCCATTACGCGGCGGATATCACCTGGCAGCTGCAGCGCGAAGGCGACCGCCTGCGCATCCAGCAAAAGGTGATCCGTCTGGTCAACAGCGACGATGTGCTGCACAGCATCGGCTACATCCTCTGAGGCATCGCTCATGACGCAAACCGTATTAGTGACCGGCGCGGCAGCCGGTCTGGGAAATGTTATCGCGGCGCACCTGCTGGCGCAGGGGTTCCAGGTGGTGCTGACGGACGTCGACGCCGCGCGTGCGCAACAGGCGGCGGACGCTCTTGACCACGACAAGGTGCTCGCGCTCGGGCTGGATATCCGCCAGCCGGGTGACTTCACCCGTGCCCTCGATGCCACGCTCGCCCGTTTTGGCAGCTTACAGGTGCTGGTGAACAACGCTGCGCTGACCCTTGCCACGCCGGTGATGGAGATCGGCGTCGACGAGTTCGACCGGGTACTCAGCACTAACCTGCGCGGCACCTTTGTCGGCTGCCAGACGATGGGACGCTACTTCGCCGCCCAGGGCTACGGTCGCATTATCAACCTGGCCTCCCTCGCCGGACAAAACGGCGGTACCGCGTCCGGCGCCCATTACGCGGCGTCAAAGGGCGGCATTTTGACCCTCACGAAAGTCTTCGCCCGCGAGCTGAGTCGCTCGGGCGTGACGGTCAATGCTATTGCGCCCGGTCCGATGGATCTGCCGACGGTACACGCCCTGGTACCGGAAGAAAAAATGGCCGGGCTGCTGCAGATGATCCCGGTCGGAAAACTCGGCGAGGCGGAGTTTGTTGCCGAAGCCGTGGCGTTGCTCGCTTCACCGCAGGCGTCGTTTGTCACCGGGGCCACCTGGGACATCAACGGCGGTCTGTTTATGCGCTAAGGAGTTCTCATGCTGACATTACAGGTCATCCGACGTGAACAGCAGGGCGAGGTGGTGCTGCTGACCCTGGCGCGCAGGGATGGAAGCCCGCTTCCAACGTTTCGCGCAGGCGCCCATATCGACCTGCACCTGAGCGCCGATCTGATTCGCCCGTACTCCCTGTGCAGCGACCCGCAGAACAGCCAGCACTACCAGCTCGGCGTGCTGAAAGAGATGAACTCGCAGGGCGGATCGCGGGCGGTACATGCCCTGTGCGAAGGCGATGAAATTCAGGTCAGCGAGCCGCGCAACCTGTTTGTGCTGGATGACAGCGCGGCATACAGCCTGCTGATCGGCGGCGGAATTGGCATCACGCCCATGCTGGCGATGGCCGCAGAGCTGCACGCCGCCGGACGCGCGTTTTCGCTGCACTACTGCGCCCGCTCGCGTTCACAGGCGGCGTTTATTCCGCAGCTGGAAAACGCACCGTTCGCCGGGCGAGTGCATCTGCACTTTAGCGATGAGCAGCGCCTGGATCTGGCGGCGGTGTTGTGTGACGTCCCTGACAATACCCACGTTTACACCTGCGGCCCGACGCGGCTGATGGATGCGGTGACCGATCAGGCTAACGCGCAGGGGTACCGCGCTGAGCAAATTCATCAGGAGTGTTTCAGCGCCGAGGTCCAGACCGGCGGCAGCGCGTTTGAGGTGGTGGCGGCAAGCAGCGGGATCACCGTGAAAGTGCTGGAAAACCAGACCATCGTCGAGGCGCTGGCCGGGGCCGGGCTGAAGGTAAATGTGTCGTGCAAGCAGGGGATTTGCGGCAGTTGCCTGACGGACGTGCTGGAAGGCGAGCCGGATCACCGCGACCACTACCTGACCGACGAAGAGAAAGCCGAGGGCGATCAGATCCTGCTGTGCTGTTCCAGGGCGAAATGCCCCCGTTTAGTTATCGATTTGTAAGGAATCACTTATGACACTGCAAACAGAATTTCGTAACGCGATGGCGCAGCTCGGCAGCGCAGTCTCGGTGATCACCACCGACGGCCCGGCGGGGAAATTTGGCTTTACCGCGTCGGCGGTCTGTAGCGTGACGGATCAGCCGCCGACGCTTCTGGTGTGTATGAACCGCAACTCTTACGCCCATCAGCATTTCAAACAGAACGGCACCCTGTGCGTCAACGTGCTTTCCGGCGATCACCAGGGGCTGTCCGGCGTTTTCGCCAACGCCAGTCTGCGATCGGAGGAGCGTTTTCTGCACGACAGCTGGCAGGTGATGAGCAGCGGCGCGCCGGTGCTCAGCTCGTCCGTCGCCAGCTTCGATTGCACCATCGACACCTGTCACGAAGTGGGCAGCCACAGCGTTTTCTACTGCCAGGTGCAGGCGATTCGCATCAGCGAGCAGCCGCGCGGGCTGGTCTACTTCAACCGCCGCTATCACACCGTCGGTGGCGATGTGCAGGCGTAAGCCCACCATAACAAGAGGGGACGCGCGTCATGAGTAATGTCGTCACTGAAAGTACCGCTACCACCGCCACCTGCAGCCAGGACGCGCAGCAGATGCGCAAACTGGTTGTGGCCTCGGTGCTGGGGAATGCGCTCGAGTGGTATGACTTTTTTCTGTATGGCACGGCGGCGGCGCTGGTGTTTGGCCCGCTGTTCTTCCCGGTCGGCGGCGATCCGCTTCAGGGCACGCTACTGGCTTTTTCTGGTTTCGCAGTGGGTTTTCTGGCGCGGCCGCTGGGCGGGATAGTCTTCGGGCATATCGGCGACCGCTACAGCCGCAAAATGACGCTGATCATGACCCTGACGCTAATGGGCGCCACCACCTTTGTGATCGGTCTGCTGCCGGTCTACGCGCAGATTGGTCTCTGGGCACCGCTGTCGCTCATCACCCTGCGCTTCCTGCAGGGCGTGGCGTCGGGCGGAGAGTGGGGTGGCGGCGTACTGATGCTGAGCGAAAACGCGCCCGCCTCGCGTCGCGGGTACTACACCGCCTGGAGCCAGATGGGCGTCTCCGGTGGGTTTGTCCTCTCGGCGTTCGCCTTTTACCTGGTGCAGCAACTGCCTGAATCGGACTTTATGCGCTGGGGCTGGCGCGTGCCGTTCCTGTTGAGCATCGTCATCTTTTTAGTCGGCGTTTATATCCGCAAAAACATCCGCGAAAGCAAGGCGTTTACCCAGGCGAAACCGGAAGCGCAGCACGAAAAAATCCCACTGCTGGTACTGATTCGCGACCACCCGAAAGCGCTGCTGCAGGCGATTGCTCTGCGCCTGCCGGAGAACGGCGCGTCCTACATCTTCTTTACCTTCTCGGTGGTCTACGCCCGCCATATCGGCATCAGCACCGGGGAGATCATCAGCGCTGTAACGCTGGCGATGCTGGTGGAGTTCTTCTCGATTCTGTTCTGGGGCGCGTTGTCGGACCGCATCGGTCTCAAGCCGGTCTACTACATCGGCGTAATTGGCCTGCTGGTGATGGCGTTCCCGTTCTTCTGGCTGCTCTCCACCGGCACGTACGGCTGGATCATGCTGGCGATGCTGCTCGGACTGCCGTTCTGCCACGGGGCGATGATCGGCACTCAGCCCTGCATCATGAGCGATCTCTTCCCGGTGCGGGTGCGCTACTCCGGCCTGGCGCTGGGGCACGAAGTGGGATCGATATTTTCCGGCGGTCTGGGACCAATGCTGGCGGTGGCGTTGCTGATGGAGTTCAACGCCTCGTGGCCCGTCTCCCTGCTGCTGGTGGTTTACGCGCTACTGGCGTGGATTGCCCTGCGCAGCCTGCCCGGTAACAACAAAGAGGCTCAGGAATGATTGATAAACGGATTGCCACGCGGGATGACGCAGTGGCGGATATTTTTGATGGCGCGACGGTCATGGTCGGCGGTTTTGGCCCGGCGGGGCAGCCGTCGGAACTGTTGGATGCGTTAATCCGCCGTCGCCCGCGCGGACTGACCCTCATCAGCAACAACGCCGGCAACGGCGACTACGGCCTGGCGGCGCTGCTGAAAGCCGGATGCGTGAAGAAGGTGATCTGCTCCTTCCCGCGCCAGGTGGATTCATGGGTGTTTGACGATTTGTATCGTCGCGGCGAGGTTGAGCTGGAGCTGGTGCCGCAGGGCAATCTCGCGGCGCGTATTCAGGCGGGCGGCTCAGGGTTAGGCGGTATTTTTACCCCCACTGGCTTTGGCACCGCGCTTGCCGAAGGCAAAGAGACGCGTCGCATCGACGGCAGAGATTACGTGTTTGAACTGCCGCTCAAAGCCGATTTTGCGCTGATCAAAGCCCTGAAAGCCGACCGCTGGGGCAACCTGGTGTACGACAAAACCGGCCGCAACTTCGGCCCCATTATGGCCGCCGCCGCCCGCTGCACCATCGCGCAGGTGAGCGAGTTTGTGGCCCTCGGTGAACTGGACCCGGAAGCGGTGGTGACGCCGGGCATTTTTGTCCAGCGGCTGATTAACGCGTCCGCCACGTCACTCAAGGAGACAGCGTGAACACATTGACTCACCAACAGCTTGCCGAGCGCATCGCCCGGGATATTCCCGAGGGGGCTTACGTCAATCTCGGCATCGGCATGCCGACGCAGATTGCTAACTATCTTCCGGCGGATCGCGAGATTTTCCTGCACAGCGAAAATGGCATTCTCGGCATGGGGCCGGCGCCTGCGCCGGGAGAGGAGGACCGGGAGCTGATCAACGCCGGAAAACAGCCGGTAACGCTACTGGCGGGCGGCTGCTATTTCCACCACGGCGACTCCTTCACCATGATGCGCGGCGGGCACCTGGATATCTGCGTGCTCGGGGCTTATCAGGTGTCGGCGTGCGGGGATCTCGCCAACTGGAGCACCGGCGCGCCGTCCTCCATTCCTGCCGTCGGCGGGGCGATGGATCTGGCGATTGGCGCAAAGCAGGTGTTCGTAATGACGGAACATCTGACCAAAAAAGGCGAGTGCAAAATTGTTGAGCAGTGTAGCTATCCCCTGACCGGTATGGCCTGCATCGATCGCATTTACTCCGATATGGCGGTGATGGATATCACCCCCGAAGGTGTGGTGGTGCGCGAACTGTTTGGCGATGTGACCGCTGAGTATTTGCAGTCCGTGACGCCGGTCGCGCTGTCCTTTGCGCTGCTGACCGACGACGCGACAGCGTAAAGGAGAACACATGGAAATCGAATTCCGCCTTGATGGCCCTGAGGGCGCGCCGCTGCTGGTGCTGTCGAACTCTCTCGGCACCACATGGACGATGTGGCAGGCACAACTCCCGGCGCTGACGCAGTATTTCCGCGTGCTTCGCTACAACACGCGCGGACACGGGCGCTCAGCCGTCGGGCAACAGCCCGTCACCCTTGAGCGCCTCGGGCAGGATGTGATTGCGCTGCTGGATCACCTCGACGTGGATCGGGCCTGTTTTTGTGGGATTTCCCTCGGCGGCCTGACCGGGATGTGGCTCAACCGCCACGCGCCAGAGCGTTTTCATCGGATTGTGGTCGCCAATACCGCCGCGCGGATTGGGCAGGAGGAGGGCTGGCGGCAGCGTGCGGCACGGGTGCGCGAGCAGGGAATGGCCCCCGTCGCCGAGAGCGCAGCCGACCGCTGGTTTACATCTGCGTTTCGCCACAGCAATCCGGAGGTGGTTTATCCGCTGATCGAACAGCTCGCCGCGACCCCGGCCGAGGGCTACGCCGCCTGCTGCGACGCGCTGGCCGTCGCCGATCTGCACGATGACCTCGTGCACATGACCCGTCCGATGCTGGTGATTGCCGGGGAGCACGACCCGGTCACTACGCTCCGTGACGCCGAGACCATCGTGGTGAATGCACCACACGCGCACGTTCTCATTTTACCGGCGTCGCACCTCTCGAACGTGGCCTGCGCGGCGGCGTTTAACCAGCATGTGACCACTTTTCTCACCGCAGGAGCCGTGCATGAGCTTAACCATTGAATCCATCACCTGCTGGCTAGTGGATATTCCGACTATTCGCCCGCACAAACTGTCGATGGCGACCATGGGCTGTCAGACCCTGACCATTGTGCGCATGACCTGCGCCGAGGGCGTGGTCGGCTGGGGGGAGGCTACCACTATCGGCGGGCTGAGCTACGGTGCGGAAAGCCCGGAAGGGATCCGCTCGGCGATTGAGACCTATCTCGCGCCGCTGCTGAGTGGCCAGACATTCAGCGGCGTGGCGGCCCTTGCGGAGAAGATGAATGCCAGCGTCAAAGGCAACACCTTTGCCAAATCGGCGCTGGAAACCGCGTTTCTCGATGCGCAGGGAAAACTGCTGAATGTGCCCGTCAGCAGCCTGCTCGGCGGCGCACTCACTTCCCGTCTGCCGGTGCTCTGGACGCTGGCGAGTGGCGATACCACCAGAGATATCGAGGAAGGCAAACGCCTGCTGGCGCAAGGGCGGCACAACACCTTCAAACTGAAAATCGGCGCGGGCGAGCTGAACAGCGATATCCGCCATGCGCTGGCGATCAAATCGGCGCTGGGCGAAGAGGTCAGCATTCGGGTGGATGTGAATCAGGCGTGGGATCTAACGAGCGCGATCAAGGGGATGGCGCTTTTACAGGCGGGCGGCATCGACCTGGTCGAGCAGCCAATCCCTCTGTGGGATACCCGCGGCCTGATCGCCCTGAGCCAGCGCTTTAGCCTGCCGATTCTGGCGGACGAGGCGGTGGCCACCGCTCATGACGGATATGCCCTGGCGAGCGGCGGGTTTACCGGCGCGTATGCGCTCAAAATTGCCAAAGCGGGCGGCCCGGCACAGGCCCTGAAGCTGGCGCACGTGGCGCAGGCCGCAGGCGTTGCGCTGTACGGCGGCACGATGCTGGAAGGTACGCTCGGCACGGTGGCGTCACTGCACGCCTGGTCGACGGTGAAAATGCAGTGGGGCACCGAAATGTTCGGCCCGCTGCTGCTGAAAGATGACATCGTCGTATCCCCCCTCGATTTCAGCGACGGCCAGGTGACCTTACCGCAAGGGCCGGGGCTGGGCGTTGAGATTGACGAAGACAAACTGCGTTATTACGCCAGAAAATAAAGGAGCCTCTCATGCTATTTAAAGTGGAAATGACGGTGAATATTCCCTCCTCGCTGCCTGTCGCACAGGTGGAGGAAATAAAGGCGCAAGAAAAAGCCTATTCGCAGCAATTACAGCGCGAAGGCAAATGGCTGCATATCTGGCGGGTGGTCGGGCAATACGCCAACGTCAGTCTGTTTGAGGTGAAAGATAATCAGGAGCTGCACGACATATTAACCGGCCTGCCGCTTTTTCCTTATATGGAGATTACCGTGCAGGCGTTGTGCGCTCATCCGTCGTCTATTTATTTTGAAAAGTCGTAACAGCGAATAAAAACCTTACCCTACAAGAGGAATACGCAATGTCAGTGAATCCGGCAAAACAAACAGAACTGGAAACGTTACTCGCGATCAGCAGCGGATTAAATGCCACGCAGGGCAACCCGCGTTTTAAAGCGATTATGCATCAGCTGCTCGGCGATCTGTGTCTGACCATTAAAAAGTTTGATATTACCGACGAAGAGTTCTGGCTGGCGGTGAACTATTTAAATGAGCTGGGGGAGCGGAAAGAGGCGGCGCTGCTGGCGGCAGGGTTAGGGCTGGAGCACTATCTCGATATGCGCGCCGACGAAAAAGAGGCGGCGGCGGGTAATGACGTCGGCACCCCGCGCACCATCGAAGGGCCGCTGTATGTGGCGAACGCGCCGCTCAGCGAGGGCTATGCCCGCATGGATGACGGCAGTGAGGACGCGGAAACCCTGTGGCTGCACGGCACCATCACCGATCTGGAGGGTAAACCGGTGGCCGATGCCATCGTCGATATCTGGCACGCCAACACCCTCGGCGGCTACTCGTTCTTTGATGCTTCCCAGAGCGAATACAACCTGCGCCGCCGCGTGCAGACCGGGCCGGATGGCCGCTATGCGGTGCGCAGTATCGTCCCTTGCGGCTACGGTTGCCCGCCGGATGGTCCAACGCAAAAACTGCTGAACGGACTGGGGCGTCACGGTAATCGTCCGGCTCACATCCATTTCTTTGTCTCTGCGCCCGGCTTTAAACATCTGACGACCCAGATTAACCTCAATGGCGATCAATATTTGTGGGACGATTTTGCCTTTGCCACCCGCGAAGAGCTGATTGCCGACCCGGTTAAAATTACCGACAGCAAACTGTCGCAAGCGCGTGATATTAACGGTCCCCATACGGAAGTGAGCTTTAATTTCGCGCTGGTGGCAAGTGACGAAAGCCAGCAAGAAGAACGCGGTAAACGCGCCCGCGTGAAAGAATAATACCCGGCGCATTGTTATCTATTTCTGGCAAAGCATAGCCATTTAAATTCTTTGTTATTTCCGACGTTATCTCACATCTTCGTGGGATAACGTCCTATTACGGAAATGGCATCGAAACAGATGGCTAAACGGTCGCCTTTATATTTACATCCTCAACAACGCGAGACGATTCGCCACCTCTCCCGGAGCTGGCTCTGGCGCAGCGAATTCCCCACCTGGAGCTTGGTGGTTGCGGTCTACGGCGGCTGGTTTGCCACGCTGTTTTACTGGCAAACGCTGGGGCGCCTTCCTGCTACGCTGCTGCTGATCTGGTTCACCGCCTGGTATATGTCCTTGCAGCATGAGCTGATCCACGGTCACCCGACGCGCTGCGCGTGGTTTAATCAACTGCTTGGCACGCTGCCGCTGGCCGTGTGGTACCCGTACGGGCTGTACCGCGATTCGCATCTGGCCCACCATAATCATGATCATCTGACCGTGCCGGTGGACGATCCTGAATCCTACTATTTCACCGACGAAAGCTGGGCGAAATTCTCCCCGTGGCGCCGCAAACTGATTCACGCGCGCAATACGTTTCCCGGTCGCCTGCTGTTAGCCCCGCTTCTGGATATTGCCCAGACGCTCGCCAGCGCCTGTCGCGCCTTTCGCCATCTGGAACTCAGGAATATGGCGATGTGGCTTGTCCATGGCGCGCTGCTGGTGCCCCTGTTTATCGGGATGGAACGGCTCGGCTTCTCTGCGCTCTGGTTTGTGATCGGCGTGAGTTATCCTGCTCTGGCGCTGACCAAAGTGCGTTCGTTCCTGGAACATCAGGCGGCGGACGACCCGCTGGCAAGGTCTGTTATCAATGAAGCTGCGCTGGTGTGGCGGGTGCTGTTTCTCAATCTGAACTATCATGCAGTGCATCACGATCTTCCCGGCGTGCCCTGGTACGGCCTGCGGGCGATCTATCTGCGTGATAAAGCGCAGTATCAGCAGCGCAACCTGCATTTTGTGGTGCGCGGCTACGGGGAATGGCTGCGCCGGTTCTGGGCGAAAGCTGTCGATGTTACCGTCCATCCTGGCCTGAAAAATGATGACTAACACTCTCGCGTTTCCGATGTATGCCGTGAACCCCAGAGACAATGCGCGGCTGTGGCAGGCGGTGCAGGGACTTTTGCAGGCGCGCGGTCTGTCTGTCCGCGACGGGGCCGGAGAGGCGTTGCTCGCGCACTGGCGTAGCCCCGAACTGCTGCTCAGCCAGACCTGCGGATTTCCGCTGATGACCCAGCTCCCGGCGGTGCAGACGGTGGGCTGTTTTCACTACACCGCGCCCGGCTGCGTAGGGATTTACTACCGCAGTTTTCTTGTTGCACGCGACACGAACAGAGGCAAAACGTTGGTAGATTTTCGCGGCCTGCGCGCGGTGTGCAATTCGGTTGACTCTCAGTCGGGCTATAACGCCCTGCGCAACCTGATCGCGCCGTTAGCGGTCGACGGACGGTTTTTCTCTGCAACGATTCTGAGCGGCAGCCACCGGCAATCGCTGATTACCCTGGCAGAAGGGCGGGCGGATATCGCCGCCATCGACTGCGTGACCTGGGCGCTGTTGCAGCGTCATGAACCCGAATTACTGGACGGGCTGAGCGTGGTGGGTGAAACGCCAGCTGCGCCGGGGCTGCCGCTGATTACGGCGGGCAGCACGTCAGCAGAAACGCTTTCCCTTCTGCGCGATGCGCTGAAAACCCTGGTGACGGCGCCCGACTATCGCGAGGTGTGCGAGGCGGTACTGATCGGCGGATTCAGTGAGGTATCGCGCCAGCCCTATTCACTGTTGCTGGACTGGCGCGACGCGGCGGAGAAATCAGGGGTTACGCAGCTCTGAGAGGGAATCAGGCTAACAGATAACTCAGCCCGGAAAACGCCACCATCCCGGCGATGACCGTGGCGAACAGGCTGCGGGTGAAAATCCCCGCGACCGCGGCAACGGCTGCCGCCAGCAAAGAAATGCTGATCCCCGACGAGGTCAGCGCCGGTTTGCCTAGCAGCTCGGCGGTGATGATCGCGGCCATGATCGCCGAGGGGATAAAGCTCAGCCACTGTTGCAGGATCGGCGCCAGACGAAAGCGTGAGAGCAGCAGAATCGGCACGGTGCGCATCAGGGCCGTCACGACGGCGCAGGCGACGATCGCCAGTAAAATATTGCGCTCCATTAGTGACCACCTTTATAGAAGAGGCGCAGTCCGAGGGTCGCCAGCGTCGCAGAGACTGATGCGGCGACGATGACCACCACGCTCATGTCCGTGTGGCTGGCGGTCAACAGCGTGATCACCACCGCCGCCGCGATGCTGAAGGATTCCAGTGCTTTACGGCGGCTGGCAAACCAGATCATCAGCACCAGCCCGATAAACATCGATACCAGGCTGAAACTCAGCCCTTCCATCAGAGACGGCGGCAGGGCGGAGGCGAGCCAGGCACCCACCACGCAGGCGAGGATCCAGTTCAGCCACGCGGCCATGTTCAGCCCCAGCATCCACGCAAACGGCACTTTGCTCTGATGGCTGCCCTGTTGAACCGCAACGCCAAAGGTTTCGTCCGTCAGCAGCAGGCCGCTGACCACTTTTTGCAGGGTGGTGTAATCGCGAAAGAACACGCTCATGGCGGAGCTCATCAGCAGATAGCGCAGATTCACCAGGAACACACTCAGCACCACTGAGGCGATTTCCGCGCCCGTGGCCCACAGGGAATAAAAGAGGAACTGGGCGGAACCCGCGTAGAGCGCGCTCGCCAGCAGGGCGGTTTGCAGGGTGGTAAAGCCGGAGAGCGTACCGATGGCTCCCGCAGCAAAACCGATGCTCCAGTAGCCCGGAATGGTGGGCAGACAGGCGGTAATACCCGCGCGAAACTCGGCGTTGGCCTCATTCCCTGGCAACGTTTTGGTTTTTATCAACATCAATAGGTCTCGTTTATAGTGCGCGGATCTCTTTTGATCGCAGCGTTACCCGGACGGGCACGGATTTATAGGACGGTGTTCCGCTGTCTTTGTCAAGATAATCGAGTGGAACCAGTACGTTAGCCTCTGGATAATAAGCACCGACCGTACCGGAGGCAATGCTGTAAGCGACCACGGTGATGTCTTCCAGTTGCTGAACGCTGCCCTGCAATGCGGTGGAAATATCCACACGATCGCCGTGCTCCAGACCCAGCTGCGCCATATCGCCCTCGTTCATAAACAGAATATCGCGGCGGCCAAATACGCCGCGATACCGGTCATCGAGCGCGTAGATGGTGGTGTTGTACTGGTCATGGCTGCGCAGCGTTACCAGCCGCAGCACGTTGTCGCCGATGCCCGGCTGGTTCTCATCGACGCCTTCAAATACTGAGAACATCGCTTTGCCCGTGGACGTCGGCCAGACGCGTTCGGTTGGCGGAAGCGGCATGCGAAAACCGCCGGGAATACGAATGCGCTGATTGTACTGGTCAAAACCGGGGATGGTTTTTTCGATCAGATCGCGGATCAGATCGTAATCCGACACCAGGGTGGTCCAGTCAATGCGGGTGTGAGGCAATGTCGCTTTTGCCAGCCCGGCAACAATCGCCGGCTCCGAGCGCAGCTCAGGCGAGGCGGGTTTGAGCTTGCCGGACGAGGCATGAACCATCGACATTGAATCTTCTACCGTGATGGACTGGCGGCCCGTTTGCTGCATATCCAGCTCCGTGCGCCCAAGGCAGGGGAACAGCCAGGTCTGTTTCGCCGTCAGGAGATGTGTGCGGTTAAGCTTGGTGCCGACGTGGACGCTCAGATCGAGGCTGCGCATCGCCGGGAAGGCGCGCGCGTGATCGGGCATGGCGACGGCAAAATTCCCGCCGAGACAGATCATCGCCCTGGCGCTGCCGTTGATCATCGCTTCCGTGGCCTGCACCGCGTCGTGGCCGTGCGCCGCAGGCGGCGTAAAGCCAAACACCTCGTTAATTTTGCCGAGAAACGCCGCCGTCGGTTTTTCAGAGATCCCGACGGTGCGGTTTCCTTGAACGTTCGAGTGGCCGCGCAGGGGGCAAATCCCCGCGCCGGGTTTGCCGATATTGCCGCGCATCAGCAACAGGTCGGCAATCAGACGCACGTTGGAGGTGCCTTTGTTGTGCTGGGTGATGCCCATGCCGTAGGTGATGATGGTGGCGTTGGATTTGGCATAGGCCTCTGCGACCTGGTGGAGGTCCTGGCGCGACAGGCCCGATTCGCGCTCAATCGACGCCCAGCTTGTCGCCTGGATATCCGCCGCAAAGTCATCGAAGCCCTGGGTGTGCGTGGCGATAAAATCGCTATCCAGCGCGTTTTCAAACGCCAGCAGATGTTTAGCGATGCCTTTCAGCGCGGCAGCATCACCGCCCGCTTTCACCTGGAAATAGGTCGAGGCGATATGGGTGGAGCTGTAGGTCGCCATCTCCATCACGCTTTGCGGATCGGCAAACCGCTCCAGCGCGCGCTCACGCATCGGATTGAGCACAATAATCGGCACCTTGCGGCGGGCCAGCTCGTGCAGCGTCCCCATCATTCGCGGGTGGTTAGTGCCGGGGTTATGGCCGATTGAAATCACAAGTTCAGTGTTATCAAAATCGTCGAGCGACACGGTTCCTTTGCCAATCCCAATGGAGCGTGGCAAACCGACGCTGGTGGCTTCGTGGCACATATTGGAACAATCAGGAAAATTATTGGTGCCCAGTTCGCGGGCAAACAGCTGAAACAGGAACGCCGCTTCGTTGGAGGCGCGTCCGGAGGTGTAAAACTCGACCGCATCCGGCGGGAGTTCGCGCAGTATTTCGCCAATGCGTGCAAACGCCTGTTCCCATTCGACCGGGCGGAAGGTGTCGCTCTCCCGGTGATACTCCATCGGGTGCGTCAGACGGCCATAGCCTTCAAGTTCGAAATCGCTTTTTGCCAGCAGGGAAGTCACCGTGTTTTCGGCGAAAAATGCCGGGGTGACGCGTTTGCTGGTGGCTTCCCAGGTCACGGCTTTGGCGCCGTTTTCGCAGAACTGGAAGGTGGATTTATGCTCTTTGTCGGGCCATGCGCAGCCGGGGCAGTCAAATCCGTCAGGCTGGTTAGTGCGAAGCAGGGTCGCGGGAGCATCGAGGGTGTCCATCTGCGTGCGAACGGCGATGGCGGTGGCTTTCAGCGCCCCCCATCCCCCGGCAGGACCATCATAGTGCCGGATTCCTGGAACCGAGCGGCGTTTGTTATTCATGTAAGCTCCGACTATGTCGATCGATGGATCAATTCTACACCGTTGGAGTTAACGAAATAACAACAAATAATCATCATTTTTATGATGATTGAAGGCGTGCGGGTGAAAGGGTCGGTATAGCCTGGGCGGCTATACCGAGGGTGGGTTAGCTGCGAATAAACGCCAGAAGATCCTGGTTAATCAGGTCAGCATGGGTGGTGTGCATCCCATGTGGCAGGCCCGGATAGACCTTGAGAGTGCTGTTGCTGAGAAGCTCGTCCTGAAGCAGGCTCGCATTTTTATACGGCACGACCTGGTCGTCATCGCCCTGCAAAATCAGGGTAGGGACGGTGATAGCCTTCAGATCGTCGGTCTGATCGGTTTCTGAAAACGCCTTGATACCTTCGTAGTGCGCCTTCGCGCTGCCGATCATTCCCTGTCGCCACCAGTTCTGGATGGTGCCCTGTGAGATCTCCGCGCCCTCCCGGTTAAAGCCGTAGAACGGGCCTGTCGCGACATCAAGATAAAATTGTGCGCGGTTGGCGGCCAGCGCCTGGCGGAACCCGTCAAAGACCTCAATCGGCGTGCCGCCCGGGTTCTCCGGCGTTTTGACCATTAACGGCGGTACGGCGCTGATCAACACCGCTTTTGCCACGCGCCCCTGCGGCTGACCATATTTTGCGACATAGCGCGCAACCTGGCCGCCGCCCGTCGAGTGCCCGATATGCACCACATTTTTCAGATCCAGATGTTCCACAACGGCGGAGACATCGGCGGCGTAGTGATCCATATCGTGCCCGTCGCTGACCTGGCTTGAACGCCCGTGGCCCCGGCGGTCAGACGCCAGCACGCGATAGCCTTGCGCCAAAAAGAACAACAGCTGGTTATCCCAGTCGTCAGCGCTCAGCGGCCAGCCATGGTGGAAGAAGACAGGCTGCGCCTCTTTTGGTCCCCAGTCTTTATAGAAGATCTCAACGTTATCTTTGGTGGTGACAAATGACATGATTGAACCTCTCGGGTGGAGTGAAAGGAGATGGATAATTCAGGTTGATGTGCAAACAGGTGGCAAATAACAACATCCAAGTCTAGTTGAGAATGTCACCGCGTGCCGGAATTCTGCGGCTGGCTTGATGGCTTCGCTTGTGAAAATGTTCTTCAAATTTAGTCCGTTATCTTTGCTTAGTTAAAATCCAGCAACCTTAACCTGATGAATTTATAACGGTAATTCACTCGCGGTATGCTAAAGGTGGTAGCGCCGATCAGACTAAACAGAGAGTGTTCAATGAAAACCTCAATTGCGAGCGTGGTGGCAGACCTGCCGGATGTCTGGCGTTCGCGCGTGCTTGGCACCGTCGGGAACGCCAATATTAAAGTGCTAAAGATGGGCGGGGAGGGACTTCCAACCGAGGCGCATGATGATTTCGACGAACTGCTGCTGGTGCTGGACGGTGAGCTGCCGCTGGTGGTGGAGGAGCGGCACTTTACCCTGAAAGCCGGGGAGTTCTTTTTTGTGCCGAAGGGGGCGAGGCATTCCGTGCCGGAAGGGAGTTTTGGGGTACTGGTGGTAGTGGACGTGGGGCGGCAGTAAAAGCCCGCCCCGAGCGTTAACGTCAACCCGGCCCCTCACTTCCCGCCGCCAGCAGCGGGACCACAACGCGGCTGATGGGGACAGGAATACCATGATTTTCGCCATAACGCTGGATCACGCCGTTGCGAATATCCCACTCCAGCGGACGATTTGCCTGACGGTCGGCGAGAATTGACGTGCCTAGATCCGCCGGGGCACGATGAAAACCCTCAACGATCTCTTGCGGAACGTTATCGCCGAGCGATGCGCCTTCTGCCCGCGCCACGGCCAGGCATTCGCGCAGGTACGCCAGTGCCAGCTCCGTGATATCTTGCCGCGAGAACATCCCTGCACGGCGGTTCGCCAGCACCATCAGGCCCGCGACGGCATTCTGCAACAGCTTACGCCAGGCGATGGAGACAAAATCCGCTGACAATTCTACCGCGCAGCGCGTCTCGCTCAGCGCATCGCTGATCCGTGTTGCCTGCGGGATAGCGGGGAGGGTCAGGCGCGGTTTGGCACGCAGCCACACGGAGGCGTCCGGCTCGCGCTGAGCCGGGAACCAGACCACCGACGGGACGACCACGGCACCGTTAACGTAAGGTTCGAGCTGGGCTTTTTGCTCAACGCCATTCTGCAACGCACAGACCACGGTGTTTTCATCGCACAGCGCAGCCAGCCATCCGGCGCTGTCAGCGACCTGGGTGGTTTTCACGGCCACAAACACAAGCGCGACCGGGCGGCTGACGCGTGAAGGATCGGTGATGACCGGGCCGGGTACGATGATTTCGCCGTCATCGTGGCGCAACACTAACTGTGGATGAGGGGTGCGTCCGCAAAGAAGGGGCGTTCGGCCCACTTCATGCAGTGCCGCAGCAATGGTGGTACCGATAGCACCTGGGCCAATAAGCGCTACTGAGGGATGTTCAGACATTCTTTGTCCTCCTGAATGGGGCAAGCAGACCTGATTTATCATAATACTCCGTAGACCAGGACGGCACGCTGAACCAGAACCCCGGCATTATCAACGTGGTGAAGGATATGGCTCAGGTTGTGGTTGAGCCACGACTGGATAAGTCAGACAACAAGCAGTGGTATGTTGCGGCGGCACAGGGCACAGACACTATCGAGGTGGCTTATCTCGATGGGATGGATACGCCATATCTTGAGCAGCAGGAGGGCTTCACCGTTGATGGTATCGCCTGGAAGGTGCGCATCGATGCAGGTGTGGCCGCGCTGGACTACCGCGGGCTGGTCAAATCGAACGGGGCATAAGAGCAGAGGGCGGCCACGGTTGCCCATTTCTCGTGGGTCCTCCGGGCAGGGGGACCTGCCACGGGGCGGCGGCATCGCGGGAAACGGCTAGTTTTTTGATTTCAATGACATCATCATCATGCGCTAACGGTCTGATATTGAATATATAAAAAAACGCAACAGTTATAAAGATGATGATTTGTATATTTTTTGTTCATCATCAGGAGGTGTTATGCTACAAGTAAAACTAACAATCAGCGAGCTTGCATGGGTTACTGGTGTTCATCGTCAAACAGTTTCGAAACGTTTGAAAAATCTTAAGCCACTGCCGGGGAGTAATTCAAAAAGAAAGATATATGATCTCCGAAGCGCATTGCCTCTGATATCTATCAAAGCCACTTGAAAAACTTTTTAAGTTTTTTTTGGGGGATGATATGCAAGGAAGATAGTTGGATCATTATTTGATATTAATTTTTTTTAGTAGGAGAGGAATCTTCTTTTTTTGATTAAGAGATGGGGGATGCCCCCATCTTAAATGTGAATCATTTCTTGACGGATTTTTCTTCGTCTACGTTATTGTCTTTTTCTGAGCTAGAGGTGAATCTATTCAATATTTCTCGATTAATCTGTGTGGATGTGTTAATTAATTCATTGATTTTGGTGACTTCATTTGCATGAGCTTTTTTATCAATGGAATTCAATGGGGAATTCAGTACTGCTTTGAGAATGCTGTCCATAAATACAGATGCTTTGTCAGAGCCGTTTCGCTCAATCTCTTGCCTAAAAGATATTAGCGTTTCTGATAAAAGCTTTTTATGTGCATAATCTTCAGTAATTTGATTTTGTTTAACGTATTGCATAGCGCTAAATGCAAAAAAACCTATTAGGATAGGTATCATGGAAAATCTTGCTAGGAAAAGAAGGAATAAATGACTGCCCTGAGAATCACTTTGAGATTTATCTATGTAATGCATTTCATAGAGCATGTAGCCAATAAACACCATACACACTATTGCTGAAATAACTGATATTATCCCCCATAACCATTTGTTTTTATTGGCAAGTTCATATGCACTTTTGAAATGTCTTGATAGCCTATATGTTCCGGAAAGATTTAAAGCCGATTTAGCTTTGCTCAGTAATTCTTGTGATTGAGATATATCAGATGAAATTACTCCGTTTATCTTGTTAATAGCTTCTGTTTTACCCAATAAATCTTCAATTTCTTGCTTGGTATTATTCACCAAATTCGAAAGGTGATCATGGGATTTATTATATCGAGAAGAGATTTCTGCAAAAGTAATATCAGCATTCTTCAGTGTTTCATTAATGCTTTCAATATTACCTAAAATAGATCTGCTTCTAGATAGAATATTTGATATCTCATTGTTATCATTTATTGACTTATCTTTTTCTTCATTAAGGCTTTTAGTTATTTCTGCTATCTTTTCATTTGCTGCAGCGCTTGACTTGAGCATTGTTCTGGTGCTAGTTAAACTAATATCTATTTCATTTTTTAACTCTGATATTTTTATGATTTCCCCAGCAATTTTATTATCAATGGTGGCATTGATATTGTTGCTGTTTACTGTGTGGCTAATTAATCTTGCAATTCTCGAATATCCAACAAGCGCATCAGAAATATTACTTACTATTTCAAAATTCTCTTCAGTTATTAAAGCTTCAGCAGCCATTGATAGATGTCTGTCTAAAGCTAGAATTGTCTCCTCGATAGCCTCTCTTTCGTGTCTTGAATAATATTGAGAATTCGAGTGGAAGCTGAATTTATTAATTACTGATATGTTGTTATATATTTTATCAAGTGTGTGCAAATAACTTTTTGTTTTTGAAATGGTAAAAGAGTTATCGGAACCGTTATTTAGTTTATTGCGTACTTTTTCTATAGAGGAAAATATCTCAGTTATCTTAGCTATAAATTCGTCGCGTCTCATAGTCATCTACCGAAGTGAAGTGTATTGCAGTGTGTATTGCAGTCAAAAGCAATGAAGTAATATCTTGGTAATAAAGTGTTTAAAAATCAACAGTTTTTTTATCAATACATTGCATGATAGATCCATCACCCCTGTTGTGCCCATCCCCGTTATGACTGTTTTGAGCACCAAAATCATATCCATAGTCTTCTCCTTGCTGATGAAATGCTAAGCTGGCAGACAGTGTGCAAGTTAAAGTCAGGTTTAAGTCAACGATGAAAGAACTGGATATCAGAGAAATCGCCGACCTTTCGGG
>Ga0153948_1000109_pt1 | contig 42219 bp, 32 predicted proteins | sample TSNJ032MetaG_FD_104696 | JGI IMG/M metagenome (GOLD analysis project Ga0153948, IMG submission 104696) | Attine ant fungus gardens microbial communities from New Jersey, USA - TSNJ032 MetaG | ecosystem: Host-associated > Fungi > Mycelium > Unclassified | place: USA: New Jersey, Wharton State... | reverse complement strand
GCCGAGACCGCCAAGGCGATCGTCGAGCGTCAGTTCGTGGAAGTGATCATTGCCCCAAGCGTCAGCGAAGAAGCTCGCGCCATCGTCGCCGCCAAAGCCAACGTGCGCCTGCTGGCCTGTGGCGAGTGGTCGGCGGATCGCGCTGCGGCCTGGGACTACAAGCGCGTCAACGGTGGCCTGCTGGTGCAGAGCCGCGACATCGGCATGATCGGCGCCGATGACCTGAAGGTGGTGACCAAGCGTGCACCGACCGAACAGGAAATCCACGACCTGATCTTCGCCTGGAAAGTCGCCAAGTACGTCAAGTCCAACGCCATTGTCTACGCCAAGAACCGTCAGACCATCGGCGTCGGCGCCGGCCAGATGAGCCGCGTAAACTCCGCGCGTATCGCCGCGATCAAGGCTGAGCACGCCGGTCTGCAAGTGGCGGGTTCGGTGATGGCCTCGGATGCGTTCTTCCCGTTCCGCGACGGCCTGGACAACGCGGCCAAGGTTGGTATCACGGCGGTGATCCAGCCAGGCGGCTCGATGCGTGATGCCGAGGTGATTGCTGCTGCTGATGAAGCCGGCATCGCGATGGTCTTTACGGGCATGCGCCACTTCCGTCACTGATTCCACTCGATCCAAATGTGGGAGCTGGCTTGCCAGCGATAGCATCCCCTCGGTCCAACTGATGAACCGAGTCGCCTGCATCGCTGGCAAGCCAGCTCCCACAGAAAAGCGCCCTTGCGGCGCTCAACAGAATTAGCGTCATCCGAGGTTTTTGAAATGAATGTTTTGATCATTGGCAGCGGTGGCCGTGAACACGCCCTGGCCTGGAAAGTGGCTCAGGATCCGCGCGTGCAGAAGGTTTTCGTCGCACCGGGCAACGCCGGTACCGCGATTGAAGCCAAGTGCGAGAACGTCGCCATCGACGTGCTGGCCCTTGAGCAACTGGCCGACTTTGCCGAGAAAAACGTTTCCCTGACCATCGTCGGCCCGGAAGTGCCGCTGGTGGCTGGCGTGGTCGATCTGTTCCGCTCCCGTGGCCTGGACTGCTTCGGCCCGACCGCCGGGGCTGCACAGCTGGAAGGCTCGAAAGCCTTCACCAAGGATTTCCTCGCGCGTCACAAGATCCCGACTGCCGACTACCAGAACTTCACCGAGATCGAGCCGGCCCTGGCTTACCTGCGTGAAAAAGGCGCACCGATCGTGATCAAGGCCGATGGCCTGGCCGCCGGTAAAGGCGTGATCGTTGCCATGACCCTGGCCGAAGCCGAAGACGCCGTGCGCGACATGCTCGCCGGCAACGCCTTCGGTGATGCCGGTTCTCGCGTGGTCATCGAAGAATTCCTCGACGGCGAAGAAGCCTCGTTCATCGTCATGGTCGACGGCAAGAACGTCCTGCCGATGGCCACCAGCCAGGACCACAAACGGGTTGGCGACGGCGACAGCGGCCCGAACACCGGCGGCATGGGTGCCTACTCCCCTGCCCCGGTGGTCACCGCCGACGTGCACCAGCGCGTAATGGACCAGGTGATCTGGCCGACCGTGCGCGGCATGGCCGAAGAAGGCAACGTCTACACCGGTTTCCTGTACGCCGGTCTGATGATCGACAAGGCCGGCAACCCGAAAGTCATCGAGTTCAACTGCCGCTTCGGCGACCCGGAGACCCAACCGGTGATGCTGCGTCTGCAGTCGAGCCTGGTGCTGCTGGTCGAAGCCGCTCTGGCGCAAGCGCTGGACAAGGTGGAAGCCCAGTGGGATCCACGTCCGAGCGTCGGCATCGTGCTGGCCGCCGGCGGCTACCCTGGCGACTACGCCAAGGGCGCGGCGATCAACGGTCTGGACGCAGCCGCAGGCCTGGAAGGCAAAGTCTTCCACGCCGGTACGGCGCTGAAGGATGGCAAGGTGGTGACGGCCGGTGGTCGCGTACTCTGCGCCACCGCCATGGGCGCCAGCGTCAGCGAAGCGCAGCAGCAAGCCTACAAGCTGGCCGCTGCCATCGACTGGGCAGGCTGCTTCTACCGCAAGGACATTGGCTACCGCGCCATTGCCCGTGAACGTGGCGAAACCCAGGAATAAGCTGTCCTTCACGTCCGGCGCGGGATGCAGTCCCTCGCCGGGCTGTTCCGCCGCCGCGCATCGTTATATTCTGGCATCAACCTACGAAGGGATTTCGCCGTGCGCTGGCTCAGGATTGCCATAAGTTTCACCGTCACGTTGCTGACCTTGTTCTGCATGCTTCCGGCTATGGCCGCGCAAGGCAGTGGCTGGTCGGTATTGCTTGACGATCAGGGCAATCTGCAACTGAGCGACATCCGCTCGGCACGCTACACCAATCAATTCAGCCCTATCGAACTTGATCGCCTCACGGCGGCCGAGCCCGATGGCGCACTCTGGCTGCGTTTCAAACTGGCCCCGGGCAAGCACGAGCAAGTGCTGCGAATCTTCGCCCCGGACCTGTCCAACCTCAGCCTCTACGTGCTGGACGGCGACAAGCTGATCGAGCAACGCACCTCCGGCACCCGCCAGCCGCAGGTCGAGCGGCCACTGCCGAGCAGCGACTTCCTGTTGCCGCTGCCGCAGAGCGACAAGTCCCTCGACGTCTATCTGCGGATGGTTTCCGACCATCAGCTACGCCCGCACATCACCCTGCAATCGGCGGTGATGAGTGCCGCCAACCAGAACCAGACGCTGATCTTCGGTCTGCTGTTCGGCTGCCTCGGCATGTTGCTGCTGCACAATCTTGTGCGCTACGCCTACTCCCGCTCGCGCAGCAGCCTATGGCTGGCGGTCTGCGAAGGACTGCTGGGCCTGAGCCTGTTGCTGTTGCTCAACCTCGCCGGCCCGTGGTTGCCGAACTGGCACGCGATCCAGACCCCGGGCGCTTATCTGGCGTTGCTGCTGACCGCCCCGGCCGGGCTGATGTTCGCCCTGCGATTTTTCGCCCCGCTCGGCCCGCACCCGCTGAACAAACTGTTGCTGGGCGACATTCTGTTCATCGTGATCTGCAGCCTGCTGCTGTTGTTCGTCAACACCCTGCCGCTGAACATCATCACCTACGCGCTGGTGGCCCTGGCCGGTCTGAGCATGCTTCTGGTCGGCTTCTATCACTGGCAGAAGGGCTACCGTCCGGCGCGGCTGTTCGTTGCCGGGATGGTGGTGTTCAACATCGGCACGCTGATCATTTTGCCGGCCCTGCTGGGGCTGACCCTGGTGGCGCCGCAAGGCCTGATCATGACCCTGATGGGTTTCATCTGCATCAGTGGCTTGCTGATGAGCATCGCCTTGGGTGAACGCCAGCGCAGCATCACCGAAAGCCGGTTCAGCATCAGCCGCGATCTTGCCGCGAGCAATGCCGAGATCAACGCCAAAGCCGAATTCCTCGCCAAGATCAGCCACGAAATCCGCACCCCGATGAACGGCGTGCTGGGCATGACCGAACTGCTGCTGGGTACGCCACTGTCGGTCAAGCAGCGCGATTACGTGCAAACCATCCACAGCGCCGGCAACGAATTGCTGACATTGATCAACGAGATCCTCGACATCTCCAAGCTCGAGTCCGGGCAGATCGAACTGGACGATGTGCAGTTCGACCTCAACGCGCTGATCGACGACTGCCTGAGCATCTACCGGGCCAAGGCCGAACAGCAGAACGTCGAGCTGATCAGCTTCATCCAGCCGCAGGTGCCACGGGTCATCAGCGGCGACCCGACCCGCTTGCGCCAGACCCTGCTGAGCCTGCTGGAAAACGCGCTGAAGAAAACCGACGAAGGCGAAGTGCTGATCGTCGTCGCCCTCGACGAGCGCAGCGTCAAACCGCGCCTGCGCATCGCCGTGCAGGACAGCGGCCAGCCGATGGAGGCGGAAGAGCGCGATGCGTTGCTGCACGCCGAACTGCACAGCAAACACTTCCTCTCGGCCAACCGTCTGGGCGGCAATCTCGGGCTGGTGATTGCCCGGCAACTGATCCGCCTGATGCACGGCGAGTTCGGGATCAAGAGCGGCACCAATCAGGGCAGCACCTTATGGCTGACCCTGCCGCTGGATCCGGATCGCCTCGAACACCCGACCTCCGACCTCGACGGCCCGTTGCAAGGTGCGCGGGTGCTGGTGGTGGACGACAACGATACCTGCCGCAAAGTGCTGGTGCAGCAATGCAGCGCCTGGGGTCTGAACGTCAGCGCCGTACCATCGGGCAAGGAAGCGCTGGCGCTGCTGCGCACCAAGGCGCACCTGCGCGACTACTTCGATGTGGTGCTGCTGGACCAGAACATGCCCGGGATGACCGGCATGCAACTGGCGGCCAAGATCAAGGAAGACCCGAGCCTCAATCACGACATCCTGTTGATCATGCTCACCGGCATCAGCAACGCGCCGAGCAAGATCATCGCGCGCAATTCGGGGATCAAACGCATCCTCGCCAAACCGGTGGCCGGCTACACGCTCAAGACCACCCTCGCCGATGAGCTGAACCAGCGCAACAAGGGTCAGGTGGTGTTTCAGCCACAAGTGCTCACACCGGCCACGGCAGCCAAGGTGCCGAGCGACTTCCGCATCCTCGTCGCTGAGGACAACACGATTTCGACCAAAGTGATTCGTGGCATGCTCGGCAAACTCAACCTGCAACCGGACACCGCCAGCAACGGCGAAGAAGCCCTGCAGGCGATGAAGGCCCAGCGTTACGATCTGGTGCTGATGGACTGCGAAATGCCGATCCTCGACGGCTTCTCGGCGACCCAGCAATTGCGTGCCTGGGAAGTCAGCAACCAACGCATCCGCACACCAATCGTCGCGCTGACCGCGCACATCCTCGCCGAACACAAGGAACGTGCGCGCCAGGCCGGAATGGACGGGCACATGGCCAAACCGGTGGAGCTGTCGCAACTGCGCGAGCTGATCGAACACTGGGTAGCCCAGCGCGATCAGCAAAATCGAACGGCGCCGACTTCCTGAGCGGGGTTCGCCCCACTTGCTCAAATGTCCAGGTCTTGCAGGTACTTCAAAGACTGCGATATCACGGACTGTTTCACCTTTTCTCGAAAATCAGCGTAATGCAGCGTGTTGAACGTAATGCGTGCCATCTGCTCGATACCTTGGTATTCAGGCGATTCATTTTCGATGAACAGGAACCGCGAAACATTTCGCTGGATTTTGAACTGTCGGTGATAGATCCCCATGTCAACCTTGTGTGCGCCGTTCATCACACAGGGAATCATCTGAAAATAACCGACATCGGCGCCGAGGCTAGCGGTTTCGAATAATTCGAGCGCCGACAAATTACGCTCCAGTTTTGCCAAGGCACGGCTCATGGGCAGTGAAAAAGCGTCCCCAAGAGACGCCGAAATGCGCTGCACCGCCTCTGTGCCCATGGGGGCAATACCTGAGGGCAAGAACGTCTGCGGCTTTGGCACATCCCACCCGAGATGCTTCAATTGCCTGCAGTAATAGCCGAACCAATCTTCCGACAATCCGTCTGCAAGGGCCAGGCGGGTGGCTCTCTGCGCAAAAGCGGTACTCATGTAGATGTCTTCGCGGTGTGATGCCGGCAATCCCGAGGCGAAAGTCACAACACTGCCGCCCACCACAGCCGCCGGAGGCGCAAATAGATCCTTCATGGCTGAATCTCCCGGGAAAGATCAGCTGCACAGGATTCGCCACACTCAGTGAAAAGTACGACATTCGCCGCGATCCGGTCTTTCAACCTCAGGGCAATACCTTCACGCGCGAGGCGATAAAGAGTTTCTGACAGATTCGCCTGCGCACAACGCAAAGTGATGAGACCTTGCAGCTCGGCTCCAAGACCGGGTAACACCCGTGGATGCGAATTCAACGGTGGACAGTTTTGGTAGCTGATATACACGCTACTCAGCGAATCCGGCGTTCGCGCGACAATGACCAGCATGTGCGCATTTTCCGCCGCCTCGGGTGACTGCTCTACTGATGTGTCTCCTGATTTATGCATATGCGTGCGTAACACGTTGATCGCACGATTCGAATCGGAGGCGTTAACCACCCGAAACATGGCCTCGGCAGTCAGTGTTGCCAGATCTTTTTCGATTTCTGCCATTGCGGCCACAATCAATGTGGTGGCCGAGGTCGCACTATCTGGCTTCAGGTCAAAGTCCTCGCGTGTTTTTACAGACCTCAGCCATAAGCTATCGAGCACTTGAGAATAAGCGTCGTACCAATCCACACTCGAATCTTTTGTTACCTGTTTATTTGCACTCAATTGCGCAAACAATACGCTATTGATTACATCACTATAATCGCCCAACCTTGCTGAATCAGGCATGAGTAAAACAGCTGCACCGACAATCAGAACTGAACAATCAGACTCCATATCAACCTCTCCTAAAAAAGGGCAGTCGTAACACGACTGCCCTCCCAGACATCATTAAATATCGTAGTCAATTTTCTTGGTGATATGATTGACCAATTTCTGCGCAATAAAATCGCGAGTAGCGGCAGCCAAAGCGTCATTTTTCTCAAATACGGTTTCACCGCGATACAGGTCGACATTACGAATATCGACATCGACGAACAGAACTTTGGTCGATGTATTCCTGCGGGCAAACCGTACTGCACCAATGGCAAATACTGTTGCACCATTCACTTCGGCACATGCGCCAGTCGTTACACCACCCACACCATTTTGCAGCAGGTTGCGTTCATAGGCAGTCAGTGCGGTATCGCGTTTTTGCAGGGCGGCAATCGCGTCACCGGCCACTTTCAGCATCAGCGCAGTGGCAGGCCCCGGCACAGCAACGCCGGCAATGACCGAACCGAGAATTTCCAGTACCAGTTTGTCCATGCGAACACTGGTGCCGCTGACTTTCAGGTCGCTGTAATACTTGCTGATCGGCGTCCAGCCCGCGCTGGTCATGACTTCACGAAACTGCATGTACCATTCTTTGCCCTGGTGCTCCAGTGGATAATTTTTGTTTGCCACCAGCGAGGCGTATAGAAACGCGTTCTGTGCATCCGTTCGATTGACACCGGAAAGACCGCCACTGAAAGAAATAATGCCTTCACCGACCACGGAAGCTTTGTTCGGGGCTTCAATATTGTCGCCCGGCATGACCAGATTGCGAGGGCGAATCACCAGCTCATCGCCCAGATCATAAGACTGAATATCTTTAACACAAGCATCTATATAACGCTGACTAACCAATTGATTGTTCATTACTAATCCTTGATAAATATTAAAAACAAGCTCCTCATGAACTTGCTAAAAGGACAATAACTAACTTATTTAAAACTGACAAACCCAAACATGTAACACTATATCCAGCACACTAAAAACGAACAACTTAACCCCCAATAAACTTCGCAATCGCCAGACACCGCCTCTCGACGCACACAGACAATAGAGCAACTGATAGACTTCGCTCCACCTACTCCGGATGCGAGCCGAACCATGCTCCACGTGTTATTCAGCGTTTACCTGAAGATGCTGGTGCTCTACAGCCCGTTCTTCGTATTGTCCTGCTTCATCAGCCTGACCCGGGGCTACTCGCGCAAGGAACAGCGGCGCCTGGCCTGGAAAGTGGCGATTGCCACGCTGGTCTCCAGCGTCCTGCTGTACCTGTTCGGACGGGTGATTTTCGATGTGTTCGGGATCACTGCGGACGCATTCCGCATCGGTGCCGGCAGCGTGCTGTTCATCTCGGCGCTGGGCATGGCCCAGGGTAAGCCGGTGGTGCAGAGTGACAACGTGCAGCAGGACGTAACGATCGTTCCGCTGACCATCCCGCTGACCGTCGGCCCCGGCACCATCGGTGCCCTGCTGGTGATGGGCGTCAGCCAGCCGCACTGGGACGACAAACTGACCGCGATCATGAGCATCACCCTGGCCAGCTTCACCGTCGGCGTGGTGCTGTATCTGTCCAATCACATCGAACGGGTTCTTGGCGATCAGGGCCTGCAGATCGTCAGCCGACTGATGGGCCTTTTCGTCTGCGCACTGGCGGCGCAAATCATCTTTACCGGGATCAAGGGCTACCTGGTGTCCTGAGGGAAAGTCAGAAGGTGTAAACCTTATTCAGGACGAGACAGAATCAGGAAAAGGGCCTGTGCAGTAGTCTGCGCAGGCCTTTTCAGTTGCCCTTCTGTTTTACGCCGGCACAGCGCTCAGCAACTGCGCAAGCGTTGCACCACCGTCGGCATCATCGGCTCCGACGATTTCCCGCAGCCTCTGCACCAGACTCGATACCGCATGGGAACGCCCGCCCTCGAACCCGAGGAAGACGTCGCCACGCATCGCCGGATCCACCGAGCACACATCCCGCAGGATCAGGCTGTGCTGGCGATCCGGATCGACGATCAGCAAGTGCTCGTCGACAAACGACAGTTGCAGTGTTTGCGGTGCGTCCAGCGCCCAGACCAGCTTGCCGGGAATCGCCGGGACCTCGCCCAGCGGGTGACGGCAATCGACAATCACTGAATCCAGCCGCAGCCAGCAGGCCCTCGACAGGTGATACGTCACGCCGCCCTGCCCCAGGCGCAACACCAGACAGCTCACGTCATCAGCGATCAGTGGCAACAGGTCTTCGACCTTCTTCCGGCCCTCGACTACCAACACCTCGGCGTCGCGGCGCATGTATTCGAACGGCCCGATGCTCTGCTGATCGGGATAGACGTGTACGCGGTGTGCCTGAGGCTCGTGCAACAGCACATGCCGATGACGGGTGCCGAGTAATTCGCAATCGTGCGGCAGGTCCTGTCCCGCTACTTGGATCAGTTGTGCATTCGCCACGTCGAACCATTGCAGGTAGCCCGCGCCGGATTCCACGGCGATGTAGGGCTCATGCTCGGCGGTCTCCAGCAATGCCTGCAGAGACTGCGGCAAATGCGCCGCGTGCTCGCTTGCCCAGTGATGATCGACGCCAATGATTCGCTCAGCTTCCTGATATCGCAGCTTGAGTGACACGCCGTCGAACGATGTCCCGCACAGACCGGAGCCATCATTGCGCACGGCGCTGAACCGCCAGTCGTCCCACTCGGCCTGCGGTGCGGGCAGCAAGTCGCTTGCCAGTAACTGTGCGCCGTCGCCGAACGCTGGCTCGAGTTGCCGGCTGTCGAAGAACCGCTGACTGCAAATCTCACCGCTGGCGACATCGAGCAGCCAGACCGCCTGGTTGTCCGGTGTGACCCCGAGCAGGCGCATTTCCCGTTCATGCCCGGGGTCACACAACAGCAGACGGTTATCCACATACCAGGCGCACAGGCTGCGATCACCGGCAGCGTTGCGCAGACCCAGAATGGCGAAACTGTTGACCGGGTACTTCGTCTCCAGCGATTCGAGTGCTTGCCACCAATGTGCACGTCCCTTGAGCCAGCGCTCACTCAAGCCACCCAGCTGCACTTCACCCTCTGCGCTCAGATTGAAGAACAGACCGTCGTCGGTCAGGGCCAGATACCCGTCCTGTACCGGCACCACGTCATTGAGCCCATCAGGCTGCAGCCATTGATGCGTCCATTGCGCCGGCCAGCGCTCGCTGCCAGCAGACCCGCGGCGTTGCACCTTGCACAGTTTTTGCGCCCGCCGATCGTAGATGAAGAACAGCTCGTGCTCATCGTCGACCGGCAGCAGCAACAGTTCACCCAAATGCTTGATCGAATCGGCCCAGCCGCGGGTATGCCCGAAGGCAAACGGATGAATGCACAACAGGTCACGGCTGCGAATCCAGACCAGGTCGCGCTGGTCCGGATCGAACGCCCAGCAGACCGACACATAAGCGGCCGGCTGCCAGTCGACGGTGCTGACGCCTGCGCGCTCGGGCACTGGCGATAACTTGAAATATCGACCAAGCACCACCGACCAATCCGTCAAGGTCGGGTGGGCGAACACTCGGCGGCCCAGATCACGGTCAATCTCTCGGGTAACTGCCACCAGTTGCAGCAGGCCGTCATGGATGAGGTAGTTGAGCTGCGTGATTTGCTGATCGGGACCCAGCCATTGCTGTTCGATATGAAGCACGCCTTGGGCATCGACATCGATACGCCGAACGCTGCACTGCCCCTCCATCACCAGCAGCCGGTAACGGTATTTGAGCAGACCGCTGACAGCGTCGACCTGCCAGATATCGTAGTTGTGCACCTCGTAGAAAAACGCAGAATCGCCGACCACCGCCGCCAGCAGTGTTTCATCGGCCGCCAGTACCTCTTCACTGCGAATGTACAGAAAGCGATCACCGGCAGCGTCGTACCAGGCGGTGGTGTGACGCGGCTGCCCCTCGGGTTCGAAAGGAATCGGAAAGTGATGAACCGGTGTGTACGGCAGCACCAGCCGATGCTCCCGCGCCAGCATCTGGTAATGCGTGAGCAACGACTGCTCGTTCTCCCCGACTGGCGCGCTCTGCCCGACAATGTCCAGTCGCCTGTCACTGCGGTTGACCTTGAACAATTGCTGCCCATTCAGCTGGAGCATGACCTCATGCCGTCCTTTGCCGTCGAACGTCACCTGCACGCCAGCCACAGAAAGAACCCCGCCGACGCCGATCCGCACATCGCTCTCGGTGGCCCAGGTGGCTAGCAGATTCCAGCGGCACAGCTGCAGGCTGGGCGACTGCAACTGGATATTGACCCCGCGATTGAGGATCAGTGAACAGGCGCCGCCCGCACCTTCGATGCGGTACGACACCTTGTCGTGCCAGACGGGGGGCATCATTGGCACCGCCAGCGCACGTTCTCGGGCATCCAGCCGTACCTCGATCACGGTTGGCCGATACGACGGTGCCAGACGGTTGACGATGTAGTGCACGGGAAAGGAATAGAACGAAAACAGAAACCGCCACTGGCCAGCCGCATCCTTCTTCTCCAGCTTGCGGGCTGTATCGAAGCCGGTGTCGTGACGCAGTGTCGAGAATGGCAGCGCCTTGTATTCGTAACCGTAGTACGTGGTCGGCGTGCACGGCAGGACAACCAGTTGCATGGGCGGTGGGTCAAAACGGATGTAACCGGGCAGACCCAGTTCACGCCGCAGATCGAGCGCTTGTTGATCATCCGGATTGAAGTCCGGCACCCCGAAATGATCGCGCAGCCGATACACCTTCGGACTGTCGAGCACCATCCTGGCGCGAGTGAAGTCCAGGCCATGGACGACGAGCGAGGGGTGAGCGACCCATGCCCCAAGCCCATCGTCATACCGATAACCGACACCCCGACAAGCCCGCTCCAGATCATCGAAAAACAGCCCGACCTCCTGCGCCTGCTCGGCGATCCTGGCAAACCCCTGGGCCAGGGCCGCCACCCCCACGGCCAATCCGCCCAGAATCACTCCGGCCCCGCCGAGCACGGCTGCCGCAGTCGCCGCGCCCGCCGTGGCGGCTCCCAGGCCACCGGCGGCCAACGCCAGGCTGGCGGAGTCGAAGGCCAATTGGGTACCGAACTGCGCGCGCTCGATCTCATTATCCGCGGTCGCCAATTGATAGATGTCGAAGCCGACATTGGCCAGCCCCAGCACCGCGCCCACGCCTTCGTTGGCAACATGTCCCAGCGCCTCGCCCACCACCGGCGCACAGGTACGGGCGATGATCTTCTCTTCATTGAGTGCGGTTTTGATCAGACTGATCAGGCCGGCGACGTCCGTGACATTGCCGTGCACCAGTTGTGCGTAATTGACGTAAGCGTGCAACCGCACGGCGGTGGTCAAGGTACGGTCATCTCCCTCTCGTCCACGCAGGACGTTCATCAGTGCCTGAATCGTGAAACCGGTATTGAGGGTGTGAACGGCACCCGCCTCTGCCATCTGCGGCGCGGCTCGAGTGCCAAGTGCCGAAAACTGCTCCGACAGGTAATTTCTGATGCGCAGCAGACGATGATCGGTGCTGACCACCTGCACCACATGCTCGGCCTGCGACGGATCGATCAGGTTGATCCGGTACTCGCCAGTGGGCGTTATCTCCAAGGTTTCGAAGACCGGCACCAGCGGTTTTGCCGAAGCATGCAAGGCCTGTAAAGCGTCAGTCGCCAGGGCAATCTGTTGTCCCCACCAGTGACTGTCCAGCTCGCGCAGGCTGCGTCCCAGATGCGGATTGCTGACCAGCGAATGGCCGCGGGCACTGCTCAGGCGCCGACGGATCGGCCGTTGCGTCTGTTCCGACAGGACATTGTCGGACTCCAGCAGTTGCCCGACATGAAATCCGCCAGACAGGTTCAGAGCCGATATCTTCTGCCCCTGCAGCTCGATCAGATCAAACGTCGGGCGGGCAGCGTCGCCATAGGCCGCATAGTATTTCGCCATGCCCTGCTTCTGGAACAGGTCGGTCAGTGCCCGCTGGAACTGGTCCGCCTGGCTGAACTCGAACACGCCGAAATTGGGATCATAGAAGTGATAGGTGGCGTGTTCACCCTTGAAGGTTTTCGCCACCAGCATGGCGTGGTTGTCCGAGTTGAGCATCAGCGAGCGCGAGCTGGCGAACCCTTCCAGCGTTGCGCCAAGCTGCTGCAGTTCGACACGTCCCAGCGGCTTGCCGATGTCGTGCAATTGCACGTCGCGCAATTCCTCGAGTGCTTCCAGAAATACCATTGAATCGGGTTGATGCGGCTCGGCAGTGGTCAGGAAAAATCGCTCGCGCAAACGTCGCGACGCTGCATCGCCGTGCTCCAGAGCAGCGCTCATGATCAGCGCCAGCGGGTAACAGCGGCCACCGGGATCACCCGGCCCCTGGAGCAACAGATCCTGCGGCACCAGCTTGACATCACTGGCCTCGATTTGCCCCAGTACCTGACCCAGCCGCAGGATCACCTGCTCACGATGCTCACGGGTGGCGATGGTCTGGATATGGGCAACATGACGCCCCCATTGAAACAGCGTATGCGCCTGCGACAGCGCGGCTCGTTTCAACGTCAACGCGCTGTCCGACGACACCATCGGCTGGTCGGCATGGCTGGCGAGACCGGCCATGAATTGCGGCGCCCGATGCTGATACAGATGGCGTTCAATGGCCGCATAACGCACCGACGCTCCTACCTCGGCAACGCTGTTGGCGAGGTTTTCGAGTTCGGCGGCAAGTTGCGTGAAGCTTGAGTTATCCAGTGAACGTGCGCCGAGCAGCTGTCCCAGCACCACTCGTTGCAAAGGGCTGACCTGGAAGAACTGCAGCGAACCCTCGGCAATACCGCTTAGCAACTCATCCAGCGCCAGTCCCTGAATCCGCGTATCGCTGAGCGACGCCGGAGCTTGCAAGTTGACAGGCTGGGCCTTGATGGCCTGACGTTCATCGAAACCCAGCCCCGGCCCGGCGGGAAAAATCAGCGGACCGTTATGACCTTGCCTCATCGCCGCCAGGAACGGTGCACCGAGTCGGTCGATCATTCCTTGCAAGACCTCCGTCAGCAGCACCGGCCGCCCCTCGATGATCGGCCAACCCTCTTCGAACGTCACAGTCTGCTGCTTGAGCAGCGCTGCAACATCACCGTTGTAACGGACACTGAAGCGTCCTTGTCGCCAACGCTGCTGCTCGTCGATGACCCATTGTTCGTCATCGCCGGCGTTGTCTTTCCAAGAGTGATCCTGCTCCTCCTCGGTCTTGTCATTGATCATCCAGAGCGGTTCTATGGCAGTCTCGAGGCGCACGGTCTCATCTTCACGCGGGACGAAGTTGTGCCGCTCATAATCGCGCATGCCAGCACGCATCGCGGTCGGGCCAGTCAGAAAAATCGTCCATTCGCTCTGCGGACGGATGCCGTCTTCAAAATGCCCGGCGACCGCCAGAATCAGTTCGTTAGCCGTAGCACCTTCGATCGAAGACAGAGCAGAAATGGGGCCGCAGTTTTCCTCGAATACCTCGCGCGCAAGCGTCGACATGCCGTGGAAATCGCTCAGCGCAACACCGCGCGTGGCCGCCAGTCGAGCCGTCAGGTCGATGAAGTCATAGTTGAAGCGAAACCGGTCGATCACGCTTTTGAGCATCGGCGATCGGGCATGGGCCATCAGAAAGGAATTGCTCAGAGAGCCCTGCACAGCAACTGCTCGCAAGTCCTGTGGGCGCACGAGCAACTCGGCTGGCGCCTGGAACACTTCATTCAGCGCCGGTTGCTGCCGGGCAAACGTCTCAAGCGCGGCGCGGTGTTGCTCGGGAATGCTTGCCAGATAATCAGTGTACTGGTGGCGCAGCGCCTCGCGTGCAGGCATCCAGTGCCGATTGTGATCGAGCAGCAGTTGCAGAACGCCAACGCGTGCCCGGGGGTCAAACCCGCTGATATCAACGCCGCCCAGGGTCTTGACCAGTGGCGGCAGATTATCAACATCGGCATAACCGCCGCCCTCATCGTACAGGGCCTCGGCGCGCACCACATCGGAAGCAGCGGCCAGATTGCCGCGCAACCGGATTTCGCGCTCGTAGATATCCTGCAACTGCAGCGGAGTATCCAGGGCGTTCAAATCGCGCAACTGCAGGTCGCCTCCTGCGAGCTCGAGCAGACTGCGGCGGTTTTGCTCGATCAACGTCTCCAGTTGCGCGGCGTCCTGCCCATAGGCGCGAGCCAACAGATCGATCCGTGCTTCATCGGCTGAAAGTCCCTGCGCCAATGCGGCATCGATGTGCATGGACATCTGTTGTTTAAGGACGATGGCCCGTTCTTCGTACAGCGTGCTCAGCTGGTCTGTGGAAACACTGTCGCTGCCATCCTGTTGCAGGGCGTCAGCCTTGGCCGCCTCGACGATCAGCTTGTTGGTTTGCCAGGCCAACAACGCGTCGCTGTCATACCAGAGATGCAGACTGTAACCTTGCCCGTTCAGCACCTGTTTCCAGAGGTTGAGGTAGTCACGCTGTATCTCGCCCACTCCACCACCGAGCCAGATAAAGTGCAGATTCCTGGGCACGGCAGTCGGGGTGCTCTTCGCGTAAGCCAAACTGTTTTGCAACCGGGTTTCGAAGGCTTGAATGCTGTCATAGATACGCAATAACCGTGCAGGCTGGCTATCAGGCTGGTGTTCGCGTGGAGCACCAATCAACTGGCCGATCGACTGTTTGAGCAGTGCCAAGGGCTCGATCAGTCGTGGTGAATCGAGTAAGCCGATACAGGCAAAGTAATAACGCAACACTGACTGATAAGAATCACTATTGCGGTGCGCCGACATGGCCTGTTCCAGATCAGCCTGTTTGAACAAGTTGATGAATTTGACAAAACCGCTGGCGTCTTGAGGTCTTCGATCCTGCATGAAAGTTGCTCCTTTGCCCTGACTATTAACGAGTGCCCGCTGGCACCTGCATGGAGAGCAAACTAACTTCTGACAAATCGGAGCTCAAACTTCAAAACTTTCAACACATGTCAAAATCGACCACTAAAAAGCAACTGATAGCGCATGTAACAGCAACCAGTTATTTCGATAATCAATGTACAAATCAAACATACCTGAGCAGAACGCGACATTATCAGAACTGGAAATTCAGGTCTGTTTATCAGCATTCAAGATAAGTCGAACAGAATGTAACCAACGAGAATACTCCCACGCAAAAGCGGAGCCGATCCTACAAGTCCCGTTGAACAATATGACGCGGTCAGATCCGGAAACAATCGCGCGGAAAAATGCGCATGGCGAGAGAGGTTTCTCTCTCGCCACTCCTTCATGCCTGCGGTTTTTCGCCGTACCAGCGCGGCGTGTAGACCCACTCGCCACCTTCAGCCTTGGGAAAGGTGCACGTCGTCGAAGAACCAACCAGCACCATGGTGCGCATGTCCACCTGATCCGGGGTCAGTTGCCCCAGTGTCGTCACGCGCAGGGTCTGCCCCGGACGACCGATGTCGCGCCCCAATACCACGGGCGTCGCCGCAGTGCGATGTTGCGCGACGATTTCCAGCGCGCGCCCCAATTGCCAGGGACGCGCGCGGGAGATCGGGTTGTAGAAGGCCAGCGCCAGATCGGCCTCGGCCGCCAGATCCAGACGCTTTTCAATGATCGACCACGGTTTGAGGTTGTCCGACAGCGACATCACGCAGAAGTCATGTCCCAGTGGCGCGCCTGCTTGTGCGGCCGTGGCGAGCGAAGCGGACACCCCCGGCAGGATTTCCAGCTCGACGCTGTGCCAGGCTGGATCGGTCGACTCGTGCAATGCTTCGAGCACCGCTGCGGCCATGGCGAACACTCCGGGGTCGCCGGACGAGACCACGATCACCGAACGGCCCTCGGCCGCCAGCCGGAAGGCGTGACGGGCGCGCTGCATTTCTTCGCGATTGTCGGTGCAGTGTTGCACCTGATCATCGCGAAACGGGCCGGCCATGCGCACATAGGTTTCATAACCGAGCACATCGGTGGCCCGCACCAGTTCCGCCTTGACCGCAGGCACCATCAATTCGGCAGCGCCAGGGCCGAGGCCGATCACCGCCAGGCGCCCACGTTGACGACCGATCTGCGCGACGTCCAGCGGCTGTTCGGCGCGCGCAATCGCCAAGCCGTTGGCACTGCTGATCGAGGCCTGCGGCAGTGCCTGACGAGCCACCTCGTCGAGGTCTTTTTGCGCCGTGACAAAGCGCAGCGGCACACCCAGTTCGAGGGCGGCTTCACGCAGTTTCGCCGACGCCATTTCAGTGTCAGCCGCCAGCAGACAGGCCAGCGACTGCCGCGCAACCCCGGCCTGCTGCAATGCAGCGCGCACGGCATGCGGCAGATCGTCCGACTGCGCACTCACCGCCACAGCAACGCTGCGCGGATAGATCAGCAACTCGTTGGCGCTTGCAACACGCTCGGCACTGCCGACATGAATCGAGCGCTGCGCCTGCGGGTCTTGTGGCAACTGCGCCTGCTGCAGCCACGGCGCCGCGCCTTCGATACGTACACTGTGTCCGGCCAGCAGATCGGACACGAAACGCTTGCCCAGCTCCAGATCAGCCAGCGCATAACCGTTGGGTGGATTGAGCAGGCAAGTGCCAAAGCGCAATTCGCCACTGGTGGTGATTGCCGCGGCGACCTGCAAAGCGGCGGCGATTTCCCGGGCCATGACATTCACCCCGCCGAGGCCACCAAGCAGCGGCACCACGGCGCTGCCATCTTCGGCAACGGCGAGTACCGCCGGTTCAGCGCCCTTCTCCAGCAGCAACGGCGCCAGGGTGCGAATGACAATGCCGGCCGCGCACAGGGCGATGATCGGCGTGTCTCGCTGGTACAGCTCACGCAGGGTCGCGCCGAATTCCTGATAGCTGCAGTCGGCGCCTTCAACGCGTCCGGCGAGGCCGTGAATCTGCGCCGTCGGATACAACTGCTGGATCCGCCGTGCGGTGGCAAGCGCGCCCTGTCCGAGGATGACAATGGCCGGTGTGGATGGCGTCATCAACCTTGCCACCGTTCGCCCGGGACGATGATCAGCGAGAAGTACGGCGAGGACATCGGCTCGACCTGATCCAGCGGCACGATCTTCTGATTGGCCATGGTCGCGCGTTCGACGTACAGCGCCCGCTCGGCCAGACCGAGCTCTTCGAGCACCGCACGGACCTTGGGAAAGTTGCGCCCCAGCTTCATGATCACCGCCGCATCGGCGTCGGCCAGGCGTCGCTTCAGATCCTCGTGCGGCAGCACGCCGGAAAGCACCGACAGGCTCTGGTTGCGATACACCAGCGGCGCGCCGAGCACCGAGGCGCCGCCAAGCATCGAGCACACGCCCGGCACCACTTCGGCTTCATAGCGCGTGGACAACCGATCGTGCAGATACATATAGGAGCCGTAAAAGAACGGGTCGCCTTCGCAGATCACCGCCACATCACGGCCGGCGTCCAGATGCGCAGCCACGGTCTCGGCGGCTTCATCGTAGAAATCGCTGATCACTTGCTCGTAGGACAGCGGCGCCGGCAGCACTTCGGTGGTCACCGGGTACACCAGCGGCAGCAGATTCTGCGCATCCTGCAGATGCGCTTCGATGATGCCGAACGCGTTGCCTTTCTTGCCCTTGGCAACGAAGTACGCCACCACTGGCGACTCGCGCAACAGACGCAGGGCTTTGACGGTGATCAGTTCCGGATCACCGGGGCCCACACCGAGGCCGATCAGACGTCCTTTGGCCTGCATCATTCGATCTCCGTGGCGAGGGCATTGACTGCCGCTGCGGCCATGGCGCTGCCGCCGAGCCGGCCTTGCATGATCACGAACGGTACGCCGCGACTGTCAGCCGCCAGCGCCGCTTTCGATTCGGCGGCGCCGACGAAGCCCACCGGAAAGCCGAGGATCAGCGCCGGTTTCGGTGCGCCGGCGTCGAGCATTTCCAGCAGATAAAACAGTGCGGTCGGCGCGTTGCCGATCACCACCACGCTGCCTTCCAGGTGTGGGCGCCACAACTCCAGCGCCGCCGCCGAACGGGTGTTGCCCAACTCACGGGCCAGCTCCGGCACGCTGTCGTCGCGCAGGGTGCAGATCACTTCATTGTTCGCCGGCAGACGGGCACGGGTCACGCCTTCGGAAACCATCCGCGCATCACACAGGATCGGCGCGCCGGCTGCCAGTGCATCGCGCCCGGCCTTGCCGGCACCTTCGGAAAATTGCAGACCGTCAATGGCCTCGACCATGCCGCAGGCGTGGATCACCCGCACCGCGAGTTTTTCCAGATCGGCCGGGATGCGCGCCAGATTGGCCTCGCTGCGAATGATCGCGAAGGAGTTGCGATAGATCTCCTGACCGTCGCGGATGTAATCAAGCATCAAGGGGGCTCCGTGAGCGGGCGTCGAGCAGGGACGCGGCCGCTTCAATAGTAAGGTTGCGTGCGTGCAGCGCGCCGAAACCCGGCAGCGCGGCATCGCGAAAATAGAGGTCGTAATGACCGGGGCTGACCGCCAGCAATGTCGCCGGGGTGCGATGGGCTGCAGCGCAAGAGCGCGGGCAACCGGACAGGTGCACGCTCTGCGCCTGTGGCAACAGCGTCGCCAGCCGCCGGGCGTCGTGTTTGGTATCGGCCAGGCCTTTGCCGCAGCCACTGGAGCCGGTGCAGGCGATCAGCCGGGACAGCGGCTCGCTGGCGTCGGTCAGCCAGGGCAATTGCGTCAGATTTTCCAGGACTTGCGCCGCGTCGGTGGGCTTCACGTTCGGCAACAGCAGACTTTGCCAAGGGGTGAAACGCAGGGTGCCGTCACCGTACTCGCGGGCCAGTCGGGCCGCGCCACGCAGCATGGCCGGATCGAGACGGCCGAGCGCCGGTACCGCGCCGACATACACCCTATCGTCAGCATTTTGCCGGTAAACACCGATATGCAGCGCATCCGCCAGCGGCGGGCGCTGTCGAGCAACGGCAGCTTTGATCGCTACGCGTTCGCGTAACTGTTCGAGAAAAGCCAGCAGCGGCAGCTCATCGAGCAAATGGCGCATGCGTGTCTGTTCCGGGCGAGCCCGCTCAAGGAACAACTCCAGCACCGCGACCACCAGCCCATGGCCGTGTTCCACGGTCACGGCACCGGCCGCACGATCGGTCGGGCAGCCGGCCAGACCGAACGCCAACAACACTTCACCGTCACGTTCGAACGCCGACAGCCACAGATCATGCGGATGCTCGAGCATCGCCAACGCCTCCCCGCCGTCGAGTTGCACGGCGAACTTGGCGCTCAACTCGTGAAAGCGCGGATGCGTCTGCAGGGTCGCCAGAATCTGTTCGGCCAGTGGCCGGGTATCGAACAACAGTTGCCTATCGATCCCGGCACTCGGGCTGAGCATCAGATTGCGTACATCGTCACCCGCTGCAGTTTGCGGCCCCAGACCGGCGGCCAGCAAACTGTCGATCAATGCCGCTGACTGCTCGCCGATGCCGCGAATCTGCAGATTGGCGCGGTTGGTCGCTTCGATCGCGCCACTGGCAAAACGCTCGGCAGCATCAGCCACCGCGTCAGCCTGATCAGCAGTGATCGAGCCACCATTGAGCTTGATCCGGCAAATGCCGCCGTCCAGCGCCTGGACAATACGCAGCAACCCCGGACAAGCCGAGGGGCGCAAAGCGGTGGACAGAGGACGTTCGTTCAAGGGATGACCGGCTGGCTGGCAGCGCTGTGGTGGGCGAAAGGTCGCCATTATGCCTGCTTTGCCCGAGCGCATGAAAATGCCTGCCGGTCGGAAACTACACTGATGGCACTTTTTCAACGTAAAAGTGCTTCATCGCACGGAGTTCAAAGTTCGTAGTCTTCAAAATCGAATGCAACCCCCTCCAGGGCTTTCTGCACACTGAGGCGGCGGGCATCCATGACACGGCGGCTGATCACCACCTTGCGCACCATTACATCCAGTTGAGTCATGACTTGCGAAACATCCCAGAAAAAATACTCAGTATTCATACTCGATTTAATAAAGCGGATATTGGTGACGAGCAACTCCATATCGCCGTTGGCGTTATAGCTGACCGGCATGATCTTGAAATCGAATAGCTTGCCACTGAGGCCTTTGACTTTTTTCAAAAGTTCCACGTCCCTTTCCAGCGCAACCAGTCCACGGTCAACCCCGTCCACTTGATCACGACTGAGCAATGGCGATGCAACTTCCACCCAGAGCCTGCGCACATTGCCATTGAACTGCGGCTGCACATGCTCTATCGGCCGATGATCGCGATTCCAGCCATGTGACCACAGGAGATCGGCAAAGTAATCGATCCAGCGCCCCGGTTGCGTCTCACTTTTGTAAGTGATATCTGCCTGGCGTTGTGCCAGATAAATACAGTTCAAGGCGAATTGGTAATCCTCGCGAGACTGTCCCTGAGTTCCGGCCAGCAATATGTCGCCGACTAAAGTCGCGTTATGTTTTATGTCATCCATGTTTTCCAACCTTATTGCAGGTGGACGCCAACAAGGCGTCCGTCAATTAGTTACCGAACACTTACGCACGGCTTACAAGTTTTTTTCAGCTATAACTTTTAAAACTTGATAAAAACAAAATAACAAAGGAGCTCAATTCGCCAACCCGTTTTGAAACACATAACATTTCAACCGTTGCCAGCGTCTGCGACAAGGCGTCAGCGCCAGACAACAGAAGCCGCGCTATCATGCGCCGCTTGAGCGGGCACGAGCGATGTGAGGAACGGCATGACACCCTGGCTGACGGTAGTGGGAATCGGTGAAGAAGGCTTCAAGGGCCTGGGTAAAAATGCCCGGCGCGCCCTGATGGGCGCCTCGCGGATCATCGGTGGTCAGCGGCAACTGGAATTGCTGCCGGTGTGCATTCGCGGCGAACGCACTTTGTGGCCAAGCCCGTTTTCCCTCGCGCCGGTTTTGCAGCAACGCGGCGAAGCCGTGTGCGTGCTGGCCAGTGGTGATCCGATGTTCTACGGCGTCGGTGCCAGCCTCGCGCGGCAGGTGCCGAGTGCCGAGATGCTGATCCTGCCCGCGCCATCCTCCTGTTCGCTGGCAGCTGCCCGCCTCGGCTGGCCGTTGCAGGATGTAGTGACATTGTCGCTGGTCGCGCGACCTTTGGCGGCACTCAATGCGCAGCTGTTCAGCGGGGTGCGCCTGTTGCTGTTGAGCAATGACCGGCAAAGTCCGGCGGCAGTCGCGGCGCTGCTGCGTGAGCGCGGTTTTGGTGGCAGTCGCCTGAGCGTTCTGGAGCACTTGGGGGGCGATTCCGAGCGGCGCATCGACGGTACAGCCGATGACTGGAGCGATCCAACGATTGCCGATCTGAATGTGATCGCCATCGAATGCCTGGCCGATGCGCAGGCACCACGCCTGTCGCGTCTTGCCGGACTGCCCGACTCGGCATTCCAGCACGACGGTCAACTGACCAAACGCGATGTCCGCGCCATCACCCTCGCCCGCCTCGCACCGATCCCCGGCGAATTGCTGTGGGATGTCGGCGGCGGTTGCGGCTCGATCGGCATCGAATGGATGCGCGCACACCCCAGCTGTCGGGCCATCGCCATCGAGGCGGATGAGGGCCGACAGGCGTTGATCGAACACAACCGCGACGCATTGGGCGTACCCGGCCTGCAACTGGTGCGCGGTCGCGCGCCACAAGCCCTCGCCGACCTCGAGCGCCCGGACGCGATCTTCATCGGCGGCGGCGTGACCCGTGAAGGCGTGTTCGAAACCTGCTGGGATCAACTCAAGCCCGGTGGCCGACTGGTGGCCAACGCCGTGACCCTGCAAAGCGAAGTCACGCTGATGCACTGGCGCGAACGCCACGGCGGCGAACTGACGCGCATCCACCTCGCCCAGGCGCAACCGCTGGGGGAATTCGACACCTGGCGTCAGGCGCTGCCGATCACCCTGCTGGATCTGGTCAAACCCCTCGATGCGTGACGAAACCGCCGAACAACCTGCCCCGCTGCGCAGCGGTCTGACCACCGGCAGTTGCGCCACCGCCACCAGCCTCGCCGCCGCCCGCCTGCTGCTGGGCGGCACGTCGGCGGACGCCGTGCAGATCGTCCTGCCCAAGGGCAAACAGGTACAGATGCGTCTGGAGTTTTGCCGCTTGACCGACGGCGGCGCCGAGGCCGGGACGATCAAGGACGCCGGCGACGACCCGGACGTGACCCACGGTGCGCTGCTCTATTCCCGCGTGCGGTTGCAGGCCGAACCGGGGATCAGTTTCAAGGCTGGCCTGGGGGTTGGCACCGTGACCCGGCCGGGACTGGTGCTCGGCGTCGGTGAGCCGGCGATCAATCCGGTACCGCGCAAGATGATCAGCGACCACCTCAACCTGCTCGCCGCCGAGTGCGGTTATGCCGGCGGTTTCGAGGTGACGGTCAACGTCGAGGGCGGCGAGGCGCTGGCGCTTAAAACCATGAATCCGCGTCTGGGCATTCTCGGCGGGCTGTCGATCCTCGGCACCAGCGGTATCGTCCGGCCGTTCTCCTGCGCGGCCTACATCGCCTCGATTCACCAAGGCATCGACGTGGCGAAAACCAACGGCTATCTGCACATTGCCGCGTGCACCGGCAATGCCAGCGAAGACACCATGCGCCGGGTCTACGACCTGCCGGAAATCGCCTTGATCGAAATGGGTGACTTTGTCGGCGCGGTGCTCAAGCATCTGCGCAAAGTGCCTGTGGATAAACTCAGCCTGTGCGGTGGTTTCGGCAAGATCAGCAAACTGGCGGCCGGGCACATGGATCTGCATTCGCGGCACTCGAGTATCGACTTGCCGCAACTGGCCGAATGGGCGGCGGCGATTGGCGCCGATCAGGCGTTGCAGCAAAGCATTCGTGAAGCCAACACCAGTCAGCAGGCCTTGGCGATGGCCAGTGCGGCGGGCATCGCTCTGGGCGATGAAGTCTGCCGCCATGCGCTGAATTTCGCCCGCAGCGTGGTGCCGGCGCAGGTGCAGGTCGAGGTGTTTGCGATTGATCGTCAGGGCGGCATCGTCGGCCATGCCGGAGGTTTTGCATGAAGCGCATTCTGTTGCTTGGCGGCGTCACCGAGGCGTTAGCCATCGCCCGTACGCTTGGGCCGCAACACATCTACAGCCTGGCGGGCGTGGGCCGGGTGCCGACCGATCTGAGCTGCCAGGTGCAGGTCGGCGGCTACGGCGGGGCCGAAGGTCTGGCGCGGTTCATTCGCGATCAAGGCATCGACTTGCTGCTCGATGCAACCCACCCGTACGCCGCACAAATCAGCCACAACGCCGCCCGCGCCGCGCAACTCGCCGGCATCCCCTGCTGGGCCTTGCGCCGCCCCGCGTGGCAGGCGCAGCCGGGCGACGACTGGCGTGAAGTCAGCGACTGGGCCGAACTGACCGCAGCCCTCGAACCCTTCCGCCGCCCGCTGTTCACCCTTGGCCGCGAACCGCTGCAGCACCTCGACGAAATCCCCGCCAACCAGTTCTGGACCCTGCGCGCCCTCGACGTCTACCCCGGCAACGAACGCTGCGAAGTGATCGGCGCTCGAGGGCCATTTCTGCTTGAGGAAGAACGCGCGCTGTTCGAACGCCGACAGATCGATGTGCTGATCAGCAAGAACAGCGGCAGCACCGCGACCGAGCCGAAGCTGGAAGTGGCGCGGGAGTTGGGGGTGCCGGTGATGGTGTTGAAGCGGCCGGTGTTGCCGGGGGTTGATCGGGAGTTTGTGACGACGGCTGAAGTCCTCGCTGCCCTTGCCTCCTTCACCCGGTTTTAACCAAGTGCAGACCTCGAGTACGCCTTCGCGGGCAAGCCCGCTCCCACAGTGGTCGGGGCCGACTGCATAGTTTGTGTATGCCACGGATCCTGTGGGAGCGGGCTTGCCCGCGAAGGCGCCGGTAATGTAATCCTCTCTCCAGCGCCCTACAGCTAAACCGGATGCTACGTACAACCACTTAAAGAACCACTGACTGTCTGCACTAAATGCCCGGTTTTATGCTCACCGCTTTTGAGCCCAAAGGTGAACATTGCGATGACCGAAAAATTCACCCGTTTCGACGCCGCCGAATACCTCAAAACTCCCGAAGATATGGCGGCGTATCTGGACGCTTGCTTTGATGATGATGAAGGCGACGGCGTGCTCATCCGCGCAGCATTGAATGACATAGCCCGAGCTCAGGGCATGACACAGGTGGCACGCGATGCCGGCCTGGGTCGTGAAAGTCTGTATAAAGCGCTGAGCAGCACGGGTAACCCCGAATTCGCAACTATCATGAAGGTCATGAAGGCTTTGGGTTTGAGATTGCACGCCGTCGCGGTTTGATTGATCTGCGACACCAAACCGCACGACGCCTTTTTACTTATCGGCCCTGATCAGGCTAAATAGCCCGCGCCTGATCGCCCACCCAACGGATCTGTCCCATGAACCGACACCGGCTAGCCATTGCCTGGATCGCCTGCTTTGCAGTGCTGTTCAACATGCTCGCCATGCCGATGACCGGGGCGCTGGCGCAGGCGGCCAATTCACCGGCCGAACAGTTGCTGTGGAGCAGTTTCTGCACCGGCAGCGGGACGAAGATGGTGGCGATCAACATCGGCGCCCCAGAGCAGAAAGCCCCGTCCAACGACAGCCATTCCAACATGCAGCATTGCTGGTGCTGCTCGGGTTCCGCGCCGCTGGTGGCGTTGCCGGGCCATACGCCGCAGCTGTATTTCGCCCGTTACGAAAGCAATCGCAGCGTGGCGCCGCCCTCGTTGCAAACACCGACACCGCGCCAGCAATGGCCGAGCCTTAATCCCCGCGCCTCGCCTCTGGTTTGATTTGTTCTCGCAATTGACCTGCGTATCAAATCGTTCTGGAGAACTGCCATGTTGAACAAACTCTTCGTCATCGCTGCGCTGTTGCTGCCGGCGTGCTTCGCCCATGCCCACGAATACAAGGCCGGCGAGCTGGAAATCGCTCACCCGTGGTCGCAGGAGCTGCCGCCCAACGCGCCGACCGTCGCGGCTTATTTCGTGATCAGCAATCCCGGCAAGACCGACGACCGCCTGCTCAGCGTCGACTCGCCAATCACCGCCGAAGCGCAACTGCACGAGCATGTGATGCAGGGCGATCTGATGAAGATGCAGCAGGTGCCCAACGTGGTGATTCCTGCCGGCGGCAAGGTGACGTTCGCGCCGATGGCCTATCACGTGATGCTGCTCCACCCGAAAGACCGTAGCCTGCTCAGCGACGGCAAACGCTTCCCGCTGACCCTGCACTTCGAGAAGAGCGGTGACGTGACCGTCGAAGTCGCGGTGCAGAAGAAACCACCGCAAGACACCCAGGCACACGATCACGCCCAGTAAACGATCCGGCTGACCACGCCCGTGCGCCCACAACGCGCCGGGGCATCCCGCCTGCATCGCCAGAGCCAGACTCTGACCCGCGGTAGCTGGATCGCCCTGTTCGCCATGTTGATGATCTTCATCGGCCCGCTGATTTCTCAGTCGATGCCGATGGATCAGCACGCCTCGACTTCCATGCCGATGAGCATGGGCATGGCGATGGACATGCCGGGCATGGATCATGCCGCGCACGGTGCACAACCGGCTGCCGAACACTGCCCGCCGCAATCCTCGCACCACGCCCTGTGGGAGAAATGCGGTTATTGCAGCCTGCTGTTCAACTGCCCGGCGCTGACCGGTGGCGGATCTTTCGCCACGTTCAGCATCGCCCACGTCAACACCTTTACCCCATCCTCCCCGCGTCTGGGCCATGCCCGGCAGACCTTCTTCCCCGGCGCCCGCACCCGCGCCCCGCCCGTCAACGCGTAAACACCGCACCATTGATTGCACACGGTTGAGAAGACAGCTTCTGGCTGCCGGCCGTGTCGTTTACGACTGTTTGATGGAAATTGTCATGTCCAGGTTTTCTGCTGTTCCACGCTCGGGTTCTGCCCAGGCGTCTTTCGCGCTGAGCGCATCGCGCATTGGTTTCTCGCACGCTACTGCCGTCCTTTGCGGCGTCCTGCTGTCGCCGTTGGTGCTGGCCGATGACCACGCCGGTCACAACGAAGAACTCAGTCCGACGGTGATCACCGCGATCGCCCCCAGCTCACCGTTGACCATCGTCACCAACCCCAAGGACCCGCGCCAACCGGTGCCGGCCAGTGACGGCGGCGATTACCTGAAGACCATTCCCGGCTTCGCCCTGGTGCGCAATGGCGGCACCAACGGTGATCCGGTGCTGCGCGGCATGTTCGGTTCGCGACTGAACATTCTCACCAACGGCAGCATGCTGCTCGGCGCCTGCCCGGGGCGAATGGACGCGCCGACCTCATACATCTCGCCAGAAACCTACGACAAACTTACGGTGATCAAAGGCCCGCAAACCGTACTTTGGGGGCCAGGCGCATCCGCCGGCACGATTCTCTTCGACCGTGAGCCGGAAAGCTTCGGCGAACTCGGCACGCGGGTGAATGCCAGCGTGCTGGTCGGCTCCAACGGCCGCTTCGACAAGGTTGTCGACGCCGCTGCCGGTGGACCATTGGGCTACGTGCGGGTGATCGGCAACACCGCGCACTCCGACGACTATCGCGACGGCAACAACGACACCGTGCCGTCGCGCTACGACAAGTGGAACGGTGACATCGCCGTCGGCTGGACCCCGGACGCCGACACCCTGATCGAACTCACCGCTGGCAAGGGCGACGGCGAAGCGCGCTACGCCGGACGTGGCATGGACGGTTCGCAGTTCCTGCGCGAAAGCCTCGGCCTGCGCTTCGAAAAATCCAACATCACCGACGTGCTGGAGAAACTCGAAGCACAGGTCTACTACAACTACGCCGACCACGTGATGGACAACTACACCCTGCGCACGCCGTCCGGCACCGGGATGATGGCCGGGCCCATGGCGTCCAACGTCGACCGGCGCACCCTCGGCGCGCGGATCAAGGCAACCTGGCGCTGGGCCGACATCCAACTGATCACCGGCCTCGACGCGCAGACCAACGAGCATCGTCAGCGCAGCGGTATGGGCATCGACACCTACAAGGATCAGCCGTACACCAAGGACGCCGATTTCCATAACTACGGCGTGTTCAGTGAGATGACGTGGTACGCCGCCGACCGTGATCGGCTGATTACCGGCGCCCGACTCGACCGAGCCTCGGCCAAGGATTACCGGCAGAGCATTGGCTCGGGAATGATGAGCCGGCCAAATCCGACCGCCGACGAGACCCGCGCCGACACCTTGCCGAGCGGCTTCGTGCGTTACGAGCATGACCTCGCTGACAGCCCGGCCACGCTGTACGCCGGCCTCGGTCACGCGCAGCGCTTCCCGGATTACTGGGAGCTGTTTTCACCGAAGTCCGGCCCGGCCGGTTCGCTGAATGCGTTCGACTCGATCAAACCGGAGAAGACCACCCAGTTCGACTTCGGTGTGAACTACAAGACCGCCGAACTCGAGGCCTGGGCCTCGGGCTATATCGGCGTGGTGCGCGACTACATCCTGTTCGACTACACGCCGACGATGATGGGCATGAGCACTTCGCGCGCGGAAAACATCGACGCACGGATCATGGGTGGCGAACTCGGTGCCGCCTACAAACTCACCGATAACTGGAAAGCCGACGCGACCCTGGCTTACGCCTGGGGCAAGAACAGCAGCGACGGCAAAGCCCTGCCGCAAATGCCGCCGCTGGATGCCCGCTTCGGCCTGACCTACAGCGAAGACAACTGGAGCGCCGGGGCGTTGTGGCGCTTGGTCGCGGCGCAAAACCGCATCGACCAGAACAAAGGCAACGTGGTCGGCAAGGACTACGACAAGAGCGGCGGCTTTGGCGTGTTCTCGCTCAACGGCGCCTACCGGATCAACAAAAACTGGAAGGTCAGCACCGGCGTCGACAACCTGTTCGGCAAGGCTTACGCCGAGCACCTGAACCTGGCGGGTAACGCCGGCTTCGGCTACCCGGCCAACGACCCGCAAGCGATCAATGAGCCGGGGCGCACGCTCTGGACCAAGGTCGATATGAGTTTCTAACAGTCAAATCCCACCCTGTGGGAGCGAGCTTGCTCGCGAAGGGGACGGCACATCCAACATAGATGCAGCCTGATACGACGCCTTCGCGAGCAAGCTCGCTCCCACAAGGGTTGCAGAACAACTAAAAGATCCAAGCCAAGCGGAGCAAACGTGATGCAAAAGCCCAAACCGAATTTCTACAACCTGGCCTGGCGCTGGCATTTCTATGCCGGATTATTCGTCGCGCCGTTCATGGTGATGCTGGCCCTGACCGGCATCGTCTACCTGTTCAAACCGCAACTCGACTCACTGATGTACAGCAGCCTGCTCAAGGTTCCGGCCGGGCATCACACGGTGCCGGCCGATGACCTGCTGCAACGGGTCAAGAGCGCTTATCCACAGGGCCAGATCACCCAGTACCTGCCGCCGGCCAACGCCGAACGCAGCGCACAGTTTGTCGTCAAGAATGCAGATCGCGAACTCAACGTGTTCATCGATCCGTACCACGGTGACATCCTCGGCGAGCAGGATGCGAAGAAAAATCTGCAAGCCGTCGCCCGCGCCATCCACGGCGAATTGATGATCGGCACGCTCGGTGATCGCCTGATCGAACTTGCCGCTGGCTGGGGCGTGGTGCTGGTGGTGTCGGGGGTGTTCCTGTGGTGGCCGCGCGGTCAAGCCGCCGGGATTTTGTGGCCACGCCTGAACAGTCGTGGTCGGGTGCTATGGCGAGATCTGCACGCGGTCACCGGGTTCTGGGGCGCGGGATTGCTGTTGGTGATGCTGCTCAGTGGCATGACCTGGACCGGTTTCTGGGGCAAGCAGTACGCCCAGGTGTGGAACGTGTTTCCGGCCGCGATGTGGAACAACGTGCCGACCTCCAACGTCGAGGCCCGCAGCCTCAACAACGCCGCGCGCCAGACTGTGCCATGGGCGATGGAAAACACGCCGATGCCGATGTCCGGCGACCACGCCGAACACATGGCTCACGGCGGCATGCAGCACGGTCCCGCCGCACCCGCGATCAGGCTGCAAGAGGTGCAGAACATCGCCATTGAACGCAAGGTCGAACCGGGCTACAGCATCACCCTGCCGACCACCGCAACCGGTGTGTTCACCATTGCCGTGTTCGCCGACGACCCGCGCAACGACGCGACCCTGCATGTCGATCAGTACACCGGCAAGGTCCTCGCCGATGTGCGTTTCGAGCAGTACGGCGCAGTCGCGCGGGCCACGGAAATCGGCGTAATGCTGCACGAAGGCAAGATGTTCGGCGCCTTCAATCAGATCATCGTGCTGCTGATCTGCCTGATGATTCTGCTCAGCGCCGTCAGCGGTGTGGTGATCTGGTGGAAGCGTCGCCCGCAGGGCAAGTTCGGCGTACCGCCGCTGCGTCATGACCTGCCGAAATGGAAAACCGGCGTGGCGATCATGCTGGTGCTGGCGGTGATTTTTCCGCTGGTGGGGGCTTCGCTGGTGCTGGTCTGGCTGCTGGATCGCCTGCTGCTGTCGCGTCTGGGCCGCCAAGCTGAATCTGCCTCAACTTCATCTTGAAGCAGGCGAGATGCGCGTTTTAGACAGATCTTTAAACTGCCGGGGCTTAAACTCCGGCATTTTTTAGTGTTACTGTATAACGCAAATGTGCCGCTCTGCCCGCAACCACAAGCTGCGGGCTTTCTTTTGAAGAAGTGATTCACCGTCCCGATGAACAAGTACCTCTTGTCCAGCCTCTGCCTGCTTGCCCTGAACAACGCCAACGCTGATGGCCAACCGTTGACGCTGCCCACCGGCACCATCAGCGCCCCGGCCATGGATGACGAAAACGTCAGCCTGACCACGCCGACCACCGCTGGTTCGCGCCTGAACCTGACGGCCATGGAAACTCCGGCCAGCGTCGAAAGCCTCAGCGGCGAGCAGGTGCGTGCCCGTGGTGATCGCAGCGTGCAGGACGCCGTGTCGCGCAGCACCGGCATCAGCCGCACCGGCACCCCGGGCGATGGCGGCACCTCGTTGCAGGCACGCGGTTTTACCGGGCAGAGTTCGGTGATGCAGTTGTATGACGGCAACCGCATGTACACCGGCATGGGCACCGTGACCTTTCCGGTCGACACCTGGGCGGTGCAGCGCGTCGATTTGCTGCGCGGCCCGGCCTCAGTGCTGTACGGCGAAGGCGCGACCGGCGCGGTGGTCAACGTGATTCCGAAGAAACCGTTCGAAGGCGACATCGAAAATCACCTGCGCGTCGGCTACGGTTCCTACGACAGCCAGCAGCAGGCGTTCGACAGCGGCGGTTCGCTGAGCGACACCCTGAGCTATCGCCTCAATCTCAACCGTCTGCGCAGCAACGGCTGGATCGATCGCGGTGATTCATCAAGCGACTTTATCAGTGCCGCGCTGCGCTGGCAGGCCACTGATGACCTGGTATTCACCCTCGCCCACGACTACGGCGATCAGCGCCCGCAGAACTACTTCGGCACGCCACTGATCAACGGCCGATTGCAGAACAGCCTGCGCAACAAGAACTACAACGTGCGCGACGACCAGCAGCACTACAACGATCAGTGGACGCGCCTGACCACCGATTGGCAGATCAACGACGCGGTCAGTGCCAGCAACGAGCTGTACTACCTCAAGGCCCAGCGCCGCTGGCAGAACGCCGAAAACTACAATTTCGACACCGCCACGCAACAGCTCAGCCGCAGCGGCTACTTCGGCATCGGCCACCAGCAGGAACAGGTCGGCGACCGCCAGACCTTCACCTTCAAGCACTCGCTGTTCGGCCTCGACAGCCAGACCGTGACCGGCGTCGATTACAACCGCATCCGCTTCCAGCTCGATAGCAACTCGCCGTTCAACGATGTGCTGCCGAACGGTCAGGCGCTGGATCTGTATCACCCGCAACCGGGCTATTTCGAAAGCGCCAACCCGTATCGCGACCAGTTCGACAGCACCACAAAACAGATGTCAGTGTTCGCTGAAAACCGCACGCAACTGAGCGAGCGCTGGTCGCTGGTGACCGGCGTGCGCCGCGACTATGTGCATGTGGATCGCAACAATCTGATCGACGACAGCCAGAGCGACAAGACCCTGACCGGCAACAACTGGAAGGCCGGACTGGTGTTTGCCCTGACGCCGCAGACCGCGTTCTACGGCCAGGTCGCGACCAGCACCGACGGCATCGGCGGCCTGATATCCCTCAGTCCGAGCCAGCAGCAATACGACCTGTCGACCGCGCGCCAGACAGAAATCGGCCTGAAGCAGTTGTTCTGGGATCAACGCGGCGAGTTCACCCTGGCGGCCTATCGCATCGTCAAAAAGAAACTGCTGACCGACGATCCGGGCAACCCGACGCTCAAGCAGCAAGTCGGCCAGCAATCGTCCAATGGCCTGGAAGCGAGCCTCGATCTGCAACTGCCGCACGCCTGGCAACTGCAGGCCAACGCGGCGATTGTGAAGGCCAAGTACGATGACTTCTCCGAAGTGGTCGACGGGCAAACCCTGTCGTACAACGGCAATCGCCCGGTGGATGTACCACGGCGCACCGCCAATCTGTGGCTGAACAAAAACCTCAGTGATGATCTGAAGGCCGGTGCCGGCGTGCGTTATGTCGACGCGCGCTATGCCGACATGGCCAATCGTAATGAGCTGCCGAGTTACACCGTGGTCGATGCGACGCTGTCGTGGCAGGCCCTGCGCAACACCACGCTGGGCCTGCAGGTGAACAATCTGTTTGACCGCCGGTACGCGCAAAGCCAATACAATGAGGGCCAGCAATGGATTCTCGGCGAGCCGAGATCGTTCTTCGTCACCGCTGATTACACCTTTTGATTCACCGGCCCCTTCGCGAGCAAGCTCGCTCCCACATTGAAATGCGATCCACTGTGGGAGCGAGCTTGCTCGCGAAGGCGTCATCAGCAACACCCAATATTTCAGAGTAAAAGCATGACCTCGCTAAATCTCGCCAACCTCGCCTGGACACCTCTGGGCCACGGCCACTGCCATCACCAGTTCCAGCTGCGTGACGCGTCCCTGCAGGTGGCCGCCGGTGAGTTTGTCGGTTTGATCGGCCCGAACGGCAGCGGCAAGACCAGCCTGCTGCGCTGTGCCTATCGCTTCAGCCAACCCGACAGCGGTGAGGTCAGACTCGATCATCACAATGTGTGGAAACAGTCCTCACGCTGGTGCGCACAACGCATCGCCGTGGTCCTGCAGGAATTCCCCGATGCCTTTGGCCTGACCGTCGAGGAAGTGGTCGCCATGGGCCGCACGCCGCACAAAGGCCTGTTCGATGGCGACACGCTGGAAGATCGCAATCTGGCGACGCAAGCGCTCAAGTCCGTCGGACTCGAAGGCTTCGAAGACCATGCGTTCGCCACCCTGTCCGGCGGTGAAAAACAGCGGGTGATCCTCGCCCGTGCCCTGGCCCAGCAACCGCAACTGCTGATCCTCGACGAGCCGACCAACCACCTCGACCCGCGCTATCAGCTCGAACTGCTGCAACTGGTCAAACGTCTGCAGATTGGCACCCTCGCCAGCATCCATGACCTGAATCTGGCCGCCGCGTTCTGTAACCGACTGTACGTGATCAACCACGGGCGCATCGTCGCCAGCGGCACGCCGCAAGATGTACTGACCACCGAGTTGCTGCGCGACGTGTTCGGCGTCGAAGCACTGATCGACTCCCACCCCCTCCACGGCTACCCGCGAATCACCTGGATAACCCGACCATGACTGTGCGTTCCCTGCTTTGTGTCACTCTTTTTTTGTGCAGTGCCCAGGCCTTCGCCGAAGCCACGAAATACCCGTTGACCATCCATAGCTGCAACCGCGAAGTGACCTTCAACGAAGCGCCGAAGCACGCGGTCAGCCACGACATCAACATGACCCAGATGATGCTCGCCCTCGGCCTCAAATCACGCATGGCCGGTTACAGCGGCGTCAGCGGCTGGAAGTCGGTGACGCCCGAGATGCAGTCGTTGCTCGACGGTTTGCCGGAGCTGGCTGCGAAATATCCATCGGTGGAAACCCTGCTCAACGCCAACGTTGATTTCTTTTTCGCCGGCTGGGATTACGGCATGCGCGTCGGTGGCGACCTCACGCCGCAGACCCTGCAACCGCTGGGCATCAACGTGTATGAGCTGACCGAATCCTGCGCCTTCGTGATGAAGCGTCCGGCGGCGACGCTGGACGACACCTACAACGACCTGCGCAACCTCGGGAAAATTTTCGACGTGCAGGATCGCGCCAACGCACTGATTGCCGACATGCAGAATCAGGTCGCCGAGATCCGCAAAGACCTGCCCACCGACAAGCCGCGCGTGTTTCTCTACGACAGCGGTGAAGACCGCGCCATGACCTCCGGGCGACTCGGCATGCCGCAGGCGCTGATCGACGCGGCGGGTGGGCGCAACATTCTCGATGACGTCGAAGCGAGCTGGACCCGGGTCAACTGGGAGACTGTGGTCGAACGCAATCCGCAGGTGATCGTGATCGTCGACTACAGCGAAATCACTGCCGAGCAGAAGATCGAATTTCTGCTGAAGAACCCGGCGCTGCAATCGGTGGACGCGATCAAGAACCAGCGCTTCATCGTCATCCCTTACGTGCAGGCCACGCCGGGGATCGATAACGTGCTGGCGGTGGAAACCCTGGCCAAGGGGTTCCACGGCGAATGATCGACCGTCGCTACACCCTGCTGCTGATTGCCCTCGGTGCCGTGTTGCTGGTGTCGTGCGTGGTGTCGCTGGGCTTTGGTCCGGCGCGGGTGCCGGTGGACGTGGTGGGACGGATTCTGCTGCACAAGTTGTTCGGCCTCGGCGTAACGGATTGGAGCGCTGGCCAGGAACACATCGTCTGGCTGATCCGCGTGCCGCGCATGTTGCTCGGAGCGCTGGTCGGTGCCGGGCTGGCGCTGATTGGCGCGGTGCTGCAAGCGGTGACGCGCAATCCACTGGCCGATCCGCACCTGCTCGGCGTCACCTCCGGTGCCACCCTCGGTGCGGTGATCGTGGTGCTGCACATCGGTGAAGTCGTCGGCCTGCTGACCTTGCCGATTGCCGCGTTCATCGGCGCGTTGTTGAGCATGTTTCTGGTGCTGGGCATCGCCAACCGTCAGGGTCGGCTCGACAGCGATCGCCTGCTGCTGTGCGGCGTGGCGGTGTCGTTCGTGATGATGGCGATCGCCAACCTGCTGCTGTTCATGGGCGACCATCGCGCCAGTTCGGCGGTGATGTTCTGGATGCTCGGCGGCCTCGGTCTGGCGCGCTGGGAATTGCTGACAATACCCGCGCTGAGCGTGTTGCTTGGCCTGGTTTTGCTGCTGGGCATGGCCCGACCGCTGAACGCACTGATGGCCGGCGAACAGACCGCCGTCACCCTCGGCCTGAATGCCCGCGCGGTGCGCCTGCGGGTGTTTGTAATCGCCTCGTTGATGACCGGGGTGCTGGTGTCGATCAGCGGCTCGATCGGTTTTGTCGGGCTGATGGTGCCGCACATTGCCCGGCGTCTGGTCGGCGCCGAACACCGGCGATTGCTGCCGGCCTGCGTACTGCTCGGCAGCCTGTTTCTGGTGTGGGTCGACGTTGCCGCGCGAACCCTGATCGCCCCGGAAGACCTGCCCATCGGCGTCGCCACCGCGGCTATTGGCGGTCTCTTTTTCATCGGCCTGATGCGCCGCCGCTGATCCGACACAATCAACTTGTAGGAGTGAGCCTGCTCGCGATGACGGCAGCACATCCGACATCAATGCGGATGACAGAACGCTATCGCGAGCAGGCTCACTCCTACAGGGGACAGTGTTGTCCTTGAAATCGCGCCCCAATCTGGCGCGGTTGCCTGCACCAACGCTCTCTGCGCGTACCTTCATGGTGCACCCCGCCAACGCACAACCGCTCTAAACCGACATTTCCCTGCCCGATCCCGACCGGGCACAGCCCTTGCAAAACACCCTTCAGTCGTCCGCATCTGCCAACCATAAAAAACTTTAACGTTCATGGAGATCGCACAATGAAGCGTCGCAGTTTGATCAAGGCTTTCACTCTCACGGCATCCATTGCCGCGATGGGCATGACCTGGACTGTCCAGGCTGCCGAGACCATCAAGGTCGGGATTCTGCATTCGTTGTCCGGGACCATGGCGATCTCCGAAACATCGCTCAAAGACATGGCGCTGATGACCATCGACGAGATCAACGCCAAGGGCGGGGTCAACGGCAAAATGCTCGAACCGGTGGTGGTCGACCCGGCGTCGAACTGGCCGCTGTTCGCCGAAAAGGGCCGGCAGTTGCTGACTCAGGACAAAGTCGCGGTGGTGTTCGGTTGCTGGACCTCGGTTTCACGTAAATCGGTGCTGCCGGTGTTCGAAGAACTCCAAGGCCTGCTGATCTACCCGGTGCAATACGAAGGAGCAGAGATGTCGCCGAACGTGTTCTAAACAGGCGCCGCGCCGAACCAGCAAGCGATCCCCGCCGTTGAATACCTGATGAGCGAAGAAGGCGGCAGCGCCAAGCGCTTCTTCCTGCTCGGCACCGACTACGTCTACCCGCGCACCACCAACAAGATCCTGCGCTCGTTCCTGCACTCCAAAGGCGTGGCCGACAAGGACATCGAAGAGGTCTACACCCCGTTCGGTCACAGCGACTATCAAACCATCGTCGCCAACATCAAGAAATTCTCCGCCGGTGGCAAGACTGCTGTGATCTCCACAGTCAACGGCGACTCCAACGTGCCGTTCTACAAAGAGCTGGCCAACCAGGGCCTGAAGGCGACCGACGTGCCGGTGGTGGCGTTCTCGGTGGGCGAAGAAGAACTGCGCGGCATCGACACCAAACCGCTGGTGGGCAACCTCGCGGCGTGGAACTACTTCGAGTCCGTGGAGAACCCGGTGAACAAGAAATTCGTTGATGACTGGAAAGCCTACGCGAAGAAACACAACCTGCCGGGCGCCGACAAAGCCGTGACCAACGACCCGATGGAAGCCACTTACGTCGGCATCCACATGTGGGCGCAAGCCGTTGAAAAAGCCAAGTCCACCGACGTCGACAAAGTCCGCGAAGCCCTCGCCGGCCAGACCTTCGCCGCGCCGTCGGGCTACACCCTGACCATGGACAAGACCAATCACCACCTGCACAAACCGGTGATGATCGGCGAGATCCAGAGCGACGGTCAGTTCAACGTCGTGTGGCAGACCGAAGGCCCGATCCGCGCCCAGCCGTGGAGTCCGTTCATCGATGGCAACGACAAGAAGCCGGATTATGCGGTGAAGAGCAACTGAGCCATTGGATGCCCGCCTCGATACTTGAGGCGGGTACAAATCCCTGTGGGAGCGAGCTTGCTCGCGAAGAGGCCCTGACAGTCGACATCGATGGTGAATGTCAGACCGTTTTCGCGAGCAAGCTCGCTCCCACAATGTCCGCGTCAAGGCGACTGACTATGCCCACTGCCCTATACCGTTTCCTCCTGGCCCTCGCACTTTTGCTGCCGATAGCCACTCACGCCAGCGACGCCGAAGACTTCGTCGCCGCCAACCCGGTGCAGCAAGCCAGACTGCTGGAAGCCTGGGCCGCGCAGCCCGAGCCTGCCCGCATCGAACTGATCAACGCCCTGCAACAAGGCGAATTGACCCTCGACGGCCAACCCAAAACCCTGCGCCTGAACAACCGCCTGCGGGGTCTGATCGACACCGCGTTGGCCAGCCACCAATTGCTCGCCGCCGACGCCAAAATCCGTCTCGCCGCCGCGCAGCAATTGCAGAAAAGCGCGAAACCCGCGCAGCTGAAATTCCTCGACCAGCAACTGGCTGGCGAAAAAGACCCCGGCGTTCACGACGCCCTGAGCCTGGCGCTGGCCAACCTGCAACTGGTGGACAGCGACCCGGCGGTGCGTCTGGCCGCCGTGCGCCTGCTCGGCGAAACCGGCGACCCGCTGGCCCGCACCCGCCTCGAAGGACTGCTCGAACCCGGCGTCGAAAGCGATGCCCGCGTGCGCACCGCCGCCGAAACCAGCCTGGCTCAGGTCAAGCGCAAACTGCTGATCGGCGAAGTACTCGGTCAAGCCTTCAGCGGCATGTCCCTCGGCTCGATCCTGCTGCTCGCGGCCCTTGGTCTGGCGATCACTTTCGGCCTGCTCGGGGTGATCAACATGGCCCACGGCGAGATGCTGATGCTCGGCGCCTACTCGACCTACGTGGTGCAGCTGATGTTCCAGCGTTACGCACCGCAAGCCATCGAGTTCTATCCGCTGATCGCGCTGCCGGTGGCGTTCTTTGTCACGGCGGCGATCGGCATGGCGCTGGAACGCACGGTGATTCGTCATCTCTACGGCCGACCGCTGGAAACCCTGCTCGCCACCTGGGGCATCAGCCTGATGCTGATTCAGTTGGTGCGCTTGCTGTTCGGTGCGCAGAACGTCGAGGTGGCGAACCCGGCGTGGCTGTCCGGCGGGATTCAGGTGCTGCCGAATCTGGTGCTGCCGTACAACCGCATCGTGATCATCGCCTTCGCCTTGTTCGTGGTGGTGCTGACCTGGCTGCTGCTGAACAAGACCCGCCTCGGCCTCAACGTGCGTGCGGTCACGCAGAACCGCAACATGGCCGCCTGCTGCGGCGTGCCCACCGGTCGCGTCGACATGCTCGCCTTCGGCCTCGGCTCGGGCATCGCCGGCCTCGGTGGCGTGGCGCTGAGCCAGATCGGCAACGTCGGCCCGGACCTGGGTCAAAGCTACATCATCGACTCGTTCCTGGTGGTGGTGCTCGGGGGTGTCGGTCAACTCGCCGGCAGCGTGCTCGCCGCGTTCGGGCTGGGCATCGCCAACAAGATTCTCGAACCGCAGATCGGTGCGGTACTGGGCAAGATCCTGATCCTCGCGCTGATCATTCTGTTCATCCAGAAACGTCCGCAAGGCCTCTTCGCACTGAAAGGACGGGTGATCGACTGATGAACCAGCCTCTACTTGTCACGGCCACGCAAAAAGCCGGTCCGAAAGTCACCCTCGCCATCGGCGCGGTGATCCTCGCGCTGCTGATCGCCCTGCCGCTGCTCTCGCTGTTGCCGGCGGACAGCGCGCTGCACGTCTCGGCCTACACCCTGACGCTGGTCGGCAAAATCCTCTGCTACGCCATCGTCGCCCTGGCGCTGGATCTGGTCTGGGGTTACGCCGGGCTGCTGTCGCTGGGTCACGGTTTGTTCTTCGCCCTCGGCGGTTATGCGATGGGCATGTACCTGATGCGCCAGGCCGCCGGGGATGGCTTGCCGGCGTTCATGACCTTTTTGTCGTGGACGGAATTGCCGTGGTACTGGAGCGGCACCGGCAGCTTTATCTGGTCGATGTGTCTGGTGGTATTGGCGCCCGGTCTGCTGGCGTTGGTGTTCGGTTTCTTCGCCTTCCGCTCGCGGATCAAGGGCGTGTATTTCTCGATCATGACCCAGGCCCTGACCTTCGCCGGGATGCTCCTGTTTTTCCGCAACGAGACCGGGTTTGGCGGCAACAACGGCTTCACCAATTTCCGTACGATCCTCGGTTTCGGCATCACTGAACCGGGCACCCGCGCGGTGCTGTTTCTGGCTACGGTGTTGCTGCTGGTGGCGAGCCTGTTCATCGGCTGGCGTCTGGCGCAGAGCAAGTTCGGCCGGGTGCTGACGGCGCTGCGCGATGCGGAAAACCGCCTGATGTTCTGCGGTTACGACCCGCGCGGTTTCAAGCTGTTCGTCTGGGTCTTGAGCGCGGTGCTGTGCGGTCTGGCCGGAGCGTTGTATGTGCCGCAGGTGGGCATTATCAATCCCAGCGAAATGTCGCCGACCAACTCCATCGAAGCGGCGGTATGGGTGGCTCTTGGCGGCCGTGGCACGCTGATCGGGCCGTTGCTCGGTGCCGGCGTGGTCAACGGCATGAAGAGCTGGTTCACCGTGGCTTTCCCCGAATACTGGCTGTTCTTCCTCGGTGCGCTGTTCATTGTCGTGACGTTGTATTTGCCCAAAGGCGTGATCGGCCTGCTGAAGAAACGAGGTGAACAATGAGAGTCACTGCGAGTGCTGAATTCATGCTCGAGCCGGCGTTTTTCCCCGTGGAACCGAACAAGGACGAAGGCACCAGCCGCGACTCGATCGGCCTCGGCCAACGCGTCAGCCCGGGCCTCGACACCCGCCACGGTACGATCCTGACCCTGGAAGACATCAGCGTCAGCTTCGATGGCTTCCGCGCCCTCAACAATCTGAACCTGTACATCGGCGTCGGCGAACTGCGCTGCATCATCGGCCCCAACGGCGCGGGCAAGACCACGCTGATGGACGTGATCACCGGCAAGACCCGCCCCAGTCACGGCAAAGCCTGGTTCGGCGAAACCCTCGATCTGACGCAGATGAGCGAAGTGCAGATCGCCCAGGCCGGGATCGGCCGCAAGTTCCAGAAACCGACGGTGTTCGAAGCGCTGAGCGTGTTCGAGAATCTGGAGCTGGCGCAGAAAACCGACAAGTCGGTGTGGGCCAGCTTGCGCGCACGCCTGAGCGGCGAGCAGCGCGATCGCATCAGCGAAGTGCTGGAGACCATCCGCCTGACCACCTCGGTCAATCGCCCGGCGGGCCTGTTGTCCCATGGGCAGAAGCAGTTTCTGGAGATCGGCATGCTGCTGATGCAGGACCCGCAACTGCTGCTGCTCGACGAACCGGTGGCGGGCATGACCGATGCCGAAACCGAATTCACCGCCGAGCTGTTCAAGTCGCTGGCCGGCAAGCATTCGCTGATGGTGGTGGAGCACGACATGGGCTTCGTCGGCTCGATTGCCGACCATGTGACGGTGCTGCATCAGGGCAGCGTGCTGGCGGAAGGGTCGCTGGAGCAGGTGCAGGAAAACGAGCGGGTAATCGAGGTCTATCTCGGCCGCTGAACTGCAAACACCTTTCCAAACTGTAGGAGTGAGCCTGCTCGCGATAGCTGTGTATCAGATAAGCCGGCGTTGACTGACACGCCGCTATCGCGAGCAGGCTCACTCCTACAAGGGATTTGAGGAGATTTTGAGAATGCTGCAAGTCGACAAGCTGCACCAGTATTACGGCGGTAGCCACATCCTGCGCGGCCTGAGCTTTGACGTGAAAGTCGGCGAAGTCACCTGCCTGCTCGGGCGCAACGGCGTGGGCAAGACCACCCTGCTCAAGTGCCTGATGGGCCTGCTGCCGGCCAGGGAAGGGGCGGTGAACTGGGAGGGCAAACCGATCACCACGTTCAAGCCGCACCAGCGGGTACACGCCGGGATCGCCTATGTGCCGCAGGGCCGGGAAATCTTCGGCCGGCTCACGGTGGAAGAGAATCTGCTGATGGGTTTGTCGCGGTTTCCCGGCAGCGAAGCGAAAGAAGTCCCAAGTTTCATCTACGAATTGTTCCCGGTGCTGCTACAAATGAAGCAGCGCCGCGGCGGCGACCTGTCCGGCGGTCAGCAACAGCAGCTGGCTATCGGGCGCGCATTGGCCAGTCGTCCGCGATTGCTGATCCTCGATGAGCCCACCGAAGGCATCCAGCCCTCGGTGATCAAGGAGATCGGCGCGGTGATCAAGAAACTTGCGGCGCGTGGCGACATGGCTATTTTGCTGGTCGAGCAATTCTACGATTTCGCTGCGGAGCTGGCCGATCAGTACCTGGTGATGTCCCGGGGCGAGATCGTGCAGCAGGGTCGCGGCGAAAATATGGAGGCCGAGGGTGTACGAGGTCTGGTAACAATTTAATCTGTAGCTTCCTAACGATAATTACAAACCATGAACTTACCGCTTCCCACTGCCCTGTTTACCCCGAGCTGGCACGCCGAGCTGGAGCTGGCCTACGCCCGCTTCGGCGACTGCACGCGCCCGGTACAGCGCCGGCATCTCGGCCCGCTGCGGGTGCAAAAGCACCTGTATGCCGAAGGCCCCGAGGTCTGCCAGCACATCATCGTCCACCCACCGGGCGGGATCGCCGGCGGTGACCGGCTGAACATCAGCGCGCGCGTCGAACAGGACGCCTGGGCGCAGATCACCAGTCCTGGCGCCGCCAAGTGGTATCGCGCAGCGGGGCCGGCGTATCAGCAGCTCAATCTGAAAGTCGCGGCCGGCGCGACGCTGGAGTGGCTGCCGCAGGAAACCATCGTCTACAGCGCCGCTCAGGCTGAACTCAGCACCTCGATCGAACTTGAGGGCGATGCGCGGCTGTTCTACTGGGACGTGGTGGCGCTGGGCCGACCGGCCAGCGGCGAGCGCTTCGACCTCGGACACTTTCAGGCGCATCTGGATATCCGCCGCGACGGGCGATTGCTCTGGCATGAGCGTCAACGGATCAGCGGCAATGATGGTTTGCTCGATTCGCCGATCGGGCTGGATGGCAAACCGGTGTTCGCCACGCTGTTGGTCACCGGTGAGATTGATGCAGAGCTGCTGGAGCGGTGTCGTTCGCTGAGCCATGAGGTGCGCGGCGATCTGACCCAATTGCCGGGGCTTTTGGTCGCCCGTTGCCTGGCGAGCGAGGCACTACTGGCCCGCGCCTGGCTGATCGACCTGTGGCGCCTGCTGCGCCCGGCCCTGCTAGGCCGCGAGGCCCAGCCACCCCGAATCTGGAACACCTGAAATGCATTCCCCTGTAGGAGCTGCCGCAGGCTGCGATCTTTTGATCCTCAAGAGCAAGATCAAAAGATCGCAGCCTTCGGTAGCTCCTACAGAGCGCGTACGACCAATAATTTCCAACTGCCGATTATGGATTTCAAACGATGGACCTGACCCCACGCGAAAAAGACAAGCTGCTGATCTTCACCGCCGGCCTCGTCGCCGAGCGCCGACTGGCCCGGGGCGTGAAGCTCAACTACCCGGAAGCCATGGCCTACATCTCCGCCGCGCTGCTCGAAGGCGCCCGTGACGGCCAGACCGTCGCCGAGTTGATGCATTACGGCACCACTCTGCTGAGCCGTGAACAGGTGATGGAAGGCATCCCGGAAATGATCCCGGAGATCCAGGTCGAAGCGACGTTTCCCGACGGCACCAAACTGGTC
>Ga0153948_1000108_pt1 | contig 42238 bp, 40 predicted proteins | sample TSNJ032MetaG_FD_104696 | JGI IMG/M metagenome (GOLD analysis project Ga0153948, IMG submission 104696) | Attine ant fungus gardens microbial communities from New Jersey, USA - TSNJ032 MetaG | ecosystem: Host-associated > Fungi > Mycelium > Unclassified | place: USA: New Jersey, Wharton State... | reverse complement strand
TGCTACATGGCCGGCAACCCGGACCTGGATCCGGAAACCAGCACCAACCGCGAGATCGGCATCAGCTTCGACAATGACCTGATCGATGTCGGCGTGACCTACTTCCATACCGACTTCCGGAACAAGATCGAATACGCGCCGCTGGGCCGGTTCAACGGCATCTGGTGGACACGCATGAGCAACGTGCAGCGCGCGCGCACCAGCGGCATGGAAGGCAATTTCAATGTCCGCTTCGGCGAGCAGTGGCGCTGGCGCACCTCGGCCACCTGGATGAAGGAAGCCAAGAACCTGACCACCGGCCGCAACCTGATCGATACGCCGGAATTCTCCGGCTATTCGTCGCTGGACTGGACGCCGAACGCGGTGTTCTCCAGCAGCCTGTCGGCGCAGTACACCGGCAAGCAGACCGGCACCGCCACGACCTTCCTCAAGGCCTACACGCTGTATGACCTGACCGCGGCATGGAACGTCAACGAGGTGCTGACCCTGCGCGGCGGCGTCAGCAACCTGGCCGACAAGAAGCTGTATGCCGAAGGCTCCACCGACTACTTCGTGGCCGGGCGCAGCTACTTCCTCAGCATGACCGCGCGGTTCTGACCGACGGCACGCGCCGTGATCGCGCTGGCGGCATGCCAGCGCGATCGACGGTGTTGCGGGTTACTCGCTTTCCAGCGCGGCCGGTGCCGCGTCCCGCGTGGCGGCCGTGCGTGCACGGTCCATCGCCACCGCCAGTTGCTGGCGTGCGAGCAGTTGTTGTGCCTGCACCACTTCAGGTGTCGGCAGGAGCACCGGTCCCGGTGCGTTTTCCGGTGTAGCAGGTGTGGTCATGCAACCTCCATGGACATCCCGCCGCCGCACGGGTCCAACCGGGGCGGCAGCGGAACTGCGCACCCTATCCTAAAAACAAGGCGGGCGGGTGACGGTGCGGCACCCGGCCGCAGCGCCACTCTGGCCTGCGCGTCACATTTTTGACGCCCGAGGCTGGTTTCCTGAACCGTTCGCCCCGTATCATGTAAACGTTTTCCTACAAGGACGTATTCGTCAATGAACGCAGTCGACCTCTCCCGCTTCAGCCCGAAGTGGCAGTTCCGCTTCAACTTCTTCCAGCAGCACGGCGCTCCCAAGGAGCCGGGCTTCAAGCAGGCCTGGAAGGCGCTGTCCTTCGGCGACCGCCTGAAGATCAACATCAATTTCTTCGCCTTCTTCTTCGGCGCCATCTACCTGTTCATCCTGGGCATGTGGCGCAAGGCGCTGGTGGTGATCGGCATCAACATCGTGCTGGTCATCGTCACCCTGTTCCTGCCGGACATCGTCGCCCGTGCGCTGTTCATCGCCATGAACTTCCTGGTCGCCTCCAGCACCAACTACAGCTACTACCTGGAGCAGGTGAAGGGCAAGGCCAGCTGGAACCCGTTCGAAGGCATGTTCTAAGCCACCGCAGTCACCGGACCCGGTCCGGCGCACCAGCGAGAGCAACGATGACGCCCGGCCCTGGCCGGGCGTTCTCGTTCCATGCAGTGCCTCAGGCTGCGCGGCGTGACGGCACCTGCGGCTCGGCCTGCAGGCGGAAGCGCGACACCGCCACCGCCAGCTGCTCGGCCTGCTCTTCCATCGCCCGCGCGGCGGCGCTGGCTTCCTCCACCAGCGCGGCGTTCTGCTGGGTGGTTTCGTCCATCTGCACCACGGTCTGGTTGACCTGCTCGATGCCGGCCGACTGCTCGCGCGAGGCCGCCGAGATCTCGGCCATGATCTCATTGACCCGGCCGACCTGGCCGACGATCTCCTGCATGGTGCGGCCCGCACCGTGCACCAGCTGCGCACCGGCACCCACCTGCGCCACCGAGGCGTCGATCAGCTCCTTGATCTCCTTGGCCGCACCGGCCGAGCGCTGCGCCAGTGCGCGCACTTCGCTGGCGACCACGGCGAAGCCGCGGCCCTGCTCACCGGCGCGCGCTGCTTCCACTGCTGCGTTCAGCGCCAGGATGTTGGTCTGGAACGCGATGCCATCGATCACCGAGATGATCTCGGCGATGCGCTGCGAAGACGCTTCGATCTGCTCCATGGTGTGCACCACCTGGCTGACCACCTGGCCGCCTTCGCTGGCCACGCCCGCCGCGGAACCGGCCAGCGTGTTGGCCTGCAGCGCATGGTCGGCATTCTGGCGCACGGTCGAAGTCAGTTCTTCCATCGACGCGGCCGTTTCTTCCAGGTTGGCGGCCTGCTGTTCGGTGCGCCGCGACAGATCGCTGTTGCCGGCAGCGATCTCGCCAGCGGCCAGGCGGATGCTGGGCGCCGACTGCTGGATCTGGCCGACGATCTGGGTCAGCTGCTGCACGGTGCTGTTGGCATCGTCGCGCATCACTGCGAACACCCCGTGGAAGTCACCCTGCATGCGGGCGCTGAGGTCGCCGGCGGCAATCGCGCGCAGCAGCGTCGACAGCGCCGCCAGGTTGTGGTCGCTGACCTGCATCATCGTGTTCAGGGTCTCCACCATGCGGCGGAAATCGTGGTCGAAGCGCAGTGCATCACCGCGCACGGCGAAGTCACCGGCGGCGGCAGCGGCGGCCAGCTGCTGGATCTGCTCGTTGATCGCGGCCAGGTTGCTCTTGGTGGTCGCCATCGCGGCGGTGAACACCGCCTTCTCGCCCGGCAGTGCTTCCATGTCCACGCTGAGGTCGCCCACGGCATAACGCTGCATCACTTCAACGAGACGCTGGGTGACCGCGTTGCTGGAGGCCACCAGCTGGTTGCTGTCGGCCACCATGCGACCGTACTCACCCGGGAACGCCGCGGCATCCATGCGGTAGCTGAGTTCACCGGCATCGTGGCGGCGCGCCATTTCGGCCTGCGCGGCCATCACCGCTTGCAGCTGACCGCGCATGCCCTGCATCGCGTCCAGCAGGCGCCCCACTTCGTCGTTGCTGCGCGCCGGCAGCGTGCTGTCCAGCTTGCCGGCGGCGACGTCACCGGCCACGCGCACCGCTTCGGCCAGCGGGCGGATCGCCAGGCGGCGCAGCAGTACATAGACACCGGCGCTGAGGGTCAGCGCGGCGATCACGCCGACCAGCAGAGTCAGCCACAGCAACTGGCGCGCTTCGGCCACGATCACCGCATGCGGCATCACCACACCCAGCGCGAAGCGCTGCGGGGCATCGCCAACGCGCAGCGGCACATACACGCGCACGTTGCCGGCCGCATCGGGGCTGAAGGCCTCGAACGGACGGTCGGCGGCGATGTCGGCGAGCATGCTGCGGGTCAGTGCATCGTTGCGCGGCTTGCCGATTTCGGCGGCATTGGCCGAGGCCAGCACCACGCCCTTCGGCGACAGCAGTTCGACGCGGCCGGCGCCCATCGGCTTCAACGTAGCCAGGTGCTTCTGCAGTGCCGCCAGCGAGAAGTCGACGGTGAATACGCCGAGGAACCTGTCGTTCTCGATGATCGGCGTGCTCAGCGTGCTCATCAGCACCTGCTGCCCGGCAATGTCATAGGCATAGGGCTCGCTGACCTTGGGGAGCTTGTCGCGGCTGGGCACGATGTACCAGTCACCGGAACCGCTGGCGGTCTCGGTGTAGTCGGTCATCTGCGACTGCTGCGGCTTGCCGTCATGCCAGGCCCAGTAGCTCATGTAGCGGCCGGTGGCGTCGTGCGCTTCGGTGTTGACGAACGCCGCATCCTTGCCGTCGAAGGCGTCGGCCTCCCACATGGTGCTCTTGCCCAGCCATTCCGGATGGGTGCGCAGCTGCTCACCCAGCACGGCGGCCAGGCTGGCGCGATCGGGCACATCGCCACGGGCGCGCTGGGCCAGCACGGTCTCGACCATGGCGTCATTGCTGGCGAAGGCAGTGCCCAGATCGGCCGAGACCTGGCGTGCTTCGGCGTTGGCTTCGCTGGTCATGGTCTGGCGCGAGGCGCTGATCAGGCTGGCGCTGGCCTGTCGGTAGATCAGGAACGCGGTCAGGCCGAAGCACAGCAGCGCGATCACGGCGGTGCCCAGCATCAGCTTGTGGGCGATGCTGCCCGGGCGGCGGGCAGCGGCGGAGCGGGAAGAAGACATGGGAGGGTCCGCAAGGCAGTTCAGGACGACCGGCACCACGAGGGCACCGCGCAGGCGCGCGATCCGTCGCGCAGGCCGCCGGCCGCCGGGGTGGTCCCGGCGCTGGAAGCGCACCGGGTTAGCGGCCGCCCGCCAACGAGGTTGAGGCGGCCCGCCTGCACATTCCTGAATCCGCTCAGGGTCGGCTCAGCTACCCGCCCCCCCGCGATGACCTCACTCGGCCACGCGGTCCTTGATCCACTGCGCGCGCGGCAGTACCTCGATGCTGCCGACGGCATACTGCTGCAGCACGTCGTCCGGCCCGAAGCACGGTTGCCAGCCCAGCTCGCTGCGCAGGCGGGCACTGTCGTAGACACGGTCGATGCTCAATGGCAGCGGCCAGCCACGGCGTTCGAACTCGGCCAGCAGCTGCGGCGCGCGGCGCGCCAGCACGCTGCGCGGGTGGGTGGCCAGTTCCAGGCAGTCCTCGCGCCGGAACGGCGTCGGTGCGCAGGCGAGATAGCGGGCGAATCGCGCGCCTTCGTCGAGCAGCAGTGCAGCATGTGCGCTGGCCACATCGCGGGCGTCGATGCCGCGGTGCAGGCGGAACATCGCCATCCGTTCGGGCGGTTCCGGGAAGCACCGGCCCATGCGCAGCACGCGAACGCTGAAGCCCGGCGTGGCCGCAGCTTCAGCCAGGGTCTCGGCCTGCAGCTTGGTGCGATGGTAGATCGTGCGCGGCAGCGGCTCGGTGTCTTCGTCGATCCAACGGCAGCCACCGGCTACCACGGCATGGCCGTACAGCGCCGTGGTGCTGGTCAGCACGAAACGCCGTGCGCCGGCTTCGCGTGCGGCCTGCAGCAGGTGCGCGGTTGCCTCCACGTTGATCTGCTGGAACACCGCGTCCGGCACCAGGCCGACATGCGGGGCATGCAGGGCCGCGGTATGGATGACCGCGTCCACACCCTTTACCGCGCGTGCGACGGCCTGGCGATCGGTGACATCGGCAATGATGCGCGTGGTGGCGAACGGGCTGCGATCCAGCCCCACCACTTCGTGGGCGGCCGCCAACGCACCGAAGATCGCGCGCCCGATGCGCCCGGAACTGCCGGTCAACAGAATCTTCATTGAGTCCATTCACTCGAAGCGCCCGGGAACTACCGGGATGCTTCGATTCTAGGCATGCATTCGCGCATCTGCGATAGGACAGCCATGCAATCGTGCGTTCATCTTGACGACTTCGCAGGCGCCAGCAGTTGCCGCGCAACGAACAGCGGATCGTCGCCACCGGCCACATCGGGCCTCACACCGCTGCGTTCCCAGTTGCCGCCGGTGCGCAGGTTGATCGGTTGCCGGTCGGGAATGCTGATCTGATAGCCATCGGGCAGCAGCACAGGATCACCAAACATATGCGCTGCGCCGCCGCTGCGCGTGCCGACAATCCGCGCGCGACCCAGGGCCTGCAGCGAGTAGGCGACGAACTCGGCGGCCGAACCGGTGCGGCGGTCGATCAGCACCACCAGCGGTTTCAGGTAGGCGGGCAGGCTCACCGGCGGCAGCGGTACCGGCGTGCGCCGGCCGCGCTGGTCCAGCTGCTGCACCGTGCCGATCTTCGCGTCCAGCAGCGTCCGCACCAGCAGATCGGCACTTGCGTCGTCGCCGCCTCCGTTTTGGCGCAGATCCAGCACCAGGCCATCGGTGTCGGCCAACAGCATGAAGGCCGCAGCGAACTTCGGCCGCGCCAGATCCAGCGGATAGAAGGTGCTCAAGCGCAGGTAGCCAACGTTGCCCTCCAGCACCCGCACCTCGCGCACGCCGGCGCCGTTGCTCCGGGCATCGGCGCGCCAGGCCATCAACCAGTCGTCCTGGCCGGCCGCCGCGTCCACGCGCTCGACGTGGAAGTGGCCATCGAACACGTCCAGGTCCTGGTTCAGGCGTGCGCTGAACGCAGCAGGATCCGAGCAGCTGTCCGCATAGCGCTGCTGCGTCGACCAGCTGCGCAGGGCGGCGGCGATGCGGGCGCCCTCCGCCTCGTCCAGGTACTGCGCCTGCACGGCGCTGGCGGCCGCCTGCAGGACCCCGTCCTGCGCGGGGCAGGCCGCCGCCAGCAATGCGCCGAGCATCCAGGAGACCGCCATCATCCACCCCGCATTGAAGATATATAAGTGCTTATATATCATCCCGGTCATGGATCTCCAACACGCCACGCTGGGTACCCTGCTTCGCGCCCTGCTCGACCAGCTGGACCCGGCCGTCGAGCAGGCCTACCAGGACCTGCACCTGGACTACCGGCCACGCTACACGCCGGTGCTGCGCACGCTGATGGCGCAGGGCCCCTGCCGGATCAAGGACCTCGCGCTGGCCTGCGGGCTCAGCCATTCGGCGCTCAGCCAGACCGTGGCGGCGATGGTGCGCGATGGTTGGCTGCACACAGCCAACGGTGACGACGGGCGCGAACGCATCCTGCAGTTGAGCCCGCGCGCGCAGCGCGCGATGCCTGTGCTGCAGGCGCAATGGCAGGCCACCGCAGTGGCGGCACGCAGCCTTGATGCCGATCTGGGGCAGTCGCTGGAGCAGGTGCTGCGCGAAGCGCTTGCAGCGCTCGAGCAGCGGCCCTTCGCACAGCGCCTGCAGGACGCCCGCCGTCGCTGAAGCGCTACTGCTCTGCGGCCATCTCGATCTCGCTGAGGAAGGTCCAGCTGCCGTTGGCCACGCGCAGCTCCAGCGTGCGGCATTGCGCAGCCAGGGGGGCTGCATTGCCGAGCACGTACTCCTCTTCGGTCGAGCCCATCACGCCGGACTGGGTGAAGGGTGCCGACAGCGTGCCGATCGGGACGGCGGTCGTTCCCGGCTCGGCGCACATCACCTGCACCGACGTCGGCGTGACGATGCCCCAGGCCGGGCGGGTCATCGTATGCAGGCCGATCCAGTCCACCCGTCGGCGCTGGCCGAGGTCGATGGTGATGCTGACGTTGCCGTGCACGCCTACCCAGCCCGCGTCCATCGGATTGCGCGGGTCACCTACACGGCGGTCGAACAACTCATGGCCGCTGCTGTCGGGATAGCTGGCCGCCGGCGCCACGCTGTAGTGATAAGTGGTCTGCACCGGATCGACGAGGTACGAGGCACCCAACCCGTACAACCCGCGATAGGTGTTCATCATCCGCGGCGCCTCGCCATAGCCCTGGCCGGGGCCGACCACTTCGGACATGTGGTACTGGTTGAGCCAGGCAACGCGCTTGCCGGCCGATCGCGCACTCCATAACTGCTGGTTGATGCGCTGCACCGACGCCGACCGGTATGCACCGGACAGGCCGTTGCCGGTGTCCAGGAACAGCGGGCTGCCATGGTTGAACAGCTCGATGTCGGCCCACACAGCGCTGGCGCCCAGCTGCGCCGACAACGCCTGGTAGTACTGCTCGGTGGAGTAGCCCGGTCGATCCCACTGGAACAGTTTCGCGTGCGACGCCGCGCCGATGCCGTCCTGCCAGATCTGCACGTCGACCCCCGTGGCGGAGCGGAACCGTAGCGCAGCACTGGCCACGCTGGCCGGGTCGACGCTGGACGACGCCAGATAGGGCGCCACCATCACCGGCCTGGACGGCGTCGCTGCTTTCAGTGTGGAGACGATCGCGCGGTAGAAGGACGCACGGTCGGCCGGCACCTGCGCGGGCTCATCGGTGATGTACCAGCCGGCGAACGCCGGATGCGCTGCGTACTGCTGGGCCAGCAGCGCCATCGACTGCGCTGCATCCTGCGCCACCGCTGCGGCGTTCGACCCCTGCCAGAACGTCGCGCACTGGCCCGAACTGTAGGTGGTGCCGACCACGACCTTCATCCCGCGCACCGCGGCGGCGTCCAGTACCGTTCCCAGCTTGGCCGGGAAGCCGGCGATCCATTCGAAATCCTGAGCGCTGCTGGCGCAGCCCACGCCGGCACGCGTGGCGCGGGTCTGGCCGATGATGAGCGTGTCGTTGCCCAGGTCCTGCAGTTCATCGAGGAACATCGGCAGCTGTGCCGCCGGCAACTGCTCATCGGTGGACGAGTAACCGAAGTGGACGAAACTACCGCTCAGCAATGCGTTGTCCGCATGGGCCGGCGCAGCGCAGGCCAGCAGTGCGAGCCATCCGAATCTGTTCATGGTGTCCTTTCCTGTCTGGGTTGCCATCCGGCATGCCGGCCCATCCTAGCCAAGCCGCGCCCGCCGCGCAGCAGCGTAGCTGCGCCGTGAAAGGCAGTGCGGTGTGGCGTGAAGCCCGCGCCGCCGGCGCGGACATTCCCTTAGCCGGGCACGCGCAAGGATGAGCTTCCCTTCCATGCACCGGGAGCCTTCACATGGCTGACCAGCATCACGGCACCTCCCATCGCGGCTTCGCTTCGATGGACCAGGACAAGCAGCGCGCGATCGCCGCAAAGGGCGGACGCGCCGCGCATGCGTCCGGCAATGCACATGAGTTCAGCCCGGCCGAGGCACGCGTGGCAGGCCGCAAGGGCGGCGAGGCGATCAGCCGCAATCGCCAGCACATGGCAGCGATCGGCCGCGAAGGCGGGCACGCGCGCCACGCCAACGCACGGCAGCAGCAACAGCAGCACGCGGCCGAACCTTCGCCAACCACGGAGGAGGGGCCGCAACGCCAGCAGGGCTGACTGCAGCGCACTCAAGCGCGCTGGCGCTGGCGGTACAGACCCAGCGCCGCCAGCAGGGCCAGCACGCCGGCGATGGCCATCGCCCAGCCGAAACCGCTGGCCATGGCGCCGCGGTACCAGGCCAGCGTCTGCGCCCCTGGCAGCAATGACGATGGCTGCAGGATCAGCGCGCGCGCCTGTGCGGCCACCGCGGGTTGCCCTGCCGCCTGCGCGGTCGCAGCGAACTGCCGCACCGCGCGCAGGCCCATCAGGCTGCCCAGCAGCGCGATGCCCAGGCTCATGCCCGCCTGGCGCAACGCGTTCATCGTGGCCGACGCAATGCCAGCCCGCTCCACGGGGACACAGGCCATCACCGCCATACCGGTCGCCGGCACCGCCAGGCCCATGCCAACGCCGAGCAGCATCAGCAGGGCGCTGGCGTGGCCACGCCCCGTGCCCGGCGCAAACGTGGCGATCGCACACAAGGCCACGCCGGTCAGTGCATACCCCGACACCAGCGCGGTATGCAGCCCGATGCGTGCCACCAGACGGCCGAACAACAATGACACCACGCCCATCAGCAGGAACTGCGGTACCAGCTGCGAACCCGCCTGCGCCGCATCGTGGCCCTGCACCTGCTGGAAGAACAACGACAGGAAGAACAGGCTGGCATAGGCGGTGAATCCAAGGACGAACGAGGCCAGGTTGAGCATGCCAAAGCCAGGCATCGCCAACAGGTCCAGCGGCAGCAGCGGCCGCGCCACGCGACGCTCGACCCACGCAAACAGCGCCAGGCCGAATGCCGCGATGCCGAGTGCCAGCAGCGTTGCAAGCGCCAGAGGGCCGTGCTCGCCGATCGCGATCAGGCCAAAGCTGAGCGCACCCAGCGCGACAATGCTGAGCAGCTGCCCGACCGGGTCCAGCGCGGCCTGCTGCGGATGTCGCCGCTCCGGAATGCCCCAGGCCCCCAACGCCAGGGCAAGCAGGCCCAGCGGCAGGTTGATCAGGAAGATGCTGGGCCAACCGGCGCGCTGCACCAGTTCACCGCCCAGCAGCGGCCCCAGCACCAGCGCCAGCGCGCTGAACGCCGACCAGCCACCGATCGCGCGTGCACGCGGGCGTGCTTCGGGAAACGCATGGCTGAGGATCGGCATCGCACTGGGAATCAGCAGGGCACCGGCCACGCCCTGCACCGCCCGCCCCGCCACCAGTGCCGGCAGGCTGCCAGCGCAGGCACACAGCAGCGAGCCCACGGTGAAGATCGCCACGCTGAGCAACCACATGCGGCGGTGGCCGTAGCGATCACCCAGCGGTCCCGCCGACAGCATCACCGCCGACAGGGCGATGGCATACGCATTGATCACCCACTGCAGCCCCGCCATGTCGGTGTGCAGTGCCTGCTGCAGTGTCGGCAGCGCGACGTTGACGATGCTGATGTCCAGCGAGGCAAGGAAGGTGCCCAGATAGGCCGCCAGCACCAAAGCCGGCCGTCGGAAGCGTTGCATGTACGGATCCTGGGGAGGACGTGGGCGCATCGTAGTTGACTGACTGACCGTCGGTCAATGACTGGCGGTCAGTCAATGCAGGAGGACGGCTAGAATGAGCACCGTCGCACCCGGACCCCGCCCCATGCAGATCCCCGCTGCCGCCAGGCCCCGTACCAAACCCGCTGAAACCCGCCAGGAAGAGCTGATGGACGCCGCGCAGGCGCTGTTCCTGTCACAGGGCGTGGAAGCGACCACCATCAGCGACATCGTGGCCGCCGCCGACGTGGCCAAGGGCACGTTCTATACCTACTTCGCCTCGCGCACCGAGATCCTGCAGGCGCTGGCACAGCGCTACACGCAGCAGTTCATGGCCGAGGTCGACCACGCCGTGCAGCAGCAGCCTGCCCACGATGGCGTGGCGCGCCTGCGGGCCTGGATCCGCGCCAACATCGAGACCTACGTGCGCACGCACGCGCTGCACGACGTCGTCTACGCCAACCATCACCACCACCACCAGCGCGGCAATGCCGAGCGCAACGCCATCCAGCAGCAGCTGCTCGACATCCTCGAGGCGGGCACCCGTGCAGGCCTGTGGCAGCTGCCGGCACCGCAGGTCACGGCCTCGCTGATCTATGCCGGCGTGCACGGCGCCACCGACGATCTGATCGCGGCACCGGCACAGGACGCCGACACCTTCATTGCGGCGGTGGTGGCCGATTGCCTGCGCATGGTCGGCGTGTCGCCGGCCCCGAAACGCGGCGGCACGCGCCGCTGAAACGCTCGCCGTCGCTCAGGCGTGGGCGAGGATGTTCAACAACCGACCGAACGGATCGCGGACAAAGAAGCGCCGCACGCCCCAGGGCTCGTCGGCCGGGCCATATTCCAGCGCGATGCCGGCCGCGCGCATGCGCTCCAGCACCTCCTGCAGGTTGTCCACTTCGATCGACAGGTCCGGCACCGGTGTGCCGGAACCCCCTTCGCTGGCGAAGCTGACCTGCGCCAGCGCACTGCCCTGTCCGCCATGGGTGACGATCCAGCCATGGTCCATCACCACCGGCATACCAAGCAGTTCGCCGTAGAACGCAGCGGCACGCGCGGGGTCGGGGGTGGCGATGTTGGCGACGACGCGCTTGACGGCCATGTTCCACTCCACCAGGAAGAATGCGTCGAGAGTGCCCGACCCTGCGCACAAACAGAAGAGCCCCGTCACCGACGGGGCCCGTCATCAGCCGATCATGGCTGGGCTTACACCGCGCCGCAGCGCTCCATGACACATCGATCGTATTCGTACTGGCATTCCATGGCATCACCACCGCCGGATACACACGCCTGGTAGGCCTTCCAGCAGGGTAGATCGCAGGGCTGAACCGGTCCGGCCACGGCCACCGAGCCACTGCAGGCCAACGCGAACACAGCACCGGCGATCACTTTCCTGAAAGTACGCATCGACATCGCTCCTTGATAAGCCTGGTGAGCCCAGGCCCGGCCACCTTAGCGCTGCACACGGGGCGTTGGGTGAAGGCAGATGCGGCTCTACTCAGCGTTGCAGCAACCCCAGGACACGCAGTTGCTCGGCCAACTCATCAATGTTGCGCCACGGCAGGATCGGCGAATTGCCGCGCTCGTCCGGTGGGTTGTCCGGCAGCGCGTCGGACCAGCCACCCGCCCCCACAAGCGGCAGCAGCGGCCGCTTGTGCAGCCAGGCCAGGCAAACCTCCGAGATCGTACCGGCACGCCCGCCGATCACGATGCAGGCATCACCGGCCAGGGCCATGATGAGGTTGCGCGCATCCCCCATGCCACAGGGCACCACCACCGTGGCCGGCCAATCAGCCGGCGGCATGCTGCTTTCCGGAATGACGCTGAGCACCTGGCCACCGGCGGCGATCGCCTGCTCGGCAGCCACGCGCGTAGCGGCGCTGCCACAGCCACTGACGACCGTGATGCCCTGGATGGCCAGGAAACGCCCTGCTTCAGCTGCGCGCTCGAACGCGTCGCTGCCAGGATCGGCACTACCCAATATCGCCAACTGTGGTTTACGGAATGCAGTACGCATGGACGGTTCCAGGGCCTAGGAAGGAAAGATCAAGGTGCTCTGTATGGCGGAGCCACGCCACGCACCGATCACAAAACATTAACACGTTCATAAAATTCCTTTCACATTGCTGGGGGGTATCGCCACGCCTTGGCGTTAACGGCCTTGATGTCCGTCAACCAAGGAAGTTGTCCGATGAATCACCCGCTGTACGGCCGTTCGTCCCGCTCCCTGTCGCACCGCCCGCTGGCGCTTGCCGTCGCCAGTTCGCTGCTGCTGGCCGCCGCATTGCCGGCCATGGCCAGCGAATCATTTGATGCCTGGCAGCAGCAACGCCAGCTGCAGGCTGCGTGGGCGCAGCCCGCTGCCAGCACGGCACCTGCAGCCACGGCCACTGCACCTGCCACCAGCAGCACCGCCGTCCTCGGCAACCCGGGCGATCCGGCCAGCTGGCGCAGCGATGAATTCAACGCCGATTGGGGCCTGGGTGCGATGGGCGCCGACTACGCCTATGCACGCGGCCTGACCGGCAAGGGCGTGCGCCTGGCGCTGTTCGACTCGGGATCTGCACTGGCGCATCCAGAGTTTGCAGGACGCAATACCTCCAGCATCACCATCGGTGCCGACTGCGCGACGCCGGGTGTCGTCGCAGGTACCGGTGCCTGCGGGCAGACCCGTGGCGAACAGCCCGGCTACAACTACTACGGCCTCGGCGCCGGCGTTCCGGCCTCACTGGCGGCACGCTTGATCGCCGCCGGCCAGCCCTATGGCTTCAGCTACGCCGACCACGGAACACATGTGCTTGGCACCATCGGCGCCAACCGTAACGGCACCGGCATGCATGGCGTGGCCTTTGGTGCGGACCTCACCGCCGCCCGCGTGTTCGGTGACACCTACTACGAGTGGCGCCTGGACCCCGACAATTTCTATCGCCCGCGCGCGCTGTACCGCACCGATCCGGATGATGCCGCCACGCTGGACATGTATGCGCAGATCCAGGCGCAGGGTGTACGCGCCATCAACCACAGCTGGGGCATTTCCACCCGCAACATGACCGCCGCCGCGCTGGACCAGCAGTACGCCAGCATCGGTGCCGACTACGGCGTGTACGGCAGCATCTACACCAGCAACGGCGATACCCCGGGCTCCACCCTCATCCAGGTGTGGTCGGCCGGCAACGGCAGCGGTGCGGTTGCCGGCATCACCGCCTCGATGCCGCGCTGGAAGCCCGAACTGGAACCGTACTGGCTGGCGGTCGCCAATGTCCGCCGGCCCAATGCCGCCGCAGGTGAAACCGACTACGTGATCGATGGCAGTTCCAGCATCTGCGGCGTTGCCGCCAACTGGTGCATCTCGGCCCCCGGCACCGACATCCTCAGCACCATCGTCTCCGGCGATATCCAGGGCCGCATCGAGAACACCTCCGCCTACGTGCGGCTGATCATCGACAGCGAGAACACCAACTACGTCTACGGCACCAAGACCGGCACGTCGATGGCCGCGCCGCACATCACGGGCGCTCTCGGCCTGCTGATGGAGCGCTTCCCGTATCTGGACAACGCCCAGGTCCGCGACGTGCTGCTGACCACCGCACGCGATCTCGGCGCGCCGGGTATCGACGCAATCTACGGCTGGGGCATGGTCGACCTGCGCAAGGCCATCGAAGGCTATGGCTCGCTGCGCGTGGATACCAACGTGGTGATGAACCAGAAGGCCGGCGGCCTGAAGGTCTGGGAAGGCGATGCCTGGGACAACTGGACCAACGACATCGGCGGCCCCGGCAAGCTGACCAAATCCGGCATCGGCTGGCTGCGCTTGAGCGGCAACAACAGCTTCAACGGCGCCGTGGTGCAGGACGGTACGCTGGAGTTGAACGGCGCCAACACGCTCACGTCGGCGGTCGAGGTCCAGGGTGGCCGGTTCCTGCTCAACGGGAGCCTGGTCTCCACCGCCCTGACCACCACCGGTGGTGTCAGTACGGTCAGCGCCAGCGGCGTACTGAACAACAGCAACCTGGTGGTCAACGGCGGCGTGGTGTCCTTCAACGGCACGCAGAACGGTGGCACCACCACGGTCGGCGCCAATGGCCTGCTGAAGGGCGTCGGCACGCTCGGCAACACCCGCGTGGACGGCATCATCGCGCCGGGCAACTCGATCGGCACGCTGACCATCAACGGCAACTACGTGCAGGGCGCCACCGGCGTCTATGCGGCGGAGCTGGCACCGGGTGGCCGTAGTGACCAGCTGCATGTGACCGGCACCGCCACCCTCGGCGGCACCCTGGTCGCGCTGCCGGAACCGGGCGTGTACTACCTCGGCGAACAGTTCAACTTCCTGCGTGCCGACGGTGGCATCAGCGGCCAGTTCGCCAAGACCGACTTCAGCGCGTTCTCGCCCTTCCTGCAGTTCAGCCTGGCGTACGGGGCCAATGGCACGCGTATCGATGTCGCCCGTGGCGCCTCGCTGACCACGGCTGCCAACACCCCCAACCAGCGTGCAGTGGCGGCGGCGGCCGACCTGCTGCCGATCGCCCAGGGCCTGCCCAAGCCGCTGACCCAGCTGTTCCCGCAGCAGGTGGGTGGCGTGCTCGACGGTCTCAGCGGCGAGCTGCATCCGGCCACGGCCATCGCCCTGGTCGAGGGCAGCCGCTACGTGCGCGATGCCGCGTTGTCACGCCGTGCCGGCGCTGCGGCCCCCGGCACCGACGCGGGTGATGCAACGGGTGCATGGGTGCAGGCCATCGGCGGCAACAGCAAGCTGGACGGTGATTTCAACACCGCCCGTACCGAAGCCAACAGCAACGGCCTGCTGGTCGGCATCGACCGCGAGTTCTCCGGCTGGCAGGTTGGCGTTCTAGCCGGCACCGGCCGCACCGACGTGAAGCAGCAGGACCGCCGCGCCAAGTCGAAGATCGACAACACGCACTTCGGTGCCTATGCCAGCCACAACTGGGGCGGCTTCGGCCTGCGCGGCGGTGTGGCGTGGAGCAAGCACGAGGTGAAGAGTACGCGTGATGTTGCCTTCGCAGGTTTCAGTGACAGCCTGAGCGCGCGCTACGACGCCCGTACCCGCCAGGCCTTCATCGAAGCCGGTTACCGCTTCGGTAGCCCGGAAGCGGGGCTGGAACCATACCTGCAGGTGGCGCGCGTGGAAGTGGACCTCAAGCGCATCAACGAACGCGGTGGAGCAGCGGCGCTGCAGGGCAAGGTGGATGACACCGGAACCACGGTCGCCACCGCCGGCGTGCGCTTCGACAAGGGGCTGAAGGCTTCATTCCAGCAGGAGAGCTGGCTGCACCTGCGCGGTGGCGTCGGCTATCGCCGTGCCTCGGGCGATCGCAGCCAGGTCGCCAATCTTGCCTTTGCCAACGGCAGCTCCACGTTCGCGGTCAACGGCGCACCGATTGCCGACAACGCGGTGGTGGCCGAACTGGGCCTCTCGGCCTGGTTGACCCCGCGACAGCAGCTGGAACTGGGCTACAGCGGCCAGTTCGGCAGCGAGAGTCGTGATCATGGTGCGAATGTACGCTGGTCCGTGCGCTTCTGACCTGTGCCTGCCTTGCGATGAAAACAGAAGGGGCGGCCGTTCGGCCGCCCCTTCTGCTTGCGTCTGATTCCCTTTCAGCTCAGGCGCACAGCGCCTGCATGGCCTGCGCTGTGACCTCGACGATCTGACCATCCACGATGTGGACGCTGCGACCAGCGCACGCCGCCAGCTCCTTGTCGTGCGTCACCATGATGATGGTCATGCCGCCCTGGTTGAGCTCACGCAGAATTTCCATGACCCCCTGCGACATCTGCGAGTCCAGGTTACCGGTCGGCTCGTCGGCCAGCAGCAGGGCGGGAGTACCCGCGATGGCGCGGGCGATCGCCACGCGCTGCTGCTGCCCGCCTGACAGTTCGCCCGGATAGTGCGACATGCGGCTGCCCAGTCCGACCTGGGCCAGTGCCGAGGCCACACGCTGCCTGCATTCGGCTGCCGCCATGCCACGGTAGCGCAACGGCACCTCCACATTGGCCTGGATGGTCAGGTCCGGAATCAGGTTGAACGCCTGGAACACGAATCCGATCTTCTCGTTGCGCAGCGCGCTGAGCGCCGCGTCGCGCATGCCGCCAACATCCACGCCGCCGATCGCGTAGTGGCCGCCGGAAAAGCCCTCGAGCAGACCGAGGATGTTCAGCAGTGTGGACTTGCCGGAGCCGGAAGGGCCGGTAATCGACAGGAAATCGCCCTCCTGTACCGACAGGTCGATGGAGCGCAATGCATGGGTCATGACCTCACCCACCTGGAACACTTTGCTGACGCCTTGCATCCTGAGCATGGGAATTCTCGCTTGCAGATGGAAGCAGCGACCGGCGAGGGCCGCTGCAGGACTCACAACGAACGAATGGCCGCCACCGGCGCGATGGCTGCGGCGCGCAGCGCCGGCACCAGTACCGCCGCCTGCCCCAGCAGCAGCAGGATCACCGCGCTGACCGGCAGATACAGCAGTGGCAGGCGCGGCAGTTCGTAGAAACGCATCAGGGTCAGGTTCATCGCGTAGGCCAGCAAAGCCCCAGCGGCGATGCCGATGGAAACGATCAGCAGGTTCTCGATCTGGAAATAGCGCATCACATCGGTGCGCGTGGCCCCCAGCGCGCGGCGGATGCCGATCTGCTTGCGACGTTGTTCCACCCAGTAGCTGGCCAGTCCGACGATGCCCAGGGCGGTGGCGGCCAGCAGTGCGATGATGACACCGCCCAGCAGCCCCATCATGACCCGGTCACCTTCGAAATGGCGCTCGCGCAGTTCGGAGATGCGCCGGCTGCCTTCGACATCGAACACCACGTCCGGCGCGACACGGCGGATCGCCTGCTGCGCATCGCGCATCACGCGGTTCATGTCGCCGGCCTCGGCGCGCACCAGATAACGGCCGGACAGGCGCGGGCCCTGCGATGCAGGCACGATCACCGACCAGTCCGAGCCCTTGGCCTCACCGCGGCCGGGGCGGGACACGGCCATGTGCTCGACCACGCCGATCACCCGCAGCCGGGTATCCATCGCCCACAGGCTCTTGCCCACGGCGCTTTCGCCGGGCCAATAACGTTGCGCCAGCTCCTGGGTGACCAGCGCCGGGGGATTGGCCGGCACCAGTTCATCGGTCGGTGCGAACTCGTCCGCACCGGGCATGCGCCCCCCCACCAGGTGCAGCTGCAGCGCGTCCAGGGCCACGGCATCGGCCAGGTAGAAATCCAGAACGCCGCCTGGCACCTGCTGGTCCTCGTCCAGGTTGACGCCGGCACGCACGCCCGGGCTGCCGAACGGCATGGCACTGACCAGCCCGGCCGCCGTCACGCCGCTCAGCCCCCGCAATGCGCCAATGACCCGCGCGTTGACATCGTTGGCGCGCTCGGCGTCGATGCCGTCGAGCTGGATGACCCCCAGGCGTGACTCGTCCAGGCCACTGACCAGCTGCATTGCAGCGTTCCGCTCGATCATCAGGAAGATCGCGTTGCACAGCACGGCGCAGGCCAGTGCGATCTCCATCGCGATGAGGAAGGTCGCCAGGCGGTGCCGGCGCAGGGCCGAAAGTACGATGCCGATCTGCATGGTGGTTCCTCTACAGAAGCTTCAGTTGGGCGATGGGCTGGACCGCACTGGCACGGATCGCGGGAATCAGGCTCGCCAGCAGGCTGGCCAGCACCGACAGCGCCAGGGTGAACAGCAACATGGTGGTATCAAGCCGCGCCAGGTCCGCATAGGCCACCGGCTGGCTGCGCACCGCGCTCAGGCCGAGCCAGGTCAGCAACAGGCCCAGCGTGCCACCGAGCGCACCCACCAGGGCGGCCTCGACCACGCATTGCAGGAAGATCGCAGCGCGGCTTGCGCCCAGCGCACGGCGCAAGCCGATCTCGCCGCTGTAGCGAAGGAACTTCGCCAGCAGCAGACCGACCACATTGGCAATGCAGATGCCGAGGAAGGCGAAGGCCAGGATGGCCTGCAGCTTCACGTCGCTGGGTACCACCTGGTTGAAGTCGAGCCACTGCATCAATGAGCGCAGCCGCGTGTTGTCGGCATGGCTGATCCGGCCCAGGGCCTTCTGCTCAGCGGCATAGTTCTGCAGGAACCGCTGATAGGCGGCCACCTTCGCTGCGCTGTCCAGCTTGACCCACAGGTGTACCCAGACACACGGCGCGGTCTGCAGCCGGCCGCGCTCGTCCGGCGTGGACCAGCAGGTGAACGGCACGAAGTCGCCGTCATTGATCTCCAGGCTGGAGGTCAGCGGCATGAACAGATCATCGGCCGAGGCGAAGAAACCCGACGTGTTGCCGCCGCTGAAGCGGCCGCCTCGCACCTTGTAGAATAGCGGCGAGGGCCGCCAGGGCGCGAGCACGCCCACGATGCGCATCGCGGTGTCCTTGACCCGCAGCGTCTGCCCCACGCTGTCGCTCCCACCGAACATCTGCTCGTTGAGCTCCGACGAGATCACCACCACACGTGCGCGCGCATCATCCTCCTCGCGCGACCACCAGCGTCCATGCGCCAGCGGCACCGCGAACATCGTCGCGAAGTCGGTGGTGGTGGAGATCGATGAGCGGATGACCGGTGGCGCGCTGCCTTGATCGGGCCGCAGCTTGACCGGATTGGTAACCACCAGTGTCTGCTGGTCCGCGCGCCCGGACGACCACAGGTCGAAGGCCGAGCGATAGTCCAGCACGTCGTATGGCTCGCGGCCCTTCGAGTTCGGATTGGCATCTAGCTGGGGGTAGTAGAGGTCACCGCTGCGCCCGGGCAAGGGATCGCCGGACAGCAGGTAGACCACGGTCAAGGTGGTCATGCTGGCTCCAATTCCCACCGCGATGGCCAGCACCATCAGGGCGGTGATGGCCTTGCTCCGCAGTGTATTGTGCAGCGCCACCTGCGCGCAGTAGACCAGCCTGCGCATGCCCGCACCCTTTTCTGCACCCTGTATCGACTTCATGTCATGCCTCTCCCCGGACGTGCACGGGCGTGACCCGTGCCGGTTGCCACATGGACCTGCCAAGTTCGTGTACGTGATCGAATCGGGCGCGGTAGGCCTCGGCGCCGTGCATGATCATCACCAGCATTCGGCCATGGCTGCGTGCGAAGATCGCGTCCATCGCAATCTCGCGGCTGGCCGTATCGAGGTTGGCGACCGGCTCATCAAGAATGTAGAGGTCGGCGTCCTCGCCCAGCACCATCGCCAGGGCGATCTTCTGCTGCTGCCCTGCCGACAGGGTTTCCGGCAGGCTGTCGGCGATCCCGTCGCCGTCCATCCCCAGTCGCGCCAGCAGCACCGGATCGGCTCCGAGTTCGCGCACCTTCAGCGGAGGGAACTGCAGAGGAAGCGTGATGGCGCGGATACGCGCCGGTCGCAGCAGCTGGCCGGCGACGGGCTGGAAGTACCCGGCCAGGACGTTGGCCAGGGTCGTCTTGCCGCTGCCATTGTCGCCAATCACCAGTGCACGTTCACCGGGTGAAAGGGCCAGGGTGAAATCCGAGAACACCGGAGCGGCGCCATACCCGTAGCCGATCGACGTCGCCAGCAGACCACCATCAATGTGCGTGGCCGGCGCCGCGGTTGCCGGTGCGGTCATGAACTCCGCCACCCGCACCACCACCACACCGTGGCTGTGCATCTCGGCAATGTTCTTGAAGATGCCGATGAGCGTCGTGGCTGAGCGCCAGAAGGCGTTCATGAAGGCGATGAACGAACCCAGTGTCATCTGTTGGCGGAACACGAAGAGTGCGCCGACGAAGATCGAGCAGACATCCGAGATCACCATCGTCAGGTCGCTCGCACCCTGCAGGGTCCTCACCACCCTGAAGCGCTGGTAGGTCGAATCCAGCACCTCGCGCAGGCTGCGGTCATGGGCCTGCACCGTCCTGGGGCCCAGGCCGAACGTACAGGCCATCTTGAAGGCAGCCACGGCCCGGGTCAGCAAAGAAACCAGTTCGGCCTCGCGGTCACGCTCCACCACGGTCAGCTCGCGGATGCGTCGGCCGACCAGCACGCTGACCGTGGTGGCGATGGGGATGATGGCCATCAGCACCAGGAACGCACGCCAGGAGATGATCAGCAGGGCTGCGATCAAGGCGACGAATGTCACCGCCTGGGTCAGGGTGGTGCGTGCGACCGACAGCATCGGCACCACGCCATCCTTCACGTCCGAGCGGATCCGCGCCACATAGTAGCCGGCCCCCTTCTGCACCACCTCGTCATAACTGCGGCCATAGTAGGCGGTCAGCAACGAGGTCCCGATCCGCTCCACGATGCGGTTATCCACGCGCTGCTGCCACAGTGCGCAGCTGTAGCTACCCAGGTTGGTCACCAGGCACAGCAGCAGATACGCACCGGTAAGCAGCAGGAACCGGTTGAAATCCTGGCGGCTGGCGGCCTCGTCGAAGATCGCGCGGATCAGCAGCGGATGCAGCAGCCCGCCCAGTCCGCCGAACATCGCGGTGGTGGCGGCCACCGCAAGGTAGCGCCCACGGAGTGGGCCGAGCAGGATCGCAAAGCTGGCGAGGATGGCGCGCACACTGTGCCGCTGCGCGGTCTCCTCGCGTTGAAGTGGCTGTCCGGCTGGCTGCGGGTGCGCATTCATGCAACCGCCACCTGCCCCACCCCGGCTCCGTCCACCTTCCGTGCCACCAGGCCATGCACATCGAGTGCATCCAGGAAGAACTCATCCGGCGCCAGCGTGTCGTACCGGTGCAGGGCGCGGATCACCCCGGCGATGCCGGTACCGTGGTCGAAGGAAATGCGGAACAGATTCTCGCCCGGCACCGCCGCCATTCCCTCCTCCTCCTCGAACAGATACAGATCCACGATGCCCTGGTACGGTCGTTCCGCCATCCGCAGGTACGTCGCATCGCCGGAGTAGAGATGGGCGTCGACGAACACATCCAGCATGCCCGACAGGCCATACAACAGGCCGCAGAAGCCGGAATACTTGCGATGGAAGTCATCCACCAGCCGATTCACGTCCTGCCACAGGCCGTAGCGGATCGCGACTTTGGCAATGCCCGCGGTTCCCTGCTCCAGATAGGGTTCGTAGGTGTTGACCTCTTCCGGTGAGCTGGGGAAGGTGGTCACCCCGGTCTCCAGCTCGAAGCCGTAGGAGAGATCGTGGCGCAGTGCCTGCTCGCCAAGCACGCGCCATGCCGGATCACCACTGAGCTGCGACAGCCTCAGCAGGAACAGCGCCACGCCTGCCTGGCCGTAGCCCATGCCAATGCGCACACCACCTTCGTCCTGCCAGTAGGCGCCCCGCTCTCCATGGTGGACGGTTTCTGCAAGCCGCCGCGCCAACGACAGCGCCTTGTCGAGATGCCCGGGCAGGCCGGTCGCGTGATGCATGGCCAGGTGCGCCATTCCGATACCCGCCATGCCGTGATACAGCGAGTGATGCGCATGCAGCAGGCTACTGCTGTCAGCGCTGTCGAGCAGGCTGTGGGCCAGTTCCACCTCGCCACGCAGCAGCGCCGACCAGGCGATGCCGGCCAGGCCGGTGAGGAACCCCGGTGGTAGCGCCGTGCGATCCAGGGCCTGCAGCTCCTGCGCATAGCGCTCCATCACCGCCGATGGCGGCTGATGACCCACCGCGTGGAAGGCGTGGATCACACCGGTGGCTCCCAGACCGAGGCTCATCGTGTTGGTGGAGTGCGAGAATGGATCAAGAGGGAACAGCGTCCGCTCCGGCTGCAGCCGGCTGTGTGCGTCCATGAACGCGAGCAGCCGGCGGATACACTGGCGCGGCGCCGGCAACGGGCGCTGCGGCGCCGAGAACGGCGCCTGCAGGGTCGCCGGTTGCTGCAGCAGCTGTGCAGCCTCCTCCAGGCCGATACGGTCGTCCACCAGTGCCTGGATGACCTCGGCCATTGGTGTGTGCTGCCAGCCGATGTCCTCCATCATCACCGGCAGCACCTTCTGGAACAGGTCGGTGCGGATGTAGGCCATGGCCATCAGCGGGAACAGGCAGTAGAACATCACCACTGCGGTCGCGTAACGGTCATCCCTGAAACAGCTGGCGCGCTTGCGACCCTTCATGATCCGGCGGAATCCGGGCGTGTGGATGTCATCCCATTCATCGCTGCCGTCCAGGAATGCCGCCTCCAGATCGATCAGGCGCACACGCATGTCGCTGCGGTCGACCATGATGTTGGACGGCGAGATATCACCGATCACCACTCCCACCTTGTGTGCGCGGTCGACCGCGCGCAGCAGACCGGTGAAGATGGTCACGCACATCCCGTAGTAGTCACTACCATCGCGTGCGCTGGGACGGGCCTTCATCAGCGGCGAATGCTTGAGCATCAGCTCGCGAAGATCGAATGCATCCAGACGCTCTTCCACCAGATAGCTGTTTTCCCAATCGGTGAATGCATCCAGACAGCGCGGCGAGGCGCCCACCGGGCCCAGCAACTCCAGATTGCGTCGTTCGCGTGCCAGGCGGCTGGTGGCGTCGAGCCCTTCCCCGTGCATTTCCACATGGGGCCGCGCTTCCTTGATGACCACTTCCTCCCCGGTGACCTGATCCAATGCCAGGTAGACCCCGCCCGTGTTGGAGAACCCAAGCGCGGCCTGCACCTGATAGCGGCCCTCCTTCAACGTCATCTCGCCGGGATCATCCTCGCTGGGGAACGGGTCGGTTTCCCAGGCAGGCACCTCGAAATAGGGATTGCGCAGGTCGGGAACATGGCTGCCGTCGGGCGCGACCAGCATCGGCACCTTCTGGCCGATGAAATCAAGCCGGTACACCTGGCGCATGCCGCCATAGCGGTAATACAGGCAGCGGCAGTCCTTGTAGCGTCGATCGGACAGGATGTACGAGCCATCTTCGTCCTTCAGCGCCCCATGCAACTGCTCGATGAAGCGCGTGAAGACCGCAAGGTCCAGCGGATAGAGCGTGATGAACTTGCCCGAGCCACCCCGCGGCCAACGCTTGGAGCTCATCATGCGCATCGTGTTCATGTCATTGGCGAACTTGAACTTCACGCGCTCGGCCAAGGCCATCCGGGTGACGGTGCGCAGCACTCGCTGGCAGCTCTCCTGCGTGGCTGAAACGTGGATCTTCCAGCCTTGCGGCGGCAGGTTGCCGGCGACCGGGTCGCCATGCGTCGTCAGGTGCGACCAGACGCCAATGCGATGGATCTTCCACGCTATGCCGGCCGCCTCGATCTCCGCTTCGACGATATTGCGGAAATCCTCGCTGGGCCTGTACTGGTTGTAGCTCAATTCGTAGAACCGCTCGTCGCCCCCCACATAGGCGGCCTTGTCCATGTGGCGTGCTTCACGCAATGATCGTTGACGCGCTGACATCGTCTCTCCCTGGTCGGTTCCACGGCTCGTTTGCCCGGTGCACACATCCGCGAACGCCTCGCACATGCGCGATGGATGCATTGCGGGCGCTCCGGCCTGCAGGCATCGCGGAATGCGGATTCCCCGCCCGCTTCATTCGTAAGCACGGCGTGAAAATCGCCGGATATCACTGCGATGCAGTCAACCGGAATGTCCCTGCAGATCGATGATTGCCACCGTACCTTGCCGCTACATTGCGCAGGCGATTCTCATTCCACAATTGACTTGACTCATTCCAATCGGCAATGCCATTTTCCATCCGCCACGTATAGACCGGGGTTCTTCAACAACTGCAACAGGGCTTTGAGATTGCGTGGTGCAATCACGCAGTGAATCGTTTCATTGCGTAACGCGTGGGAGGCACGCATGCCTCCCGATCCCATGTACGACTAAGGAGAGTTGATATGAATCGCGTCCTGAATCTGCAGCGCCTGATGATCGAAAACCAGCAGGAAAACCTGGGCAACAGCTGCAGCAGCTCCGACCACGACTGCTGCAACGGCTAAGCCTCTCCGGCTTGCCTGAGGTGGTGGTGCGCGCCCACCACCTCGACAACTGCCACGAGCGTGATGCACCGCCACGTGGCAAGTCTCCATACGACGTAGAGATCGCTTGACAGGCAGCCGTCCGCTGCCTGCGCTGCGCGTCCTGCATCTGCCAATGCCAGGACGGGCATCCCGGGGGGGGATGATCCGCCAGCTGCAGCACGTGCTGCAGCCGTGACCATTGCTCGACCCCACTGCGACCTCACCACCATGACGGACGCTACGCAGTGCGCCTGCACGCCCGCCGGATCCAGCAATCAGGAAAAGACGCAGCATGCGCATCCTCGTGGCCATGGACGACGCCGAACTTGCACAGGCGCTTCGCAACGTATTGCAGAGCCGCAACATGCTGGTGGACCTTGTGGCAACCTGGTCGCTGGCCAAGGCCGCAGTACAGGCCGTGGAGTACCGCGCCCTCATTCTCGACCGCTGGCTGCCCGAAGGCGATTCACTGAAGCTGGTGCAGATCGCGCGCGGCTTGCGTACCTGGCTGCCCATTCTGCTGTTGGGGCGCCACAACCACGCTGCCGACTGCATCGCATGCCTGGATGCCGGCGCCGATGACTACCTGCCCACGCCGTTCGAGTTCGACGAGCTGGCCGCGCGGCTGCGCGCGATTACCCGCCGCCTCGACGCTGATGCCGGCCACATTCTGAGAATCGGCAACTTCACGTTCGATTTTTCCAACCGCATGGCGTTGGTAGGCGGTGCGCCCCTGAGCCTGCCGCGCAGCCAGCTCCTGCTGCTGGAGGCCCTCTGCGCCCGCCAGGGCCGGATCGTCCGGCATGAAGTGCTGAGCGCTGCCGTGCACCTGGCCGGCGCCGACGGCGGTACCGCAGTGCTGGATCCGCACGTATCACGCCTGCGCCGTGCACTGCGCTCTGCAAGCGTCAGCATCGAGTCGAAGCGTGGACTGGGCTACATGCTGAACGACGACGCGGCCTGATCCCAGGCCATCGGCACGCACCGGAAATGAAGCAGCCGGGGCGGCAGACCGCCCCGGCTGCGAATCCTGCTGATCGGGCCAGCTGATGCGATCAGGCAGCCTTCATCGCATGCTTGCGCGCACGCATGACGTTGTGGCACTCCTGCACTTCCGGCAGCAGCTGGGTCACTTCCTGGCGCACGGCGGGCGGCAACTCGTTGTCCTTCAGCACGTCCTTGAACGCGCCCAGCAGGCGGTCCTCCGACTCTTCCAGCTCGGCCACATAGCCATAGTTGGTATCACCAAAGGCTGCACGCACCTTGCCGTAGAACTGCTGCATCGAACCGACCACGGTGCCATGTTCGGCCGGCTTGCCACCGCTGGCAGCTACCGAGCCGCTCAGCGCCGCCACGATGCGGCCCTTGACGCCGGCGATGCGGGTGAACAGTGCCGACAGCTCGGCATCCTTGACCTTGGTCGCGGCTTCTTCATAGAAGGACTTGCCATCGCGGGCGATTTCGATCAGGTCGTTGAGGCGATGTTCGATGGTGGACTGGGTGCTCATATCGTCATTTCTCCATGCTCGGAAGTGAGTGCACGATGGCAACAATGATGCCGTTGCCTGCGACTCCACCCTGGAGGATCCGACGTGCTCCCCGGGTGAGCAGCGATTGATCCGCGCGTCACTCTGCACAACCGCAGCTGTAGATTTCACTTGACGCTGCGCAGCATTCACGCCGGACAAGCGAATCCCCGTACATCTCCACGCGCAGCGCGCCGCCGCGCAACGCAGTGCTGCGCACTACGCGGCATGAACGCCGTGCATGACGCGCGACGATAACGCGTCCATAACGTAATTGAAGTGTAAACGGAGTGTTAGGTTCCTCCCGATTCCGCACAGCGGAGTTTCAGATCGGTTTCGACACAGCGATGTGCGGAACCCATACAACTGGATTTGGAGAGAGCCAAATGCATCACTCGTACACCCTGCTTTCGCTGGCAGTGGGCGCCGCCCTGGCAGCCGCCTGGGCACCGGCCGCGCACGCACAGACCGACGGCGACAAGACACCGAGGAACCTCGACCGCATCCAGGTCACCGGCTCGGCCATCCGCAGCGTGGACATCGAAACCCAGCAGCCAATCATCGCCATCACCCGTTCGATGATCGAGCACCAGGGCTTCACCACCATTGCCGACCTGCTGCAGAACCTGACCTCCACCGGCGCACCGGCCATCTCCCGCGCGCGCGCGCTGGCGTCCGGCGAGAACGTCGGCGGCTACTACGCCGACATCCGCAACCTCGGCGCCACCCGCACGCTGGTACTGGTCAACGGCAAGCGGTTGGGCGCAACCACCGGCGGCCTTCAGGACCTGAGCCAGATCCCGATGAGTGCGGTCGAGCGCATCGATGTCCTGAAGGACGGCGCCTCCGCGCTGTACGGCTCCGATGCCATCGCCGGCGTGGTCAACATCATCACCCGCAAGGACTACGACGGTCTGGAAGTCTCCGTGCAGCACGGCCAGTTCAGCCAGGGCGACGGCAAGGACAGCACGTTCTCGCTGGTCACCGGCGCACGCGGCGAGCGCGGTGGCTACACGCTTGCCCTGGAGTACCAGAAGTCCGATCCGGTATTCGCGCGCGACCGTTCGTTCTCGAAGCATGGCGGTGCCGGCCCCGACTACCCCGGCGCGGACTGGAGCAACATCAGCCAGAACGGTTCCTGGTGCGACCCGGCGCTCTACAAGTGCAACACCGGCGATGCCGTGTTCAAGACGCTCAACCGTGGCGGCAACCCGAAGAACCCCAACGACTACCACCCGATCTCCCCGGCCGAGTTCGCCAATGGCAATGAGCAGATGCTCCTGCAGACCGGCATCGAGCGCCGCTCGTTGTTCCTCAGTACCGATTATGCGCTGACCGACCAGATCAAGTTCAGCGCCGACATCGGCTACAACGAACGCATCACGGACCAGCAGATCGCAGGTTACCCGTACCAGTCCACCAAGTTCGGCACGCCGCTGTCGGCCGGCAGTGTGTTCAACCCGGTCGGCCGCAACGTCGAGTTCAATCGCCGCCTGTGGGAGCTGCCGCGCACCACCGAAAGCAAGCTGAAGTCACTGCGCATCGCCCCCAGCCTGTCCGGCTATTTCGAGCTGGCCACCAAGACCTACGACTGGGAAGTGGGCGCCTTGTTCAACCGCAATGAAGTCACAAAAACGGGCCGTGGCGACATGAGCCTGATCGCTTCCCGGCAGGCATTGGGGGCTTCCTACCTCGATGCCAACGGCGTGGCACGGTGTGGCACGGCGGCATCGCCGGTCTCCGGCTGCCTGGCCTGGAATCCTTTGCTGCCATTCGGTGTCGCGGGGGCAGGCTCTCTCTCCGACCCCGAATTGCAGCGCTTCTTGTTCCCCACCTTCACCGATACCGGCATCACCAAGACCCGCAGCTACTTCGCCAACATCTCCGGCCCGGTGATCGACCTGCCCGCCGGCGAGCTGTCGGTGGCGCTGGGCTACCAGTACCGCAAGGAAGAAGGACGCTTCGTGCCCGATGCCTTCGCACAGTCGCGCCAGAGCACCGCGCTGGGTGCATCGACCACCGCCGGCGACTACAGCCTCAATGAGTTCTTCGCCGAAGTGAACGTGCCGGTGCTGCGCGACCTGCCGTTCGCCAAGGAGCTGACCGTGAACCTGGCCACGCGCTACTCCGACTACAGCAATTTCGGCAGCACCACCAACTCCAAGGCGAGCTTTGCCTGGCGCCCGATCGAGGAGCTGATGATCCGCGGCACCTTCGCCGAGGGCTTCCGTGCACCGAGCATTTCAGATCTCTACGGAGGGCTGGGTACCAGCTTCGAGACCTACGTCGATCCCTGTGGCACGGGAGCCACCAACAGCGTCAACGGGAACGCGGCGTGCAATGCGGCCGGTGTTCCGCTGGGCTACCAGCAGCTGAACCAGAGCCTCAAGCCCTGCGCCAGCTATCCGTGTGCCACCCCCGACGAGTTCACCACCGGCTCCAATCCGAAGCTGCGCCCGGAAGAGTCCAAGAGCAAGACGGTGGGCGTGGTCTGGAGCCCGCGCTGGGTCGACGGGCTGGACATCAACCTGGACTGGTACAGCTACAAGATCACCAACATGATCATCCAGGACAGCGTCGACCGCATCCTGCGCGACTGCTACGTGCTCGGCAATGCACCGCGCTGCGGCAGCATCAAGCGCGCGGGCGACGGCCATATCACCAGCATGTTCTATGGCCTGGCCAATCTCGGCGCGATGGAAACCGAGGGTTGGGACCTGGGCATCCGCTACCGGCTGCCGGAGTTCTCGTTCGGTCGCTTCACCCTCGACCTGCAGAACAGCTACGTCTCCAGGTACGACGAGCAGAACCAGAACTCGGCTGGCGAGACGATCATGATGGGCCGCGTCGGCCAGCCGGGCATCTTCCGCCTGCGCTCCAACCTCGGCGTGAACTGGCAGCTGGGCAACTTCACCACCCAGTACACCCTGCGCTACTACGCCGGCATGGTGGAGAGCTGCGTGCCCAATCGCCCCTGCACCCTGCCCGACCGCTATGCGTATGGCGAACCGGATGCGCAGCGCAGGGTGGGTGGCAACGCGTTCCATGATATCCAGGTCAGCTACAAGCTGCCGTGGAACGGCACCGTGGCGCTGGGTTCGAACAACGTGTTCAACCACCAGGGACCGATCATGTTCTCCAAGCCGTCCAGCTCCTTCCCCTACTACGGTGGGTTCGATATCGGCCGCACCGTGTACGTAAAGTACTCGCAGCGCTTCTGACCTGAACGGGCCGTGCGCGTGGCCGGCGGAAGGGGAGTCCGCCGGCCGCGCTGCACACTTCCTCCACTCAATCTCCATTGTCCTTCGACGGAATCTCCAAGGTTTCCGGCAACACTGATGTCATGACGGCAAAGGAGCTGGACCGCATGGATCGCCACGCGCACCGATGCTGCATGCCCGTCTCCAGGTTCACCACTGCATGCAATGGTACGGCCCGGTGCGTCAATGCCGGTCAGACCGTTGCAAGGGAAGTACGAGATGACGACGGCAGTTCGCACCGGCCTGACCGACCTGGTCGCTGACGCGCAGCGCTACCTGCGCAGGGTCCTGCCGGGGCTTGCCTCCGCAGTGCATCCGGTCACGGTGGCACACGCCATTCCGCGCGCGATGGCCTCGCGCTACCACATCGCCGAGCTGACCCTGTACGGTGAAACCCCTGCCATGCTCGCCGTAGCCCGCGAGCCGGGCGAGTCCAGCAGCCGTGTCATCCAGGACGTACGCAGCCTGCGCTCGGCGGCAAACGCGCTGGTGTTGTATGTCTCGCCCTACCTCACACCGACACAGCGGCGCTTCCTGGTCGAGAACCACATCGACTTCGTGGTGCCGCACGCACAGTTGTTCGCACCGAGCCTGGCCATCGAGTTCCGCGACGCGCCCGACCACGAGAAGAAAGCGATCTCGCTGCTGCCTTCAGCACAGGCCGTGCTGATCCACGTGCTGTTGTCCGGACAGCCCCGCTGGTGGTCGCCCCGCGAGATCAGTGCCACCGCAGGCTATACCTCGATGACCGCATCGCGATTGTCCGCCGAGCTGGTGGGGCGCGGCCTGGCCGAACGCTCCACCGGCGGCCGCGAACGTTTCCTGCGCCTGGCGGGCGATCGCGGTGATGTCTGGGCCAGGGCGCAACCTTTCCTGCGCTCACCGGTACTGAAGGAAGTCGATGTCTGCTGGGACCTGGTAGGTAGCCTGCTGGCCGATGCGGGCCAGCCAGCGCCGCGTGCAGGTCTGGATGCGCTGGACGCGGACGGCTCGCCCGCGGTGGTGGCCACCCGTGCGCTGCATATCGATGCCTGGCGCGCGCTTGCTGCGCAGCCAGTGGCCGCTCCCGGCTGCGCGCAGCAGGTGCGGTTGCAGATATGGGCCTATCCGCCGGCGTTCACCGGCGTCGGCGCGGTGGTCGACCCGCTGTCGCTGTACCTGAGCCTGCGGGGCAAGCGCGGCCACGACAGCGATGCACTGGACCTGCGGGTCGAACAGGCACTGGCGACCGCGCAGCACGCCTGATCGCCCGTTTCAGCCTACGCCTGCGATTCCACCGTGGCCGGCGTCGCGTGCCTGGCACTGAACTCGGCAAATACCACACCCGACACCGCCAGCAGGCCGCCACCCAGCACCCATCCGCTGAGTGACTCGCCCAGCAGCAGCACCGCCAGTGCGGCCGTCACGATCGGCACCAGGTTGAAGAAGCCCGAAACGCGCGCCGCACCCAGCCGCGAAAGACCGGTCATCCAGGTCAGAGGCGCAAGGATCGACGCACACACCGCAGCGAAACCGATACAGCCCACCGCGGTCAGGTTGTTCACCCCGGTGCCGACCAGCAGCTGCACTGGCAGCAGGATCAGCGACGCCGCCGTGGCCTGCAGGAACAGCGACTCCAGCACCGACAGCGGAATCTTCCAACGCTGCATCAGCACGTTGTAGGTGGCAAATGCCAACGCACCGACCAGCATGATCGCGTCGCCGCGGTTCAGGCCGTGCGCGGCCAGCCGTGCCAGATCGCCCTGCGATACCACCGCTACCACACCGACCGTGGAGACCAGCGCACCGACGATGGCGGTGCCACGCACCGGATGGCCCATGAACAGGCGTGACAGTGCCAGCGCGATCAACGGAATCAGCGCCTGGATCACGCCCATGTTGGTGGCCGAGGTGAAGTGCGCCGCATAGTACGCCAGACACTGGTACATCACCCCGCCCAGGCAGCCCAGCACCAGGAAGCGCCCCAGATTGGCGCGCACGATCGGCAGATGGCCGCGCAGCCGTGGCCATGCGAAGGGCAGGAGGATGACCGCGGCCACCAGCCAGCGGAAGAAGCCGATGTCGATGGGACCGACCGAGCCGGAGGCGAGCTTGGTGACAATGGTGTTGGCGCCCCACAGCAGGCAGGCGAGGATCGGGAAGAGATAGTTCAAGACGGCAGGTGTGCGCGGGGGAACGGCCAGCGTACGCTTGGCGCATATCAAGGACATCCCGAAAATGCGCCACTCCGACCTGGGCTTGCGGCAACCGATGGAGCCCATCCCCACCTTCCGCCAGCTGCCCGGCCCGATCTACTTCCGGCAGGGTGCGATGGAACCCACCGACTGGGGTACGCACAGCCATCCCTGGGGGCAGTTCAACTTCGTTGCGCAGGGCGTGATGGAAATGAAGATCGAGGGTGAGTGGATGGTATCTCCACCGCACTATGCGCTCTGGATTCCACCCGGTGTCGCCCATTACTCGCGCAACCGCTCGGTGCTGGCCTATCGATCGGCCTACCTGTCGCCGGCCTTGTCACGCCGGTTGCCTGATCGCTGCCGTGCACTGGAAGTCAGCCCGCTGCTGCGTGAACTGCTGCACGAACTGGCGCGCCAGGGCGTGACCGATCCGCAGACACCGGCGCAACGCCGCATGGCGGCCGTAGTCATCGACCAGATCGTCAACGCCGACGTGCTGCCCAGCTTCCTTCCGATCGCCAGCAGCGATGCATTGAAACAGGTGATGGCATACGTGGAGAAACACCTGTCCACGGCCGAATCCGTGGCCGAGATCGCGCAGCGGCATCACATGAGCGTGCGCAAGCTGGAGCGCATGGCGCGCAGTGAACTGGGCATGTCACTCGGCGACTGGCGTGGACGGGTGAAGTTCGTGCGCGCCACCGAGGCGCTGTGCACACGCAAGCCGATCGGCCGCATCGCCGAAGAGCTGGGCTATTCAGGCGTCAGCGCGTTTGCCGAAATGTTCAAACGGCACGCGCAGTGCACGCCCGATCAGTACCGAAAGCAGCATCGGGCCGGGTAGATGTGGCGTCAGGCGTCATCTTGCCTGGCCGCGGCCTTCTGGCGCGCATACCAAGGCGCCAGCGCCAACCGTTCGATGCCCAGCAGAATGCCCATGAACAGAAGCACCGCGGGTAGCCAGTAGAACAGGAACACCGCAATCTGAAAGTCCCAGGTGTTCACGTACTGATCGGGGTTCGGCGGACCCGCCAGGACAGCCTTCGCATTCACGTAGAACCACGATGAGGCCAGGATCACCGCGATCAGCAGTTGCGCCGAGGCCAGCATCCAGAAGGGTGGTAAACGAGAATGACCGCGCATGGCATCCTGCCGGTGAAGGAAGCTGGCAATTGTAGGCGTGACCTGCACACGGGCACAGACTCGAGTGTCGAATTCCCGCCCCGTTGTTCGTCGGAACAGGAAAAGCAGGTCCCTCTGCCTGCAGGAGCGCTCCAATGCCCCCGATCCTCACCGCCTTCGCTACTTCCCCCGACCGCGGCCAGGGCCTGGCCCGCGACATGCGCGTGCGCTGGGCGCTGGAGGAACTGGCCGTAGCCTATGACGTGCAACTGCTCAGCTTCGCCGAGCTGAAGCAGCCCGCGCACCTGGCACGGAATCCGTTCGGGCAGATTCCCACCTGGCAGGAGGGCGACCGGACCCTGTTCGAATCCGGCGCCATCGTCCTGCATCTGGCTGAACAGCATCGCGGCCTGCTGCCCAGCGACCCGGACGCCCGCATGCGCGCGATCATGTGGCTGTTCGCCGCGCTGAACACGGTGGAGCCGCCGATCGTCGAACGCTCCATGGCCTGGGTGCTGGAGCGCGAGCAGCCGTGGTACCCGCAACGGCTGCCGATGCTCGATGAGCGGGTCCGGACGCGGCTGACGCAGCTGTCGACGTGGCTGGCCAGGACCACGTGGCTGGACGGCGGATTCAGCGTCGGCGACCTGATGATGGTCTCGGTGCTGCTACGCCTGAAGAGCAGTGGCCTGCTCGACGCGTATCCACGCGTGGTCGCCTATATGAACCAGGCGACGCAGCGGCCTGCCTACCAGCGCGCCTTCGCCGCGCAGCTGGCGGTGTTCCAGAACGCCTGACGCCACGCCCCGTGGACAGGCATCAGCGCAGACCGCGCCGGCAGGCGGCCTGCACCAGCATCAGCTGTGCCGCCAGGATCAGCATCGCGCAACCTGACAGCAACCACGGATCGATGTACCACTGTGTGTTGAAGCTGAAGTCGCCGGCGGAAATGCGCTTCCAGCCGTTGAAGTGCTGCATCGCCGCGACCACGAACGCGAAGCCACCTGCGGTGTACGACAACCAGGGCACGATGAGACCGCCCGGGCGCGCGAACAGCGTCAGCAGACCCAGCACGCCGATGACCGTGCGCTGCACGCGGCAGTACGGGCAGACGTAGGCCATACCGCTCCATTCCACCGCCCAGGCCAGCACGCTGACCAGCACCGCAGCGCCTGCCGCGATGTAGAGGACTCTGGGCGAGACCATCATGCTGACATCGTGTGCCATCCCGCGCTCCTTCGTTCAAAGACCCCGGCAGGGTAGCAGCGTGGCAGGCTCAATCCTTCTTGAAGACCGTGCGCTTGCCGATCGGACTGCTCTTGCGCGCCGTGGGCCGGGCCAGGCCGGGAATCAGGAAGTCGGTGACCTTGTGGCCCTTCTGGACCTTGGAGGCCAGCCAGCGCGGCATGCGCCCACGGCCGGACCAGGTCAATCGCTTGTACTCCGGATCACGGTATTTGGCGGCTACTTTCCCGGTTCTGCGCCGTGCCGGTTTCCGGCTGGGTGCGTCCGCTTCGATGGCCTCTCCACCGAACAGCTCTTCGAGGGTATACCCCGCTTCGGCCGCGGCGGCCTTCAGCATCCGCCGCACCGCGCTGGCAGGCCGGCGGTTGGAAATCAGCTGCTTCCGCTGTTCAGCGGCAACCACCAGGGCGCCCAGCTCCCGCAGGCTGAGCGATTCAATATCGATCGTCATGCTGGAAAGGTCTACTGCCGCGCGGCGCCTGTCAAGGCGGCCTGCCCCCGCGTAGACACGGGCTTCACTGCCGGTGGGCTCCGATCGCCTTCGTCGGCCATCCCCGAGGACATCCCTGTGAGCACCTCATCGCATTCGCTCGCCTACCTGCTTGCACGCGTGCTGCTGATGGCGCTGTTCCTGGTGTCCGGGCTGGGCAAGCTCGGCGATCTCAGCGGCACCCAGGGTTACATGGAAGCGATGGGCGTGCCCGGCATCCTGCTGTGGCCAACCATCGCCTTCGAGATCGGCAGTGGCCTGTGCATCCTGCTCGGCTTCCAGACCCAGCTGGTGTCGGTCGTGCTGGTGGGTTTCAGCCTGGTCACGGCTTTCATCTTCCACCACAACCTCGCCGACCAGACCCAGCAGATCATGTTCCTGAAGAACCTGGGGCTGGCCGGTGGGTTCCTGCTGCTGGCCTGCACCGGGGCCGGGCGCTACAGCATCGACGGGCGCGGTCGGCGCGTGCAGCGGTAACGGAGACGGCACGCCAGGCATTGCCCGGTGCCGTCTTCGCGCGCAGGGCGACGCGCACGCATCAGCGAAGGAGGAGCTCAGGCCTGCGCACGCCGCCGGATCCGGAAGTGATCCCGATACGCTGAGGGGGACATGCCAACAATGCCCTGGAACGCCTTGCGGAAGGATCCCACGTCGTCGTAGCCCAGCGACGTGGCTATCCGGGCAACGGAAAGATCCCCGAGCTGTAGCGCATCCCTCGCCTTGGCCATCCTGACCTGGCGGATGTAGTCCGCCGGATTGAATCCGGTGGCCTTCTGGAAGCGCCGGATGAAGGTTCTTTCGGTGAGATGCGCACGCCCGGCCAAGGCGATCACGGTGTGGCGCTGTCCCGGCTCCGAAAGGATGAAGCGCTGGACCGCCAGCACCGCCGTATCATCATGATCAAGCCTTGGCAGGAATCCCTGCAGTGGCCGCTGGTCCTGCCGGATCCCATCGCTGAGCATGAAGCGCGCCGTTGCCAGCATCACACTGGAGCCCATCGTGCGATCGACGATCAACAGACCGAGATCATTCCAGGCCAGGATCGCGCCAGACGTAATGACGTCACCATCATCGATGACAACGTTCTCGGTCGTCACCTGCACGTCGGGGTACGTGCTGGCAAGCAACCCCGCGAATGCCCAATGCGTGGTGACCCGTCGTCGCGCAAGCAGGCCGGTCTGGGCAAGTACGAAGGCGCCTGCACAGACCGAACACATGATCGCGCCACGCGAATGGAGCTGCCTGAGCCACTGAGCCTCGCATGGCATCGCGGACATCCGTTCGGGCATCGCAACGCTGGGCGGTGAGATCACGAACGCGGGAGCATTCACATCGCCGGGATCACTGTCCCAGCAGCATTCCATACGCCCCGATGCCGGGTTCAACTGCCAGTGTGTCACCCGGATGAAACACCGCCGGTCATCTTCGTGAGGATACCTGGCCCATTCATTCGCGATCCGGAACAGATCGGTCAGGCCGTGGATCGCCGCCATCTGGCAATCGGGATAGATCAGCAGAGCGACTTCGATCCGCTTGTCAGTTTCGATACCCATGAATGTCACCTCCGCCAATTTCAATGGATACAGCGCTACCTAGAATGGATTCGGACGGAGTGATGGCCGCCTCAGGATAGAAGGAAATGCGCGCCTGAGGCCACTCCACAACCCGCACTGACAGCGTCCTTCCTCCTGCGCCGATGCAAGGTCGCCGGCATGCAGGACGCCCCCCCGACTCACAACAGCGAGGAACCCTGAAATGGCTACGGTTACCACGAAAGATGGCGTCGAAATCTTCTACAAGGACTGGGGTCCGCGTGACGCCAAGGTCATTCATTTCCATCATGGCTGGCCACTCACCTCCGACGACTGGGACGCGCAGATGCTGTTCTTCGTCAACAAGGGCTACCGCGTGGTCGCGCACGATCGCCGCGGGCACGGACGGTCCAGCCAGGTGTGGGATGGCCACGACATGGATCACTACGCGGACGATGTTGCCGCCGTGGTCGAGAAGCTGGGCACCCACGGTGCGATGCATGTCGGCCATTCCACCGGTGGTGGCCAGGTGGTTCGCTACATCGCCCGCCACGGCGAGAAGAATGTGTCCAAAGCGGTGCTGATCAGCTCGGTGCCGCCGCTGATGGTCAAGACTGCCGCAAACCCGCAGGGCACGCCCAAGGAAGTCTTCGACGACTTCCAGGCGCAGCTGGCGGCCAACCGTGCGCAGTTCTACCACGACGTGCCGGCAGGCCCCTTCTATGGCTTCAACCGCCCCGGTGCTGAGCCCTCGGACGCGGTAATCTGGAACTGGTGGCGACAGGGCATGCAGGGATCGGCGAAGGCGCACTACGATGGCATCGTTGCCTTCTCGCAGACCGATTTCACCGAAGACCTGAAGGGCATTTCCATTCCCGTCCTGGTGATCCATGGCGACGATGACCAGGTGGTCCCGTATGCCGACTCCGGTGTTCTTTCCGCGAAGCTGGTACAGAACGGCACGCTGATCACCTACGAAGGTGCACCGCATGGCATTCCGACCACGCACGCGGACCGGATCAATGCCGACCTGCTGGCATTCCTGGAAAGCTGATCATGAAGGAACCGGGAAGTGCTTCAGGCACTTCCCGGACATGGATGGCGAGAGCGGCTGTCACACACACACCGGCCCTCCCATTTCTGGAACCAGGTCAGTCCCTACGCGGCTTCAACATACGGCGCTACGGCAACGGCCAGCACGTCGATTCCCCACATCGACCCGGCGACGTCGTCTGGCCCGCTCTTCTTGAAGCGCGACCAATTCGCCCTCGCCAGTTTCCCCACCAGCAGTTGATCTGCCGGCAGGCGATGCATCGCCCAATAGGGAAACTGCCGCGAAGACACGCGACCTCGCGCCAGCTCAACGATGTCGGTATGACTCGTCGACTGCATCACACGCTCGTAGACACTCGCAACGCCGTCTTCAGGCCCTTCGAAGTACTGCACGAATCGATCACCGTCGTGCAGCAGGACACCGGTAACCTCGGCCATCCTGTTGAACCTGGCGGCATCTGCTACCAACGACTCCAAACGTTCCGCGGAGAGATCCGCGGCAACCTGACTTGCGTAAACAACAGCCCGAAGGGGCATGGCTTCTGCCTTGAATTATGTGCCGGGTAGGCACCTCCCGGCACTCTAGCACCGGCGCCACGTGCAGGTCGGGACGTGCATTCTTAACTCTTCAGAATTCGATCGAGCGCCCTTCGTGCCATACGACCGGCAAAACAGCATGATGGGCGCCCTACGGATTCAGGGGTTTCGTTCATCTTCATGCGTGACATCGGACAGTTCTACGTAATCAGCGTCGAGGGAGTGACGCGGGCAGACGGCACCCTGCTGCAGGTCACCCGGATCGATTGCTCCTGCATCAAGTGTTCCTGGCAGTTCAGGGCCATTCCCAACCATGGCCTTGTCGATCTCGACGGTGCGGCGGCCCTCAGCTGCCCAACCTGCGGCAATCACCAGTCAGTCAGCCGCGCACGGCTTGAAGAGCTCAACCGACGCAACGACGAATAGCCTGCACTTCAACCATCCATCAACGCGGCACCGACACGACCGATACCTGGTTGGCTCTATCGTTCGTCAACAGGCACCATCCCGGCATTCCCATGAGTCATACCGGCATTTTTCAGATCACCGATCTCACCTACACGGCTGGAGAGCAGGGCACGCTGGCTCGCGCACTGCAGATCGTCGCCACCTGCACCGCCTGCGGATCCACGAGCATCTGGGGCGAGCATGAGATGGAACACGTTGCCGGTGGAACCGTGCTCTCATGCCGCACCTGTGGTGTCCGCCAGGCCATCAGCAACGCGCGCCTTTCGATCTGCTCATCCGACATCCGCCATCCGCGCCGCTGACGGACACGCGGCTCGTATTGCACAGCGAACCGGCAGAAGCAGACGTTCACTCGGCTTTTACAACGCGTCGCCGCTCCGGGCCAGGAAGCCCCCGGGCGCATCTACCTGCATCCAACGGCCGCGCCGGCGCGTATGTAGGATGCCCGCGCCTTGCGGGCATCCCACAGAGGAACGCGCCGTGAAAGCTCTTCAGCGGATCGCCGCCACACTAAGCTTCGCCGTACTCGTTTCAGCCACTTCAGCCAGCTTCGCCGCCAACACCGTGATGGTCGGCGGAGCGGAGATGTATCCCACCAGGACCATTGTCCAGAACGCCATCAACTCCAAGGACCACACGACCCTGGTTGCGGCGGTCAAGGCCGCGGGCCTGGTCGATACACTCAATGGAGCCGGCCCGTTCACCGTGTTCGCGCCCACCAATGCGGCCTTCAACAAGCTGCCCGCAGGTACGGTCGATACGCTGGTGAAGCCTGAAAACAAAGCACAACTGACCAAGATCCTGACCTACCACGTAGTGCCGGGCAACTACAGTTCCGCGCAGCTGATGGCCGATGCCAGGAAGCACGGTGGCAAGGCCATGCTGAAGACCGTTGAAGGCGAATCCCTCACCGTCGCTCTGCACGATGGCAAGCTGTGGGTCATCGATGCCAAGGGCGGCAAGGCGGGGATCAGCATTGCCGACGTCGGCCAGTCCAATGGCGTGATCCACGTGATCGACACCGTGTTGATGCCGAAGTAGCTGCACGCAGCAGGACGTCCACATGAGCGGCAGTCGCGTAGCGGCTGCCGCTGTCGCCTTCCTTGAACCAGAATCGCGGCTGCAGGGCAGATGACACGCCATCACATCGCTTCTGAAGTACCCAGCAGCCTTGATATCCCTCATCCACCAGAAGCAGTCCCTGGATTCCAGGTGATTACCACGACGAACGTCACGTGGGGCGGCCAAGTCAACTGATGATGCAGCGGATCCAAGCCCCGCTCAAGGTGTCGCATTTCACGAGCTCGGTGCCAACCTCCGTACGCCGCGATGTCGAGGGTGACTATGAACTCCAAGCGTTGCCACTATCTTTGATGCTCCCCGCCCAACGCTCTACGCCGGAGGGGGTTGACGTCATGCAAATACCTCTATAAAGAAGTGGCAACCATGGATGGTGGCGGAGATCTGCGATGGGGACAAAGCCATGGGCTCTGTTGGCAGCCTTGCTCTTATGGGCTCTCCTCACGGCAAACGCGTGGGCCGGGAAGCGTGATTGCCTCGCATCAGGCCTTGAGGTCGACGCAGCTATGTCGAAGGCGACTTTGCGAGTGATCGCGCGAAGTGCGCCCAGATTGAACTTGCAGGAGTGGCAAACGTCGGAGCACTCGCGCTCGGACGAGCACGTCTACACCTTGGATATCAGCAGGAGCCTGCTTCCCGAAGGAAGAAGGTATCCACTGATCATCAGGCTGGCGCCCTCCACTGTCGCGATCAACCTCCGGCCCTTGATCAATCCTGACGATTCGCAATTTGAACGCCTATGTGGCGATATCGATCCAGGAGCCTCACAGCACCCAGCAAGCTCGCCAGTGATGGTGATCGAAGGCTACGCCTTCTTCAGCAATGGGCGACCAGTGCCAGTTTCAATGATGCTGGCGGATCAAGGCGTGCCACAGGCGTTTAGGAGCCAGTACCAGGATTGGCTGGGGAAGGCCCAGAAGTTCTATCGAAGTGCCCTTGGACCTGAGCGGCACAGCGTGAGCTCTGTGATCTTCCTGCTTGAGCAGGGCGCGAATACCCAGCAGGGCTGCCACTTCAGCGGAAGCTCATTGCCCGGACTGCTGCTGATTGGCCTTCGTGCGGGTTGCCTGGACACCTCAAAGGGCTTTCCAAAAGACTTGTCTCACTTCATTGCCCATGAAGCATTTCATCAATGGAATCAAGATGTGCAGATGATGGAGTCACTCCCGCAGGAAAGCAGAATCATGCTGCTCGAGGGCGGGGCAGAAATGGCAGCGAGCTTGTTTCTGTCGGAAGAGACTGGGAGCAAGGAGCAAGGGATCACGCGCGACGTAGGTGCAGCTGCAGAGTCATGTATCGACCAGGCAGAGTACAAGAAGCAACCATTGAACGACCTGATCAGTGAGGGCGAGTATCAACTCGCTTACTCCTGCGGGATGGTCTACACCTTCCTCAACCTAGTCCGGATAGATTCTGATCCAGCGGCCGCTCTGGGCACGTTCTGGAAAAGTACCCTGCAGGAGAAATCCTCGTCTCGTTTCAATGAACGAACCGACTTCAATGAGGCATTCGGCGCGCGATCGCCGGTACAGAGCGTCATGATCGAACTTCTGGCCCAGAATGGTTACGCGCTTCGCGAAACGATCAGCGGCTTGAGCAAGGGCCAGCAATTTCGCATTGCCATGGAACTGATGCGAGAGGTCTCACGCAATGACTGCCAAGGGAACTACGGCCTGTTTACCGGTGGCGGAGTGATTGTGCTTGATCCCGAGGTGAAGACCTGCAGCTCTCTAAGGCCAGGGGGAAAACCGGTGGCGGTAGATGGGTTTGATCTTGGGGAGCATGCCCTGGACGCTCGATCTGCATGGGTTTCAGCTTGCCAGAATGGAGGGGCAGTAAGCATTGACTATTCCGACAGCTCTGCGAAATCGTCGGTCGTGCGATGCCAATCCCCCCCAAGATCCCTGTACACCCCGCTTCATCTTTCTCGAATCACGCCTAGGGGGCAGCCATGATCGACGCACTCAAGCGCAATGTATCTTCTCCGATTCAGAAGCTACATGAGCTGCAGGTCATCATCAGGATCGCAGGCAGCGAATGAGGTAGTGGTGGCACAGGCGGAGCCAATCTGGGTGGAGGCTGCCACGGCAACTGCGGAGGCAGCGGCAGCGGAAGGGTAACGATCAAACCGATTACTCCTATTCGCCCGAAATAGCATTTGTAGCGCGGCACAGATCATGCAAGCGGGAACAGCACCTCCCGCTTGCATGAACCTCACCATTCATCCTGCAATAGCGAGAAGTAGTGGAAGCGCGACGACCGGATCCCACATCGAGCCGACCCGGATGTGCAGCAGTGGATGCGCAACGAATGACCCTTCCCAGGCACCGGCATCGGTACCAACTGAAATGTAGACACCGCATAGACATCGAACGCAAAAGGCACCGCATAGCGGTGCCTTTGAAATGATGTAAGCCATTGGATGAGTTGGTGGGCCCACCAGGATTCGAACCTGGAACCAAGGGATTATGAGTCCCCTGCTCTAACCGTTGAGCTATAGGCCCTGCGCAGCCTCACAGTGTAGTGAGGCCGCCATCGGGTTTCCACTGCGCGCCACCCCGGGCCCTCACGCCACTACTGCCCCAGGCGCTGCATCAACCGCTCCAACGGCGCACGGTTGTGGTATTCCCCGCGCAGGCTGCGTTCGCGCTCGTCGCACTGTCCGTTGTCGGCCACCACCAGGTCGGTGCCGCGCAGCAGTACTCGCGTCGTGCAGCGCCCCTGATGCAGATGCAGCACGTCCTCATCCTCCCCTGCTGCAACACGGCCCAGAACCCGCGGCGCCGCCCCCTCGTCGCTACCGGGCACGCTCAACTCGAATGCGTCCCCCTTGGCTGCGATGTCGATGGCATTTCCGTCGCTGCGTTCCCAATGGGCGACCCAGTCGGTCAGGCTGGTCTCGACGTAGTTGCTGGTTTTCATCACGCGCGACTCCGGCGCCCAGCCCACCACTTCCTTGCTCGGCGAACGTGCTTTCACGCAGTAGTAGCTGTTCCAGCGGTCGCCGATCACCAGGCCGGTGCCCGGTTCCATCTCCTCGCCACTGCGGCACCCATCCCGTTCCTCGTCCAGGCAGCCTTCTGCCTCGCCCAGCAGCAGCACCTGCCCGGCATCGACCACGCGGCCCACGGCATAGTCGAACTGGCTGCTGAAGAAACTCTCGGCATTGCATGGCGGTGGTTGCGGAGTATCCGCCCAGGCAACCAGCGGTGACAGCGAGAGCAGCAGGATCGGCAGTTTCATCGGCATTCCATTGACCAGGGCGAAAACAGGACACGCATCCTATCCCGTCGCGCGCAACGCGGACGACCACGGGCAAAAAAAACAAACCCCGCTTACGCGGGGTCTGTCGGGTGCTTCATGTGCAGCGGATACGCGTCAGTCGATATCCAGGAAGCTGCGCAGCTGCTCCGAGCGGCTCGGGTGACGCAGCTTGCGCAGGGCCTTCGCTTCGATCTGGCGGATGCGCTCGCGGGTCACGTCGAACTGCTTGCCGACTTCTTCCAGCGTGTGGTCGGTGTTCATGTCGATGCCGAAGCGCATGCGCAGCACCTTGGCTTCCCTCGGGGTGAGGCCAGCCAGCACGTCGCGCACGGTTTCAGACAGGTTGATGTTGGTGGTGTTCTCGATCGGGGACTCCACGTTGGTGTCCTCGATGAAGTCGCCCAGATGGGAATC
>Ga0153948_1000105_pt1 | contig 42935 bp, 32 predicted proteins | sample TSNJ032MetaG_FD_104696 | JGI IMG/M metagenome (GOLD analysis project Ga0153948, IMG submission 104696) | Attine ant fungus gardens microbial communities from New Jersey, USA - TSNJ032 MetaG | ecosystem: Host-associated > Fungi > Mycelium > Unclassified | place: USA: New Jersey, Wharton State... | reverse complement strand
ATTCATAATCCAGCCCCAGTCGTTCAATCACGCCGGGACGGAAATTCTGGATCAGAACATCGGCCTTGGTAATGAGCTTCTTCAGCGCTTCAACATCGTCCGGGTTTTTAAGGTCCAGCGCCAGGCTGTCCTTGCCGCGATTGATCGCATGGAAAATCGTTGAATCGCCACCGATCTCCGTATCGCTCAGATAAAGCCTGCGCGACAGGTCTCCGCCGTCCGGGCGCTCGATCTTGATAACCCGCGCTCCGAGGTCCATCAGGCGCAGCGAGCAATAAGGCCCCGACAGAAACTGGCTCATATCCACAACAACGAGCCCGCTCAGCGGCAGTTCATTTTCCGACATCGGGAAATTCCCTCCTCATGAATTTCTTATGTAAATATAGTCTTCACATATGGATTTATAGAAGGCAAGGCTGAAATTGCCCTAAAAACAAAAACGCCGCCCGGAACGGACGGCGTTTTTGAGTATTCAAATGATACTAAGTCGAACGATCAGACGTCGAGTTCGACTTCGTGGCTTGCGGTTTCGAGCAGCGTCCAGACGTGATCGGCCAGCGAGTTCCACACTTCGACGCGGTAGTGATCCGCATCCCATTTCAGCAGGATGATCTGCACGCGGTCGAAGATCGTGCGCGCGGCACCGGGTGCGGCCATCGAAGCCAGATCAAGCGGTGAAGCTGCATTGAGCAGCCATTCGGCCTGCGGGCCCGTAATATCGATACCAGTCTCGCGGTGGCTCACTTCAACCAGCGCATGCGGTTCGGTCTCGTAGAGGCTTGCGAAAGCCGCGACGATGGCGCCAGCCTTGCCGTCATCGGCCCAGATAAACCATTCATCCGGCCCGATGCAGGCAACGGCGATCTCGCCGGTCTTCGCGAGTCCGCCGATTTTGGCGGGAATCGTTGCCCCGAGCGCCTTTTCCGCCAGCGCCAGTTTTCCCGGATTGAAGCGCAGGACAAAGCGCGCGCCATCAGCGGCGGGTCGAATATCAAGCCGTCCCGGAATGGCAACCGCGCGGCTCGCAAAAGGGTTGGTCTGTTGCAGCATGATGCGATCCTTATCCGTTCAGCTTCTTGCCTTCTGGGTCATAGAAGACGAGCCCAGTAATTTCCGCCTCATGCGCGGTGCCATCCGGCATCGGCATATAGATGGTTTCGCCCGTGCGATCCTTGCCACCGGCAATCAGCGCCATGGCAAAGGAGCGGCCCAGCGTCTCGCTCCAATAGGACGAGGTGACGTGACCGAGCATGGTCATCGGCACAGCCTGTTTTGGATCGGCGACGATTTGTGCGCCTTCTTCCAGAACCAGTTTCGGGTCCTTTGGCAGCAGGCCAACCAGATGCTTGCGATCGTTCTTCAGCATATCCGGACGCGCCAGCGAACGCTTGCCGACGAAATCCGGCTTCTGCTTGCCGATGGCCCAGCCAAGTGCTGCGTCATCCGGCGTCACCGTGCCGTCCGTGTCCTGACCGACGATGATATAGCCCTTCTCGGCGCGCAGCACATGCATGGTCTCGGTGCCATAAGGCGTGACGTCATATTTCTGGCCCGCTTCATAAAGCGCCTTCCACAGAGCCAGACCGTATCGCGACGGGACATTGATTTCGAAGCCGAGTTCGCCGGTAAAGCTCATGCGGAACAGACGCGCCGGCACACCGAGGAATGTGCATTCCGCCACCGACATATGCGGAAAGGCTTCGTCGGAAATATCCACGCCCTCGACCATCGGCTCGATGAGCTTGCGCGCATTCGGTCCGTTCAGCGCGACCACGGCCCATTGCTCGGTCGTGGAGGTCAGCGACACTTTCAGATCCGGCCATTCCGTCTGGAGATAATCCTCCATCATATTGAGAACGCGCGGCGCGCCGCCGGTCGTAGTGGTAACGTGGAAACGGTCCTGCGACAGCCTGCCGACCACACCATCGTCGCGGATAAAGCCGTCTTCACCGAGCAGCAGACCATAGCGGCAGCGCCCGATACCCAGCTTCGTCCATGGGTTGGTGTACATGCGGTTCATGAATTCGGCAGCATCCGGGCCGACCACTTCGATCTTGCCGAGCGTCGACGCATCGAACATGCCGAGGCTGGTGCGCACGGCCTTGCACTCACGCGCAACAGCCTTATGCATGTCTTCGCCGGCCTTCGGGAAATACCATGCACGACGCCACAGCGAGACTGGCTCGAAAGCAGCACCCTGTTCTTCAGCCCAAGGGTCAATCGGCGTTTTGCGCGTCACGTCGAACAGCTTACCGCGATTGTAACCGCAGAAAGCGCCGAAGGTCGTCGGCGTATAGGGCGGACGGAATGTCGTCAGACCGACCTGCGGTGCAGGACGGCTGAGCGCGTCGGATGCAACTGCAAGACCGTTGATGTTCGAGGTTTTGCCCTGATCCGTCGCCATGCCGTTGGTGGTATAGCGCTTGATATGCTCGATGGAGCGGAAGCCCTCGCGCACTGCAAGGCGGATATCCTTGGCCGTCACGTCGTTCTGGAAATCGATAAAGGCCTTTGCCTTGCCGGGATCGCGATCCGTCGGCAGTTCGCGGCAATTGACGCCCGCGCAGACGAAGTCGCCCGCGACGGCATATTCCAGCGCCTTGGCCTTGTATCCGGCATCGTTTGCAGCCGCAGCACCGCTGGCAGCACCTTCACGCAAGGAAGCCTGAAGATCGAAATTGCCGTTACCGGCACCAGCGCAGCGACTTTCTTCCGTGCGTTCGCCCGGCAGATAGATCTGGCGTTCCTCATCCCAGATGAGCGAACCCTTGGTGTGCGAGAACAGATGCACGCTCGGGTTCCAGCCGCCGGACATCAGCACGACATCGCAGGCAATGGTGCGCGCCGAGCCGACCGAACCGTTCCTGACCGGATTGACGCGAACAGACGCAACGCGATGACGGCCTGCCGTATCGCTGACGGTCCAGCCGGTCAGCGTCTCAATACCGAGCATCCTGGCGCGGTTTACCAGACTGTCGGCAACGTGTTCGCGCACATCGATAATGGCCGGAACCTTGACGCCCGCAACTGCGAGATCGAAGGCCGTAAGCCAGGCGGAATCATGGGAGGTGACGACGACAGCCTTTTCGCCGACCTTGACGCCATAGCGATTGAGATAGGTGCGTGCGGCACCGGCCAGCATCACGCCCGGACGGTCATTGCCCGCAAAGACCAGCGGCTTTTCGATGGAGCCCTGCGCCAGCACAACCTGTTTGGCGCGCACCCGCCACATGCGCTCACGCGGGGCATTGGCAGCAGGCTTTGCCTGATGGTCGGTCAGGCGCTGGCAAAGGCCGACCATGTTCTGATGATAATAGCCAATCGCCGTGGTACGCGGCAAAAGCGTGACATTCGGCAATGAACCAAGTGTCGCCAGCGTTTCGTTCAGCCAATCCCAGCTGGTGCGGCCATTGATGACCGGCTCCGGCTCGGACAGAAGCGAGCCGCCCATTTCCGCCTGTTCGTCGCAAAGGAAAACTTTCGCGCCGCTCTTGGCGGCTTCAAGCGCTGCGGCAAGACCGGCAGGCCCCGCGCCCACCACCAGCACGTCGCAATAGGCATAGCGGCTGGCATAGCTGTCGGGATCGGCCTCGGACGGCGATTTGCCAAGACCGGCGGCGCCCCGGATGAAAGGCTCATAGACCTTGTTCCAGAAGCTCTTCGGCCACATGAAGGTCTTGTAGTAGAAGCCTGCCGAGAAGAACATGTAGAAGGCGTCGTTGACCGCGCCGACATCATGCTTGAGCGATGGCCAGTGGTTCTGGCTTTCCGCCTTCAGCCCGTCATAAAGCTCCAGCACGGTGGCGCGGGTGTTCGGCTCGTAACGGCCCTCTCCACGCGAAACGCCCATCAGCGCATTCGGCTCTTCCGAACCGGCGGAAAGAATGCCGCGCGGACGGTGATATTTGAACGAACGGCCCGCCAGATGCTCGCCATTGGCCAGAAGCGCTGAAGCAAGCGTATCGCCCTCAAAGCCCGCATAGGTCTTGCCGTTGAAGGAAAAGCGTACCGGCCTGGCCTTGTTGATGCGGCCTTTATTGTTCAAACGCATGTCGGTCATTATTTCGTCTCCGCAGCGGGCGTTTGTTCCTGTCCGTCTGCCAGTACAGGGCGCGCTTCACCGGCCTTGTAGGTCGTGACGAATTTGTCGCTCACCGTGTCGCGCACCGCATTGAAGAAGCGGCCGCAACCATTGATGTGCCGCCAGCGCTCAAAATGCGTCCCGCGCGGGTTGGAGCGGATGAACAGGAAATCGCGCCATTCATCATCGGAATAGGTCGAAGGATCGGCAGGACGCGCAATATGCGCTTCGCCCGCATAGGCGAATTCAAGTTCCGGACGTTCCATTTCGCAATAAGGGCAACGGATCAAAAGCATGGTGTTTCTCTTGTTTTCAACGCATTTCCGGACGGAAAACCGGTTTCCACTTTTCCTGGAAATGCTTTTAGTGCGCAACTGCGGCAGCTGCCGCTTCGTCGATCAGGCGACCCGTCTTGAAACGGTCGAGCGTGAACGGCGCGTTGATCCAGTGCGGTTCGTCGCGGGCGATGGTGTGGGCAAAGACATGCGCCGAACCCGGCGTCGCCTTGAAGCCGCCAGTGCCCCAGCCGCAATTGACATAGAGACCCGGAACCGGCGTCTTGCCGATGATCGGCGAGCGATCCGGGGTGACGTCAACAATGCCGCCCCATTTGCGCAGCATGCGCATGCGGGTGAAGATCGGGAAGATTTCGCAGATTGCCGCCAGCGTATGCTCGATCAGCGGCAGGCCGCCGCGCTGGCTGTAAGAGGTGTACTGGTCCGTACCGGAGCCAATCACCAGTTCACCCTTGTCGGACTGGCTGATATAGGCGTGAACGGTGTTGGACATGACGACGCAGGGGAAGATCGGCTTGACCGGCTCCGACACCAGCGCCTGAAGCGGGAAGCTTTCAAGCGGCATGCGCACGCCAGCCGTATCCATGACGACCGAGGTGTTGCCAGCGGTCGAAACGGCAACCTTCTTGGCTTTGATGAAGCCACGTGCGGTTTCCACACCGGTCACACGGCCCGAAGCATCGCGACGAATGGAGAGAACCGGGCAATTCTGGATGATATCCACGCCGCGCTGGGTCGCGCCACGCGCATAGCCCCAGGCCACGGCATCGTGACGGGCCACACCACCGCGACGCTGCAAGGTGGCGCCAACCACCGGATAGCGTGCATTGGGCGAAATATCGAGCGGCGGGCAATATTCCTTGGCTTCTTCCTTCGACAGCCATTCATTGTCGATGCCGTTGAGGCGGTTGGCATGGATATGGCGCTTGAAGCTCTGCACGTCATGCACTGTATGCGCCAGCATCATGACGCCGCGCTGCGAGAACATGACATTGTAGTTGAGGTCCTGGCTGAGACCTTCCCACAGCTTCACCGCATGTTCGTAAAGATGCGCGCTCTCGTCATAGAGATAGTTGGAGCGAATGATGGTGGTGTTGCGCCCCGTATTGCCGCCGCCGAGCCAGCCTTTTTCGATCACGGCGACATTGGTGATGCCGTGTTCCTTGGCCAGATAATAGGCCGCGCCCAGACCATGCCCGCCCGCGCCGACGATGATGACGTCATATTCGGCCTTGGGTTCGGCATTGGGCCATTGCGGGTCCCAGTTCTTGTTACCGGAAAGCGCGTTTTTGATAATAGAAGCTGCAGAAAAGCGGGACATGAACAACCACCAGTTTCGCGACCGCATGCGCCCTGACGGCACATGCGAAGCCTTTGATGATATTTCTATTGTGTCCTGTGAAAACCCGACAGCAGGCTTGCGTCAAAAGACGCCATAAATACGACATGCGCACCATTTCGCGACATAGGCAAACCGCGCGCGTACCTCCCCGATGGCAGCCGGTCGCGCCCGTGATTTCATGCCGTTTCGCGCCGCGCCGCCAGCCCTCCTGACAGACAGCTGTCAGGAGCCGGTTCCACCCAAGGTTTCCTTTTTGCGGTCGCGCTATAGTTTATCAGGAACACAAATAAGCAATATGGGACGAGGAATATGTCATACCGAGGTCTTCTGAAGGGCGCAGCCATCGCATTCACCCTGATTGCCGGCGCGACCGGACTTTCCAGTCCGGCGCAATCACAGGTTGTCGTATCATCCAAGATCGATACGGAAGGCGGTGTGCTAGGCAACATCATTCTCGCCATGCTCAACGCCAACGGCATTCAGACGACCGACCGCATTCAGCTCGGCGCGACGCCGGTGGTGCGCAAGGCAATCGTGGCCGGTGAGATCGACATCTATCCCGAATATACCGGCAATGCGGCCTTCTTCTTCAACAAGGCGGATGATCCGCTCTGGAAAGACCCGGCAAAGGCGTTTGAGACGGCAAAGAAGCTCGATTACGACGCCAACAAGATTGTCTGGCTGTCGCCTTCGCCTGCCAACAACACCTGGGGCATTGCGCTGCGCAAGGACGTGGCCGACGAGAACAAGCTCGCCAATCTCAGCGATTTTGGCAAATATGCTTCTGGCGGCGGCAAGGTCATTCTGGCCGCCTCGTCGGAATTCGTGAATTCGGCAGCGGCCCTGCCCGCTTTCCAGACCGCCTATGGCTTCACGCTGAAGCAGGATCAGCTCATCACGCTGTCTGGCGGCGATACAGCTGCGACCATTGCCGCCGCCGCCAACCAGACGAATGGCGCGAACGCAGCAATGGTCTATGGCACGGATGGCGGCATTGCGCCGTCCGGTCTTGTGGTGCTTGAAGACGACAAGCATGTGCAGCCTGTCTACCAGCCCGCCCCCATCATCCGCGAAGAGGTGCTGAAAAAGAACCCGAAGATCGAAGAACTGCTGAAGCCGGTTTTTGCAAAGCTCGACCTGACCACGCTTCAGGAACTGAACGGTCGCGTGCAGCTTGGCGGTGAACCGGCCAAGGCGGTCGCCGAAGACTTCCTGAAGAAGAACGGCTTTCTGAAATAGGCGGATAAAGGCGACACGTTGCCGGATAGAATCGCAGTCCATCATTCCAATTCGGCGAATGCTGAAAAGGCCCCGCATGGCCTTCTCGGTCGTGTCGACAGGCTTGGTCTCGTCATAGCCGTTCTGGCCATCGCCGGGCTGTTGCTGCCCTTTGCCACCTTCCGCGCCAACCGCATCGTTCAGGGCGAACCACGCTTTCTGCTCGACGCCTTGCCCGTCTGTGGAGCCGCTCTGCTGCTCGTCATTGTCGCTGCGTGGTTGCTGCTCGCCCTGTTTGCAAAGGGCCGCATGTTGCGACTGGGCGCAAGCCTTGCCGGGCTCGCCGCCATGCTGATCGCGATCGGGCTTGCGGCAACGCATCTTTCTCCAGCTGGCAACAATTACGCGCGTGTTTCACCGGCATCGGGTTTCTGGCTGCTGCTTTTTACCAGCGGCATTTCAGTCGCCGATGCTCTGGTGCGCCTGCAGGTGCGCCCGTTGGTGCGGGTGGGTTTGCTGACACTGGCAGCCCTTCTCCTCTACGCGCTGCTCGTCTCGGGGCTGTGGGACAATCTCTCCTTCATGAAGGAATATCTCAGCCGCGCCGACAGTTTCTGGAACGAAGCCCGCCGTCATGTGGAACTGGCGCTCGGTTCACTTGTCGCGGCAACGGTCATCGGCATTCCGCTCGGGCTTATCTGCCATCGCGTGCCGCGGCTGCGCGGTCTGGTGCTGAACAGCCTCAACATCGTTCAGACGATCCCGTCGATGGCCTTGTTCGGCATATTGATCGCGCCGCTGGGCTGGCTTGCCGCCAACGCGCCATGGGCGGCAAGTCTTGGCATTCGCGGCATTGGTGCAGCGCCCGCCTTTGTCGCGCTGTTTCTCTATTCACTTCTGCCCATCGTCGCCAACACTGTGGCGGGACTTGCGCAGGTGCCAGAACCCGTCAGCGATGCCGCACGCGGCATGGGCATGACGCGCCTGCAACGACTGTTCAAGACCGAGTTTCCCCTGGCGTTTCCGGTCATCCTCACCGGCATTCGCATCGTCATGGTGCAGAATATCGGCCTGACGACCATTGCCGCGCTGATCGGCGGCGGCGGTTTCGGCACATTCGTCTTTCAGGGGATCGGGCAGACAGCCATGGATCTCGTGCTACTCGGCGCGCTGCCAACGGTTCTGCTGGCCTTCGGTGCCGCCGTTCTGCTCGACGCCGCCATTGAAATCGCCGGGAAAGGAACCGCGCCATGATTGAGTTCGACCGGATCACCAAGCGCTATAATGGCCGGGCTGCAGTGGATGCGGTCAGCTTTTCCGTTGAGCCGCATAGTATTGCGGCCATTGTCGGCACATCCGGTTCGGGCAAGACGACCCTGCTGCGCATGGTCAATCGGCTTGTCGAGCCGACCGAAGGCGAAATTCGCATCGATGGGCACAGCAATATGGACGAGCCGGGACACGCCCTGCGGCGGCGGATCGGTTACGTCATCCAGCAGCACGGGCTTTTTCCGCATCGCACGGTCGCGGAAAATATCGCCACCGTGCCGGTTTTGCTCGGCTGGCCGAAACAGCGGATCGACGCCCGCGTCGATGAATTGCTTGATCTGTTTCAGCTTGAACCGGCAGACTATCGCGACCGTTACCCGCAGGAACTGTCGGGCGGCCAGCAGCAGCGCGTTGGTGTCGCGCGGGCGCTGGCGGCAGAACCGAATATATTGCTGATGGATGAACCTTTCGGCGCGCTCGACCCGGTCATCCGCGCCAAGGCGCAGGAAGACCTGAAGGCCATTCAGCGCCGTTTCGGCACCACGATCCTGCTGGTCACGCATGATATGGAGGAAGCGATTTCGCTTGGCGACCATATAGCGGTCATGGATGACGGCAAGCTTTTGCAATATGGCCCGCCTGCGGAAATTCTGGCGCGGCCTGCGACGGAGTTCGTCGAAAGGCTGGTCGGCACCGGCGAGCGCCCGTTCCGCCTGCTCTCGCTGACCGATCTGAAAACGGTCCTGCAACCGGGTGACGCCAGCGGCGACGCCATGCCCGTCTCCGCCTCGCAACGCGATGCGCTGGCCGAGCTTTTATGGTCGGGTCGCAATGCATTGCCGGTTCTCGATGGCGACGGCAGGCCGCTCGGTCGCGTGACGCTGGAAAGACTGTTGCGGAAAGCGGAACGCCCGGCATGAGGCTGTTCGTTTCCATCATTCCCCGGCTGGCGCTTCTGGCGGTGCTGCTGCTTTTTCTGATGCAGCCGCATCTGTTCGAACCCCTCTTCCGCCCGCTGGTCAGCGATGGCGCGCCCGTCATCTATGACCGCGCCAATCTGATGACGCTGACCTTGCAGCATCTGGGGCTGGTGGCGCTGGCCACCCTGATATCGACACTGGTTGCGGTCGCCATGGCGATCTTCGTGACCAGACGACAAGGCGCGGAGTTTTTGCCGCTTTCGCGCAGTCTGGTGAATATCGGCCAGACATTTCCGCCCGTCGCTGTTCTGGCGCTTGCCGTGCCGGTTTTCGGTTTCGGCGACAAGCCGACGCTGATCGCGCTGTTTCTCTATGGACTGCTGCCGATCTTTGAAAACACGCTGACCGGGCTGACCACCCTTCCCGCGCCCGTTGTGGAAGCAGCACGCGGCATGGGCATGACGGGAATGCAGCGTCTGGTCAAAGTTGAAATGCCGCTTGCCATGCCCGTCATCCTTGCCGGAATAAGGCTGTCGGCGGTCATCGGCCTTGCCACCGCCACCATCGGTTCGACGGTCGCAGCCAGTACGCTTGGCGAAGTGATCATTGCCGGTCTCATCTCCAACAACCTTGCTTTCGTGCTGCAAGGCGGTCTCGTCGTCGCGGCGCTGGCCATTCTGATCTTCGACGGCTTTCAAACCCTCGAACATTATCTCATGAAACAGGCCGGAAGAGACGCCTGAACCGGCCCGTACCCCTTTGAATAGCCATATTGCGCTCCTATATCGTGTTAAACCAACATTGGGCGAGGAACGGAATGAATATCGGGCAGGCAGCCACAGCATCAGGCATATCGGCGAAGATGATCCGCCATTATGAAACGATCGAGCTTATCGAGGCTGCTGATCGCACGGATTCCGGCTATCGCGTCTACACACAAAAAGATGTCGAGACACTGCGCTTCATCCGCCGCAGCCGCGATCTCGGTTTTCAGGTTGAACGGATCAAGGAACTGCTGGCGCTCTGGCGTGACCGCAACCGCGCATCCGCCGATGTGAAGAAGGTCGCGCTCGTTCATGTCGAGGAGCTGGAAGCCAAGATGCTCCAGCTTCAGGAAATGGCCGACACACTGCGCCATCTGGCAAAGAACTGCCATGGCGACAATCGCCCCGATTGCCCGATTATCCACCAGCTGGCAGAAAATGCCGCCGAGCCGCGCAAGCGTCCCGCCGCGCGCAAGGGCGAATTGCTGCACAGCAAGGTCTGACCTATCCACACCTTCAGATGAAAAACGCCGGGATTTCTCCCGGCGTTTCTATTGCAACTCCCGATGAGCTTAGCTCTTCGGCAGCGTATAGGCGATGACATAATCGCCCGGCTTGGTGCCGATCGAGCCGTGCCCACCGGCAACCATCAGCACGAATTGCTGATCGCCAACCGCATAGGACATCGGCGTCGCCTGTCCGCCTGCGGGCAGACGCGCTTCCCAGAGTACCTTGCCGCTGGTCAGGTCATAGGCGCGCAGATAATCGTCGACAGCCGCGCCAAGGAAGGCAACGCCGCCTGCCGTGATCATCGGACCACCGATGCCCGGCACGCCGACTTTCAGCGGCAGCGGAACCGGGGCCATATCGCGAATGGTGCCATTGCGATGCTTGTAGACGGTCTTGCCGGTTCGCAGATCAACGCCCGCAACATAACCCCATGGCGGGGTCTGGCACGGAATGCCAAGCGGGCCGAGGAACGGTCCCATGAAGACGCCATAAGGCGCACCATCATTGCGGTTCAGGCCCTGTTCGCTGCCCTTCTCATCCTGCCCCTTCGGCGGAATTTCCGAACGCGGGACAAGGCGTGACGTGAAGGCCAGATAGGTCGGCATGCCGAACATGACCTGACGCACCGGATCAACGGCCACACTGCCCCAGTTGAAGACACCGAAATTGCCCGGATAGACAATGGTGCCCTTCAGCGACGGCGGCGTGTAGCGGCCTTCATAAGCCAGCTGGTGGAACTTGATACGGCAGGCGAGCTGATCGAACATCGTCACGCCCCACATATCGCTTTCGCGCAATGCTGGCGGGCTGAAGGTCAGATCGGAGATCGGCTGCGTCGGCGACGAGTGATCTTCCGGGATGGTGCCGGTCGGGGCCGAGATTTCCTTGATCGGAATGATCGGCTCGCCGGTACGGCGGTCCAGCACATAGAGGTCGCCCTGCTTGGTCGGACCGACCAGCGCTGGCGTGCCGTTGATATCAAGCAGAACCGGCTGCGCCGGAACGTCCATATCCCACAGATCGTGATGAACCGTCTGGCGCACCCACTTCACCTGACCCGTATTCACATCGAGCGCGACGATGGAGGAGGAATATTTCTCCACATTTTCGCTGCGTCCCATGCCGAGCTGGTCAGGCACCTGATTGCCAAGCGGCACGAAGATCAGGCCGAGCTTTTCGTCCACGCTGGAGACCGACCAGCTGTTGGGCGAATTCGTCGTGTAGAACTGGCCTTCCGGCAGCGGCGTCGTGACATCCGGATTACCCGAATCCCAGTTCCAGATAAGCTGGCCGGTGCGGATATCGAAGGCGCGGATGACGCCCGACTGTTCTTCCGTCGAGTAATTGTCATTGACGGCCCCACCGACAATGATCTTGTCGCCAACCACAGCCGGAGGCGAGGTCGAGTAATAATAACCGGCCGGATTAAACTTCATGCCATGGCTGAGATCGAGCGTGCCGCCATTGGCAAAATCGGTGCAGATTTCACCGGTCGCCGTATCAAGCGCGATCAGGCGCGCATCCGAGGTCGGCAGGTAGACCCGCTCGGCGCATTTGGCGCCAGCCGTTGCATTGGCGTCCTTCCAGTAACTCACGCCACGGCAGGTCTGGTGCTGGCGGTCGGTGTTGAAGCCGACTTTCGGATCGAACTTCCACTTTTCCTTGCCGGTCGCAGCGTCGAGTGCAATCGCCCAATTATGCGGCGTGCAGAGATAGAGCGAGTCGCCGATCTTGAGCGGCGTCACCTGATAGGTGGTTTCGCCGACATCCTGCGGCTGCTTCACGTCACCGGTCTGGTATTGCCAGGCAACCTGCAATTTGGAGACATTGTCCGGCGTGATCTGTGACAACGGCGAATAACGCTGGCCATAGGGCGTGCGGCCATATTGGTGCCATTCACCGTCCGGCACATTGCCGCCCAGATCGGGTGTCGCCGCAACCTTGTCTGTCGGGAGACTGCCCGCAATATTGTAGGGGTCCTGCGTCATGGAATAGCCGGCGATTGCAAGCGCAACCACGCTCGCGACCGTCAGCGGAAGGCCACCACCGCCCTGCCCGCCATTCAGCGGCTTGCGGATCCACGGCGTCAGAAGCCAGAGGCCGAGCAGCACGATAATGCCGCCGCGCGCGCCAAGCTGCCACCAATCGAAGCCGACTTCATAAACGGCCCAGCCCAGCGAGCCGAGCACGATCAGCGCATAGAGCCACAGGGCCGCCGCGCTTCTTTTCAAAAGGAGAGCGGCTGTCAGCAAAAAGCCGACAGCCGCAATGATGTAGTACCAGCTGCCCCCCAGGGTAACGAGCTGAATACCGCCCCAGCCGAGCGTTAGCCCAACCAGTAAAAGGACGATAGAGGTCAAGGAAATGAGCAAAAGATTACCCCTTCAAGTGTGACTGCAGACCGCCGTGCCTGAGCCCGAATGCACGGAAAACATCGAATGCGAGAAGTCCTGATGGGTGGGAGCGCCGTTGCGTTTCGAACGCAGCGGAGCTCTCTGCCTACATTAAACATTAGGCAGAAATAAAATAAATCCAGAGGAAACTAAAAAAGGCGGCTCGTGAGAGCCGCCTTTGCTTGGGAGTTCGTTTGAATTGCTGTGCTGGTCAGCCGAGTGGGCTTTGGAACCGGCGCAACCTCAGCGCATTGCTGAGCACGAAGATGCTCGACAGCGCCATCGCGCCCGCCGCCAGAACCGGCGACAGCAAAGTGCCGGTGAAGGGATAGAGAATACCGGCAGCGACAGGAATGAGCGCCACATTATAGGCGAAGGCCCAGAAGAGGTTTTCGCTGATATTGCGGATTGTCGCTTTCGATATGGCGATGGCGTTTGCAACACCGCGCAGGTCGCCTGACATCAGCACCACATCCGCGCTTTCAATCGCAATATCCGTTCCGGTGCCGATGGCGATGCCCACATCTGCTGCCGCCAGCGCCGGGGCGTCATTGATGCCGTCACCGACGAAAGCAATACGCTTGCCGCCAGCCGAAAGCCGCTTCAGCGCTTCGACCTTGCCGTCCGGCAGAACTTCCGCCACCACTTCATCAATGCCGAGCCGCTTGGCGATGGCCTGCGCAGTGCGGCGATTGTCGCCGGTGATCATCGCCACAGTGAGCCCCTGCTCATGCAGGGCAGCGATGGCCGCTGGCGTGGTTTCCTTCATCGGGTCGGCGACCGTGATGATGGCCGCAAGCTTGCCGTCAATAGCGGCATAAAGCGGAGACTGGCCCTCATCGCCCAGACGCTTCGCATCCTCGGCAAATACCGCCACATCATGGCCGAGCTTTGCCATATAGCGGTCAGCGCCGATGGCGACTTCATGCCCTGATACCGTCGCCTTGAGACCAAAGCCCGGTACCGCTTCGAAAGCCGTCACGTCGGCAAGCTTCAGCCCCTTTTCCTTTGCAGCCGTCACAATGGCGTCGGCAATCGGATGTTCGGAACGAGCCTCGACAGCTGCCACCAGCGCCAGAAGTTCTTGCCTGTCAAAACCGTCGGCCGTTGCAAAATGGGCCAGAGCAGGCTTGCCCTGGGTCAGCGTGCCGGTCTTGTCGACAGCGATGATCGTTGCGTCACGCAAGGTTTGCAGCGCATCGCCACGGCGAAACAGAACACCGAACTCTGCCGCACGACCGGTGCCGACCATGATCGACGTCGGAGTGGCAAGGCCCATGGCACATGGGCAGGCGATGATGAGTACAGCAATGGCGTTGACCAGCGCGTAACCGAGCATTGCCGTGCCGCCAATGGCGAGCCAGAGCACGAAGGTCAGCGCGGCGGCGGCCATGACGGCAGGCACGAACCAGCCCGTCACCTTATCGACCTTGGCCTGAATAGGCAGCTTGTCGGCCTGCGCATCCTCGACCATGCGGATGATCTGCGAGATCACCATATCGCGGCCAACCTTGGTGGCGCGGAAGGTAAAAGCGCCCGTTTTGTTGATGGTGCCGCCGACCACTTCCGCACCCTTGTCTTTGGCGACCGGCACCGGCTCGCCGGTGATCATCGATTCATCGACATAGGACGAGCCTTCGATCACTTCGCCATCGACCGGCACTTTTTCACCGGGGCGCACTTGTACAACATCGCCTGCGCGCACGTCTTCGAGCGGCACATCGAGCGTCTCGCCATCGCGCACCACCCGGGCCGACTTGGCCTGCAAGCCGACCAGACGGCTGATGGCCGCACTGGTGCGTCCCTTGGCGCGCGCTTCAAGATAGCGCCCGATCAGGATCAGCGTGACGATGACCGCCGCCGCCTCGAAATAAACGTTGACCGTGCCCGCGGGCAAAATGCCCGGCAGGAAGGTTGCGACAAGCGAAAAGCCCCAGGCTGCAAGCGTGCCGACAACAACCAGCGAGTTCATATCCGGTGTTGCGCGCAGCAGCGCCGGAATGCCCTTCTTGAAGAAGCGCAGGCCCGGCCCGAACAACACAAGCGTGGTCAGCACGAATTGCAGATACCAGCTGTTTTGCATGCCGACCCGGTCCATCACGAACATATGGACAGCGGGAATGAGATGCGATCCCATTTCCAGCACAAAGACCGGAAGGGTCAAAACTGCAGCCAGCAGAACGCTCTTTTTCAGTTCAGCAGCTTCGGCATCGCGCTTTTCGCTTTGGGTTTCGGCTGGTGCTTCGTCGGCGTGATCGTTCAGCGACCGCGCCTCGTAACCGGCTTTCTCGACAGCCTTGACGAGTTCGGCGGTCTCGACCTGTCCGGCCAGTTCCACATGCGCACGCTCGGTCGCCAGATTGACGCTTGCGCGCGTCACGCCCGGCACTGCGTTCAGCGCCTTTTCGACTTTGCTGACACAGGAGGCGCAGCTCATGCCTTCAATGGCGAGATCGATACTGCCGGACGGAACCTCGTAGCCTGCCTTGCGGATAGCATCGATGACGGCAGGCAGATCCGGCGTGCCCTTGAAGGTAACATCGGCGCGCTCAGTGGCCAGATTGACGGAAACCTTGTCGACGCCCGCGACCTTCGACACGGCCTTTTCGACCGAGGAGACACAGGATGCGCAGCTCATGCCTTCCACGGGAACGGGAAAGCTGATGGATTCGTGATCGACGGGCTTGTTCATGGCAATCCTCTTCGAGACCTTTAACGGTCCCCTTTCACACCTCCGGAGAGGCTAGATTTCTGAATTGCCATATAAGTACTCCTTCCCACCGTTGGAAGGTCAAGCGCTTTTTTGGGAAGCGAAAATGCGGTGTAGTGGTGGCGGAGTTTCCGGTCAGATTGGCAGCCGGTTATGGGCTGCGGGCATGGTGAGGCCAGTGCCGTTATTGCTCTGGATAAAGGCCTGCACATCGCTGGCTGGCATCGGGCGTCCAGTCAGAAAGCCTTGCACTTCGCCGAAACGCTCGGTCCTCAGGCGCTCAAGCTGCTGTGTTGTTTCTACGCCTTCGGCGGTGGTGACGATGTTGAAACCAGCGCCCAGCGTGGCCACCGCCTGGATGATGGCGAGATCGCGCGTATCCGCTTCGATCCCGGATACGAAGCTGCGGTCGATCTTGATCTTGTCAAACGGAAAGGAGCGCAGATAACTGAGCGAGGAATAGCCGGTGCCGAAATCGTCCATGGCAATACGAGCGCCAAGGCGGCGTAACTCGAACAGCAGCTCGATATTGTGCTTGCTGTTGGAGAGGAACACCGATTCGGTGATTTCCAGTTCCAGCCGGTTCGGCGACAGGCGGGCGGCATCCAGCGCATCGGTTACAGAGTGCAACAGCGAGCTTTGGCTGAACTGGACCGGCGACAGATTGACTGAGACCTTGATGTCCTCCGGCCAGGAAACCGCTTCGCGGCAGGCAGCCAACAGCACCCAGTCACCGATAGGGCCGATCAATCCGGTTTCTTCCGCAAGCGGAATGAATTCCGCCGGGGAAATCATCCCGCGTTCGGGATGACGCCAGCGGATCAGTGCTTCGAAACCGGAAATCAACCCGCTCTCCAGATTGAAGATCGGCTGATAATGCAGTTCGAACTGTTGGGACGACAGCGCCTGACGCAGCTCGCTCGTCATGATGTGGCGCTTTTCAGCGGCCAGACGCAGCGAGTGCTGGTAGAAATGGAAGCTGCGCCTGCCGCTTGATTTCGATGCGTGAAGCGCCAGATCGGCATTGCGCATCAGTACGTCGGAATTATCGCCATGCAGCGGCGCCTGCGCGATGCCCATGCTGCAGGTGACGAATTCGGAATTGTCACCGAGCTTGAACGGTTCCTGAAACGCCGAAAGCACCCGATCCGCAAACATGGCGATCTGGCCAACAGTCCCGCTGCGGTAGATGACGGCGAATTCATCGCCGCCGAGCCGTGCGATGAACTGGTCGCTCGTGGTGATCTGGCGCAACCGCTCGGCCACCTGCTGCAAAAGCTGGTCGCCTGCCTGATGGCCGATATTGTCGTTGATGCTCTTGAAATGATCGATGTCGATATAGAAAAGTGCAAATGGCTCCGCATCACCGCCCTTTTTCTGCAATTCCTCCACATGATGGGAGAAATAGGCACGGTTGGGCAATCGCGTGAGGCTGTCATGCATGGCGATATGGGCCATGCGCGCCTCGATTTCGCGTCGTTCGGTGACGTCTTCGATCAGGCCGATCAGATAGCGCGGCGAAGCGCCGTCAATCGGCGGAATGGAACTCTTGATCACGCGCAGAATACGCAGGGTTCCATCGTCGTGATGGGTTTTATATTCAACGCTCAGCGCTTCGCCCTTGCTCATCACCTGACGATCCTGCTGCGCATATTGGCGGCGCTCCAGATCCGTCATCAGTTGGGCGTCGGTAAAGCCGACCACCGTCTCGACCGCCTTGCCGCTCGCCTGCGAGGCCGCCTGATTGTAGAGCACATAACGCCCCTCATCCTGCATGTCCTTGATGAACACGCCGAGCGGCAGATTGCTGACAAGGCTATCGAGCAAAGACTGGGCATGGATCGCCTGCCGGTTGGCTTCGGCAAGTTCGGTCCGGTCCTGTACGATGGCGAGAATAGCTTCCCTGCCATCGAACTGCACCTCACGCCCGTAGGTCAGGACTTCGATGATTTCGCCGTCGGCGCGCCGGTGCTGCCAGCGCTCCGGGCGCTCCAGATCGCTGCGATCACGAACAGCGCTCAGCATGCGCTCGCGCTCGGTATGCGGACGGATATCAAGTACGGTCATGCCCGGCAGCTCGTCAGGCGTGTAGCCGTAAAGCGCATAGGCTGCGTCGTTCATGATGATGAAGCCGAGGGTCTGCGGATCATAGACCCACATTGGCGTCGGATGGGTGGTGAACAGAATACGGAAATCCTGCTGGGATGTGCTCGCCATGGAGCCTCCCGCCTCTGCCGGACCGGCTTTCCGCTTCGCCATTATACACCCCTTGCCCCAAGCCGACACATGCCGTCAGTCTAAATTAGCCAATAAAACCTCTCACTGGAACATCATATTCCGCATGAGTTCATGACCAGACAGGCACGAACAAACAGGCGGGGACCGCCACCAGGACGCACTTCCCCGCAGGGACAATACGACCAATGGTTTTAACAAACCATATATGAAGGAGGCGCTCATTTAGTTTTTTCTGATGATCTTATTTTATCGCAGCTGCCGTCACCGGGAAGTGACCCCACATCCACTGAAGATTGCTTGACCGTTCAAAACTTCCGGCCTATGCCTATGGATGCAAAATTCGTTGGGGTGCCCCGAAAGAGGCTGAGAGGCGCGTTCTCGCGTTAACCCATTGAACCTGATCCGGGTAATACCTGCGTAGGGAACGGAGTTTGACGCGTCGCGGACAGGGTTCATCCCACTCGGAGCTTATGCTCCATACAGGTTCATGGCGTCTCATCTTTCCGTTCGGAATGAGAGACGATACGATGAACCAGAAACATAGTTTCTCCCGAACCAAATCCAACAATGACCAGACACGGTCTGCGCCCATCTGCGTGACCCCCATCTGTGTGACCATTGCCGGTTCCGACAGTGGCGGCGGTGCTGGCATTCAGGCCGACCTCAAGACATTTTCGGCGCTCGGCGTCTATGGCGCGAGCGTCATTGCCGCTGTGACCGTGCAGAACACCTGTACGGTGAGCGCGGTGCACGACATCCCGCCCGCCATCGTCGCGGGACAGATAGACGCCGTTTTCAGTGATCTCGACGTGGCTGCGGTGAAGATCGGCATGGTGTCCGTGCCTGAAACCATCGATGCCATTGCGCGCGGACTTGCCCATTTTTCCGGCCCCATCGTTCTCGATCCGGTGATGGTGGCCAAGTCGGGCGACCGGCTTTTGAGCGAAAACGCCATTGCGCTTTTGCGCCAGAAACTGGTGCCGCTCGCAACGCTTTTGACCCCAAACCGACCTGAAGCGGCCTGCCTGCTCGGCTGCGGTCTGGCTCTTGATGATGACGACGCCGAACAACAAGGCCGCGCACTGCTCGAACTCGGCGCGAAAGCCGTTCTGATGAAGGGCGGCCATGCGGAAGGCGAAATTTGCGTCGACCTGCTCGTGCGCCGCGATCAGCCGACGCTGCGTGTCGAGGCACCGCGCATCTTGACCGGCAACACCCATGGCACAGGTTGCACGCTCTCCTCGGCCATTGCTGCGGAGCTTGCCAAGAACCTGCCGCTCGAAAAAGCGGTGCTTGCTGCCCACACCTATCTGCAAGGGGCAATCCGCGCTGCCGACACATTGAAGATCGGACACGGCCATGGGCCGGTGCACCATTTCCATGACCTCTGGAAAACCCGAACGGAGGAGATTGCGTGATGCGCGTCACCATCATCGGAGCGGGTGTCGCCGGTCTTGCCACTGCCGCCGAGTTCACCGATCAGGGCCACGCCGTCACGGTGATTGCCCGCAGCCCGCAGATCGGTTCCGACTGCTGCTCCTGGCTTGCAGGCGGCATGCTGGCGCCATGGTGCGAGGGCGAAAGCGCCGAGGAGCCTGTGGTACGGCTCGGTCAGGAAGCCATCGGCTGGTGGGAAAAGCACGTCTCCGGCGTCAAGCGCGAAGGCACGCTGGTTCTGTCGCACAATCGCGACGCCAGCGAGTTGCGCCGCTTCGCCCGCCGCACGGAAACCTTCGACACAATAGACAGTGAACGCATCGATGCACTGGAACCCGATCTCGCCGGACGTTTCCGGCAGGGCCTGTTCTTCGCACGCGAAGGCCATCTCGATCCGCGCAAGACACTGGTTGAACTGGCCGGAAACATGCAAAGAAAAGGCGTCGTGTTCCACCTCAATACGGAAGCGGACACAGCGAAGATCGACGCGGATATTATCGTCGATGCCCGCGGTCTTAGCGCCCGCGATGTGCTGCCCGATCTGCGCGGTGTCAAAGGTGAGATGCTGGTTGTCCGCTCGCGTGACATCAACCTTTCGCGGCCTGTGCGTCTCCTGCATCCACGCATTCCGCTCTACATCGTGCCGCGCGGCGACGGCGTGCACATGATCGGCGCGACGATGATCGAAAGCGATCAGCGCAGTGGCATCAGCGTGCGCTCGACATTGGAGCTTTTGAGCGCGGCTTACGCCCTGCATCCGGCCTTCGGCGAAGCGGAGATTCTCGAAACCGGCGTCGATGCGCGCCCCGCCTTTCCAGACAACCTGCCCCGCGTGCGACGGCGTGGCAAAACCATCTATGTCAACGGGCTTTACCGCCATGGCTTCCTGCTTTCGCCCGCCGTGGCACGCATGGCGGTTGCGGCCGCGACCACGCCCGAAACCATGCCCGAATTTGTGGAGGACTATGCATGACGATCGTGCTCAACGGTGAAGTCATCACCACAGCAGCCGCCAATCTGGCGGCGCTGCTGACCGAGATCGAACTGGATGAAGCGATTGTTGCAACCGCGCTGAACGGTGAATTCGTGGCCAGCGACGAGCGCGCAGCCGCGACCTTGTCGGCTGGCGACCGCATCGAAGTTCTGGCCCCGATGCAGGGAGGCTGAGATGCTGGAATTCTACGGCCAACAATTTGAAAGCCGCCTGCTGCTCGGCACGGCGCAATATCCATCGCCCGCCATATTGGCGGATGCGGTGCGCGCTTCGCAAAGCGATATCGTCACCGTGTCGCTGCGCCGCGAAAGCGGCGATGCGCGCGCCGGACAAGACTTCTGGGCGCTGATCCGCGAGCTGGGCGTCGCCGTTCTGCCCAATACGGCAGGCTGCCACACGCCGCGTGAAGCGGTAACCACCGCCAAAATGGCGCGTGAAATCTTCGGCACCAACTGGATCAAGCTGGAAGTGATCGGCGACCACGACACGTTGCAGCCCGACCCGTTCGGTCTGGTCGAAGCAGCGCGCATACTGTGCGACGACGGTTTTGAGGTCTTTCCCTATATGAATGACGATCTTGTCGTCGCGGAAAAGCTCATTGAAGCCGGTTGCAAAGTGCTGATGCCCTGGGGCGCGCCGATCGGCTCGGGCCGTGGCCTCAACAATCCTTATGCGCTGAAGACCATGCGGGCGCATTTCCCCGATGTTCCGCTTGTTGTCGATGCCGGCATCGGTGTGCCGTCCCATGCGGCAGCGGCGATGGAACTGGGCTATGACGCCGTGCTCATCAACACCGCTGTCGCCAAGGCTGGCGATCCCGTCGCCATGGCACGCGGCTTCGCACTGGCGGTGGAAGCCGGACGGCTCGCTTTCGACGCCGATGCTATTGAAGCGCGCGATATGGCGGCACCCTCCACCCCTCTTCTCGGAAAGGCATTTTTGTAATGGCCCTCGATCCGTTCTACCCGATCTTCGATAGCGCACAGTGGCTGGAGCGTATGGTGCCGCTTGGCGTCAAACTGGTGCAGTTGCGCGCCAAGGATAAGACCGAGCCGGAGCTACGCAGCGAAATCCGCGCAGCTCGGGAAATCTGCCTTGCACATGACTGCCAGCTGATCGTCAACGACTACTGGAAGCTGGCGCTGGAGGAAGGTTGCGACTTCATCCATCTTGGACAGGAAGACCTCGACGATGCCGATCTTGACGCCATTCGCGCCGGTGGTTTGAAACTGGGTGTTTCGAGCCATGACGAGGCGGAACTGGACCGCGCCCTGTCGGTAAAGCCTGACTATATCGCGCTCGGCCCCATCTACCCGACCATTTTGAAAAAGATGAAATGGCACGAGCAGGGCCTGCCCCGCCTTGGCCAATGGAAGGCGCGAATTGGCGATATTCCACTGGTCGGGATCGGGGGCATGAGCGTCGAACGCGCACCGGGCGTTTTCGAAGCGGGCGCTGATATCGTTTCCGTCGTCACCGACATTACCCTCAATGCCAACCCCGAAAGCCGCCTGCGCCAGTGGATCGAAACCACCCGCGCTTATGCAGGCCATGCTCTGGAGCAGACCCCCATGGAAAGGCAACGCAAATGAAAAAGACCGTCTTCGCCGCCCTGTTCGGCCTCGCTTTCACCGCTGCCACCGCCGCTCACGCCGACGACAAGCTCAAGCTCATCCTCGACTGGTATGTGAACCCGGATCATGGTCCGATCATCGTCGCCGACAAGCTCGGCTACTTCAAGGATGCAGGGCTGGACGTGGATATCGTCGCGCCTGCCGATGCCTCGACGCCGACCAAGATGGTGGCGGCGGGACAAGCCGATCTTGCCATTTCCTATCAGCAGCAGGTGCATCTTCAGGTGCATGAAGGCCTGCCGCTTATCCGCGTCGGCACCTTGATCGACTCGCCGCTCAACTGCCTGATGACCCGCGACGACGGATCGGTAAATTCCATTGCCGATCTCAAGGGCAAGAAGATCGGCTATTCGGTCGCCGGAACCGAGGAAACTCTGCTCGGCACCATTCTCGGCCAGCACGGTGTCAAACTCTCGGATGTCGAACTGATCAATGTGAATTTCTCGCTCGCGCCGTCGCTGATGTCGAAGCAGGTCGATGCGGTGATGGGTGCCTATCGCAATGTCGAACTGAACCAGATGGCCGTCGAAGGCGTGCCCGGCAAATGCTTCTTCGTCGAGGAAGAAGGCGTGCCGGTTTATGACGAGCTGGTCTATGTCGCCGCCACGACCAAGCTGGATGCGGCGGAAAAGGACAAGATTTCGCGCTTCCTCTCGGCCACAGAGAAGGCCGCGCAATATATCGTCAATCACCCGGACAAGGGTTACGAGCTGTTTTCATCCTATAGCACCGAGCTCAAGGATGAGCTGAACCAGCGCGCCTGGAAAGACACCGTGGCGCGCTTCTCACGCTCGCCTGCGAGCCTCGATTATGGTCGCTGGCAGCGTTATGAGGCCTATCTCAAGGAGCACAATCTGGTGCCTTCCATCCTGCCGGTCGAGAAATTCGCCATCGACGTCAACGCGGAAGGGAGCAAGTCATGAGCCAGCCGCAACCGCATTATTCATCCGAACTGTTCACGCGCCTTCGCGCCGCAACGCTTGCCGACTGGAAGCCTTATATCGAGCATGAATTCGTGCGCGGACTGGGTGACGGCACCCTGCCGAAAGCTGCCTTTCTGCATTATCTCCGTCAGGATTATGTCTATCTGCACCACTATGCCCGCGCCTTTGCGCTCGGCGTCGTCAAGGCCAATACGTTGCAGGAAACCCGGCTCTGCGCCGATATCATGCACGGCCTTGCCCATATGGAACTGCCGCTGCATGTCAGCATCTGCGCCCGCGAGGGGATCAGCGAAGACGAGCTTTACGCGACGAAGGAAGAGCCGGAAAATCTAGCCTATACGCGCTATGTGCTCGATTGCGGACAGGCGGGCGATTTCCTTGATCTGCTGACCGCGCTTGTGCCCTGCGCGCATGGCTATGGTGAGATCGGCCTCAATCTCGCCGTGACCGCCCTGCCCGGCACGCCCTATCAGGAATGGATTGATACCTATGCGGGGGCCGAATATCAGGACATGTGCCACACGGTCGGCAAGCTGTTCGATCAGGCCGCCAAAGACCGCATCGGCAACGACTTCGAGAAAAGCCCGCGCTGGCCAAGGCTCTGCCAGATTTTCGCCACCGCAAGCAGGCTCGAAGCCGAGTTCTGGTCGATGGGGTTGAAAGCAGTTTCAGGAAAAGTGGCTTAGTTGGACGCTACGATTTCAAATCGTTCCCGCACAAGGCGCATCGCCGACGGCTTGCTGTCGGCGGCGGTGGCGCTGGCCATCTGGCAGGCGGTGGTGAGCATCGGCCAGATGCCGCGCTTCATTCTGCCCGGTCCACTGGATGTGGTGCAGGCGCTGATCGCCAATGCCGGGCTGATTGCAGAAAACGCCGCCGCCACCATCGGCGAAGTTCTGGGCGGTCTTGTCCTTGGCAGTGCGGTCGGCATCGCGACCGCCATCTGCCTGATGATGTCGCCGCTGGCGCAGCGGCTGGTCATGCCTGCCATGGTGTTCAGTCAGGCGATCCCGATCTTTGCGCTCGCCCCGATTTTGACTTTGTGGCTTGGCTACGGTCCTGCATCGAAGATCGCGGTTACGGTGCTGATGATCTTTTTTCCCATTGTTTCCACCTTCTTCGACGGCATGCGGCGCACCGATAGCAGCCTGATCGACGCGGCGGAAATTCTGGGGGCCGGACGCATGGCGATCCTGTTTCGCATCCGCATCCCGTCTGCCTTTCCCTCACTGGCGTCTGGCCTGAGCCTTGCCGCCGTCTATGCGCCCATCGGTGCCGTGGTGGGCGAATGGGTGGGCGCATCGAAGGGCCTCGGCTATCTGATGCTGCTCGCCAATGGGCGCGCCAAGGTGGATCTCATGTTCGCCTGCCTGTTCGTGCTGGCTGCCTTCACCATGCTGCTGCACGGCACGGTGTCGCATTTCGCCCGCAAGCTTGCCGCCTGGCCGAAAAAAGCCGCATAAAAAACCGGCGGGTAAACCGCCGGTTTTCACATTCCTTCAGACTGCTATCAGGCCAGCGTATAGGCCGTCTTGACCGTCGTGTAGAACTCGGCGGCGTAGCGGCCTTGTTCACGTGGACCATAGCTCGAACCCTTGCGCCCGCCGAACGGCACGTGGAAATCGACACCGGCGGTCGGCAGATTGACCATCACCATGCCTGCTTCCGAATTGCGCTTGAAATGCGTGGCATATTTCAGGCTCGTCGTGCAGATGCCCGACGACAAGCCGAAGTTCGTATCGTTGGCGGTGGCAAGCGCTTCTTCGTAATCCTTGACGCGGATGACCGAAGCGACCGGGCCGAAGATTTCCTCACGGCTGATGCGCATCTGGTTGGTAGCTTCGGTGAAAAGTGCTGGCTGGAGATAAAAGCCCGGCGTTTCGCGGTTCAGGCGCTCGCCGCCAAAGGCAAGCTTCGCGCCTTCCTTGCGGCCAAGCTCGATATAATCCATGTCCTGCTGAAGCTGGCTTTCGTCCACAACCGGGCCGATATGCGTGCCCTGCTTCAGCGCATTGTCGACGACAACGCCCTTCAGCCTTTCAATGGCGGCGGCAACAAACTTGTCGTGGATGCCTTCCGTCACGATGATGCGCGAGGATGCGGTGCAACGCTGACCGGTCGAGAAGAAGGCCGAATTGACCACGGATTCAACCGCGACATTGAGATCAGCATCGTCCAGAACGACGACCGGGTTCTTGCCGCCCATTTCAAGCTGGAAGCGACGATTGTGTTCGATGGAGGCCGCCGCAACGCGCTTGCCCGTACCGGTCGAGCCTGTGAAGGTCACAGCCTGAACATCGGCACTGTCCAGAATGGTCTGGCCGACGACCGACCCCCTGCCCATGACGAGGTTGAGAACGCCCTTCGGCAGTCCGGCGCGATGCAGAATATCGACAATCGCCCAGGAGCAGCCCGGCACGAGGTCGGCTGGCTTGAAGACGATGGTGTTGCCGTAGCAGAGCGCGGGCGCAATCTTCCAGGTCGGGATGGCGATCGGGAAATTCCACGGCGTGATGATACCGACGACACCAACAGCTTCTCGGGTAACCTCCACACCGATGCCCGGACGCGCCGAAGGCAGCGTTTCACCGGCAAGGCGCAGGCACTCGCCTGCGAAGAAATCGAAAATCTGGCTGGCGCGGATGGTTTCGCCGATGCCTTCGGCAAGGGTCTTGCCCTCTTCGCGCGACAGGAGACGGCCAAGCTCGTCCTTGCGCGCCAGAATCTCGTCGGCTGCCTTACGCAGGATCGCATGGCGCTCCAGAATGCCGGAACGTGACCAGGCCGGGAAAGCGGCCTTCGCAGCTGCAATCGCCGCTTTCGTGTCTTCAGCCGTCGCGCGGGCATAGGTGCCCACCACATCATTGGTGTCGGACGGGTTGATGTTGGCTGTGCCGTCACCGCCAACCCACTCGCCAGCGATCAGATTCTGATGAATTGTCATATGAACTCTCTCTCCCGATATCAGCCGTGCGGCTCTGATATATCTCACTTTCATTCGCGCATAGAACCAGCGAATGCAAGGTTGCATCGGGCTTTTAGCAGAAAATGTGAAAAGTATTACTTTTAAAATCCCAAAATCGGCGTTCTTGTAAAGTTGCCACACCTGACACCTTGCGAACCAGAAATTGCATTTAGGGCCTTGGCAAACGAATTTGCTCATTTATTGTGCAGCAATCTGAAACACTGGCAGGAGGTATGAGATGCGTGTCCAATATCCATTCCCAATGGTGCCCAGTGTTTCTGCGGGCGCCTCTAATCGCTAGGTCCGCGGCCCGCCTCGCGGGCTAAAAATCGCTCCTTCGGAGCATCTTTCCAAAACCATCGCTGTTCGCGGCTCCTCCGGGAGCCGACTGTTTTGTTTTCTCAATCAAGGGCCAGTTCTGCGCGCGAGCACAGGCTGGAATATGGATATGACTCGGTTTCGTTTAGATTTCCGGGGACCTGCGTTCCGCAATGTCCTCGGCTATACTTTCAGCCATTGGCGAAGTCAGCCCTTGCGGCTGGCGCTGATGATAATCGGCATGCTGCTTGCAACAGCCGCAGATGTTTTGACCCCGCTCTATTCAGGGCGGCTGGTCGATGCGCTTTCGCTTGGCAATAACGGCGCATGGGATGCCGCCATTCAGGCGCTTGTCGTGCTGCTGGCGCTGGGTGCGCTGGCGCTGATCACCCGCCAGCTGACCTTCTATGTCATCACCGACTTCACTTTGAAGATCATGAGCGACATGGCGGCAAGTTCGTTCCACAAGTTGCAGCGGTTTTCGACCGACTGGCACGCCAATGCCTTTGCCGGATCGACGGTCCGCAAGGTTTCGCGCGCCATGTGGGCACTCGATCTGCTCAATGACACGCTGATCGTGGCGCTGTTGCCGTCAATCCTGATGCTGGTTGGCTCGGTAGTGCTTCTGTCGTGGTACTGGCCGCTGATGGGCTTGCTGGTTGCAATCGGCTCTGTGCTGTTCATCGTCTGCACGATTGTGATTTCGCTTGGCTTTGTTGCGCCTGCTGCAACATTGGCCAATAGCTGGGATACACGCATGGGAGGCTCGCTGGCCGACGCCATCTCCTGCAACGCGGTCGTGAAGGCATTTGGCGCGGAAAGCCGTGAAGATGTTCGTCTTTCGAAAGTCGTCACCAAATGGCGCAGCCGCACGCGCCGCACCTGGCTGATCGGCACGCTGAACGGCTTCATTCAGGGCGCAAACCTTCTGGTCATGCGCGGCGTTGTCATTGCCTTTGCGCTCTATCTCTGGAGCCAGGGCAAGGCCACGGCAGGCGATATCACCTTCGTTTTGACGGCATTCTTCATGCTGCAGGGCTATCTGCGCGATGTCGGCATGCATATCCGCAACCTGCAACGGTCGGTCAACGACATGGAAGAACTGGTCGATATCGAGGCACAGCCCTACGGCATTGCTGACAGGTCTGGCGCTACCGCGATCAAGATCGGTGCGGGCGAGATCACCTTCGATCACGTCACGTTCCATTATGGCAACCATGAAGACCCGCTTTACCGCGACTTCTCGGTCAAGATCGATGCGGGCGAACGGGTTGGCCTTGTCGGCCATTCCGGCTCTGGCAAGACCACCTTCGTGAAGCTGATCCAGCGGCTTTACGACGTCACTGACGGCGCCATCCGCATTGACGGCCAGAACATCGCCGAAGTCACCCAGGCGTCGCTGCGGTCGCAGATCGCCATCGTGCAGCAGGAACCGATCCTGTTTCACCGCACGCTGGCCGAGAACATCGCCTATGCCCGCCCCGGCGCGACGCAAGCCGAGATCGAGGAAGCGGCACGCCTTGCCAGCGCGCATGACTTCATCACCCGGTTGCCGAAGGGCTATGCGACGCTGGTGGGTGAACGCGGCGTGAAGCTGTCGGGTGGTGAACGCCAGCGCGTGGCCATTGCCCGGGCGTTTCTGGCCAATGCGCCGGTTCTGATCCTCGACGAGGCGACGTCCAGCCTCGACTCGGAATCGGAAGTGCTGATCCAGCAGGCGATGGAACGCCTGATGATCGGGCGCACCACGCTCGTCATTGCTCACCGGCTTTCGACGGTGCGCGCACTCGACCGGCTGCTTGTCTTCGACAAGGGACAGATCATCGAGGAAGGCGACCACGATGCGCTGATCCGCAAGCCGGGCGGCATCTACCGCCGTCTGTTCGAACGGCAGGCGCTGGAGCTGACGAAGGGTCTCGAAGACGTCATTTGAGGCTCGAGTATTCAGGCTCTAGCGGCCTGCAAATGACGCTTTTCTGCACTTCCGGTGCTCATGTACCTTCAAGTACATTGCGCTCCGGTTCTCGAAAATCATCATTTTCGGCACGCTATAACCAGAATACTTTCACCGCCTAAAGAAGAGGGCCGGAATCGCTTCCGGCCCTATTTTTATTGGGCTTTTTCTATTCATTGCGCGTTCAGATCACGTCCGGTATCACCTGCCGCTCAACCGTGGCTTGACATTTCCATGACAGAAATGTGACACGAAATTTCTCATATTTAGAAATGGTAGCGAGTAAGAGATGTCTGGAGTAGTGGAAAACGCGGGCGAACGTCGCTGGAGCGATGCGGCCATTTTCGGCGCTTCGCATGTCTCGTGGCCTGTGCGCTTTGTCTGGGTCGCGCTTGCTTCCATCGTCCTGTCCGTTCTGCTCGTCTTCTCCGTCGAATGGATTTTCCGCGGTTCGTTTGCTGAAACCGTTGAGTTTTTCCGCACCCCGCACAAGCCTGCATGGACGACCGTTGCTTTCTTCGTAGTGGTGCTGACCGCCAGCGATGCGCTTTTCGGGCGCATCCATTACGGGCTTTTTGTGGTCGGGCCGCTGGCGCTGATCGCTGCCGCGACCGCGCGCGAAAAAAGCCTTTATCTCGGCGACCCGCTCTATCCGAGCGATTTTCTCTATGCCCGCCAGATCGTCGACCTGCTGCCGCTTCTGGTGCGTGAGCGCCCGTGGAGCGCTGTCGGCATCGCCCTCCTCCTGATCGCCAGTGCCGCGCTGCTCATTGCCGCCAGCCTTTTCTGGTGGCGTCGCTTCGACCGTATTCCCTGGAAAGGTCGCGCGCTTCGTCTGGCCTTCGCGCTGCCTTTGCTCGCTTGGTTCGCCTTCATTTCCGACTATGCCAGTTTCTCGCTGGCCCGCGACCGCCTGCGCGTTCTGCCCATCATGTGGGATCAGAAGGAAAATTACGCGCATAACGGGTTCACCATGGCCTTCATTTTGAACGTGCCAATGGCAACCGTCTTCGCGCCGGAAGGCTATTCACCCGAAACAATTGCGTCGATTGAACCACCTGCACAGCTCATTCCGGCCGCACTTGATACCGGTAAGCCCGACGTCATCATGATCATGAGCGAGTCTTTCTGGGACCCGACCCGCCTGCCGGGCGTCGCCTTCAGCGCCGACCCGATCCCGACCGTGCGTGCGGAACAATCCGGCTATGTGTTCTCGCCAGAATTCGGTGGTATGACTGCCAATGTCGAGTTTGAAGCTCTGACCGGCTTTTCCAAGGCATTCCTGCCTTCGGGCAGTATTCCTTACCAGCAATATATTCGCCGCCCACTGCCTTCGCTTGCAAGCTTCTTCAAGGAACAGGGCTATGCAACGCGGGCGATCCACCCCTATCGGCAATGGTTCTGGAACCGCGGTCCTGTCTATGAAAACATGGGCTTCGACAAGTTCATGTCGGAAGAAAACATGCCGCCGCTGGAAAAGCGCGGCACGCTTGCTTCGGACGATGCGCTGACCACCGAGATCATTCGCGAGGCTGACGAGCAGCAGGACCCGTTCTTCTTCTTCGCCGTTTCGCTGCAAGGCCATGGCCCCTATGAGGCCAACCGTTATCCGGATTCCAGGCTCGACGTACAGACCGACGCCAGCGAAGCTGTGCGCCAGTCAATCCGCAGCTATTCGCAAGGCGCGATGGATGCCGATGCGAGCCTCGCACGCCTGATGGACTGGGCATCGAAGCGCGAACGCGAGACCATTCTGGTGTTCTTCGGCGATCACCTGCCGCCGCTCGGCCCCGTCTATACCGAAACCGGCTTCATGCAGGATCGCGTCGCAAGCCGCATCGCGCCCGCCGCCGACATGCTTCTCCAGCACGAAACACCGCTCGTGCTATGGTCGAACAAGCGCGGCGCGGAACGCAGCACCGGCACGATCAGCCCGGCTTTCCTGCCGATGCAGATCCTCGAAATGGCCGGAATGCAGCATCCCTATTACACCGGCTTCCTGCGCCAGTTGCACGACCAGTATCGCATTGTTGATGCGCATGCCGTGTTCGATGGCGATGAAAATGCCGATGAAGGCTGGCAGCAGCGCCCGCCCTTCGCACCGCTCCTGCGCGACTATCAGATGCTGCAATATGATATGATTTTCGGCAGCAGTTACGCGCGGGATCGGTTCTTCCCGGCACCGTCACAAAGCTGATCGCGATGTTTATGCCGGCGCCTTGCCGGCAGACTGGCGAATGATCAGCTTGTAGTCGATCTTTCGGGCCGGTGATGTCTGGCCGTTCTCGATATGGTTCAACAGCATATCGGCGGCACCACGCGTCATTTCGAAGATCGGCTGGCGCACGGTGGTGATCTGCGGCGACACCATGCTGGCAATCGAGCTGTCATCGAAACCAACCACGGTGAGATCGCCCGGAACCGACAGTTTGTGGTCATGCGCCATCTGCACCACCGCCGCCGCCATATCGTCATTGGAGGCGAAGATCGCCGTCGGGCGATTTTCCAGTGACAGAAGTTTCTTTCCCGCCACAAGACCGCTGGCAAAACTGAAGCCGCCTTGCGCTTCATAATCGGGATTGCGCTCGATCCCAGCCGCTTCCAGCGCCCGGCGATAACCGGCCAGCCGCAATTCGGCGGAGCGGTGGGTCGGATCGCCAATGATGATGGCAATCTTCCTGTGGCCGAGCTTCAGAAGATACTCCATCAGGTCGACGGTCGCTGCTTCATCGTCGATGGAAACACTGTCGGTCGGATGCACGTTGACGTCGCCCGCCACGCGCGCAAAGGGCATGGCCGAGGCTGAAAGCTCCTGTAGAATCTCCGGATCGTCCGACATGGGCGGCGTCACGATGATGCCGTCGAGGCCCGACGCATGGGCGGTTTCGATCAGCGCGCCGCGAATATCGGCGCGGTTTTCGACCGGGAAGATCAGCAGGCGATAGCGCGTACCGCGCAAACGCTCCAGCGCGCCCATCTGCAATTCGGTCACATAGCTGGAGCTGGGGTTTTCGAAGAAAAGACCGATCAGATGCGAGCGGCGCTCCACCAGATTGCGCGCTGCCGCATTGGGCCGATAGCGGAGCTCCTGCCCCACTTCGCGCACCTTTTCACGGATCGCCTCACGCACATTCGGTTCGTCGTTATAGACGCGCGAAACGGTCTTGATCGACACGCCTGCCAGACGCGCCACATCGTGTATCGTCGCTCTTTTGCCTGTTGCAGCCATATAGAATCGACTTCCTCCCCGAAGACCTATGTAGATAGCTTGTTCGCCGGATAACGAAAAGGCCAAACGCTTCAGGGAATGGAACATATGCGGGATCGCGTCAGAAAACGCACTTCGCGCCCGTTATCGAGCGAAAACATGCCCCCGCGCCCCGGAACGACATCGATGATCAGTTCAGTGTGCTTCCAGACTTCATATTGCGGGCCGCTGATATAGACCGGCGCGCCGCCAATCTCGCCCAGTTTGACATCGTTGTCTCCGACGACAAACTCGCCCTGCGGATAGCACATCGGTGAAGAACCGTCGCAGCAGCCGCCCGACTGATGGAACATGATCGGCCCATATTCCGCCTGCAACTCGGCAATGAGATCAAGTGCGGCGGGCGTGGCGCTGACCTGACCCTTGCCATCATCTCCAGCGTTGGTTTCGGGATTCCTCGCAGAACCCGTTTTCGGGTTTTCTTGCAACATTCTCTCCTCCCTCGCATGAGAACGGGCGAAACAGGTCCGCCCGTTCAGAACATGTAAAGTCTATCCTGCACGCTTTACTGCGTCAGATCCATCACGACGCGGCCTTCGATGTTGCCCTTACGCATATCATCGAAGATGGAATTAACATTTTCCAGTTTCTCGGTGCGGATGGTCGCCTTAACCTTGCCGTCCGCAGCGAAATCGAGCGATTCCTGCAAATCAAGCCGGGTGCCGACGATAGAACCGCGCACGGTGACGCCGTTCAGCACCATATTGAAGATCGACAGCGGAAAATCGCCCGGCGGCAGGCCGTTCAGCGACACCGTGCCGCCGCGCGCCACCATGCCCAGCGCCTGCTCGAAGGCAATGGGTGACACTGCCGTCACCAGCACGCCTTGCGCGCCGCCATCGGTTTCCTTCTTGATATAGGCTGCCGGATCGTTGTTCGTCTTGGCGTTGACGGTCACCGTCGCACCAAGCTTACGCGCCAGTTCGAGTTTCTTGTCATCGATATCAACGGCGGCCACATTCATTCCCATCGCCTTGGCATATTGCACCGCCATATGGCCGAGACCGCCGACGCCGGAGATCACCACCCAGTCGCCCGGTTTGGTATCCGTCACCTTGAGACCCTTATAGACCGTAACACCGGCACAGAGCACCGGCGCGATCTCGTTGAAATCGATATTCTTCGGCAAATGGCCAACGAAATTCGGATCGGCAACCACATATTGCCCGAAGCCGCCATTGACCGAATAACCGGTATTGAGCTGTTCCTCGCACAGCGTTTCCCAGCCGCCGAGGCAGTGGCGGCAATGACCGCAGGCCGTATAGAGCCACGGAACGCCGACGCGGTCGCCTTCCTTCACATGTTTGACGCCAGCACCCACGCCCGACACGAAACCCACACCCTCATGCCCGGGGATGAACGGCGGATTGGGCTTCACCGGCCAGTCGCCTTCGGCGGCATGAAGATCGGTATGGCAAACGCCGGATGCCTGAATGGCAACCTGAATCTGTCCCGGTCCCGGTTCCGGTATCGGCACTTCGTCGATTGTCAACGGCTTGCCAAATGCTCGTACCACTGCCGCTTTCATTGTCTTGGCCATGAAGTCTCTCCTTCGTTATCGAATTGAGTTTCTTTCAAGCTGCATCCCGAAACGGGATGGAAAAAATGAGTAACAGGAATATGGAGCACCCGGGTGCCGCGTCCAGCCTGCCGCGCAAGGGCAGTTTAATGGACCATTCAAGGGTTGCCCGGGCATTTTCGCCCAGGCCCCTTCGCAGTCCCCTTGGGAGGGTGAACCGATGCCGTTCTTCCAACGCAATACTGACATGGAAGACGGGAATACTCTTTGATTAGACGCAATGCGGAGACGTTAATTCCCCGCATTGCGGTTCGCTGTCGGATGAGGACAAGGGGTGATTAGATTCTGGCTATGGCGTGCCGAAAATGGTGTTCTTCGAGAACCGGAGCGGAGCGTACTTAAAGGTACGTGAGCACCGGAAGCGGAGAAGAATGCCGTTTGCAGGCCGCCATAGCCTGAATATAACGCACTTAGTTTAAACGCATGTCGTGATCGGAAAACCGGTTCCCACTTTTCCGCGACATGCTTTAGAAGAAGCCCAGCTTCTTCGGGCTATAGCTCACCAGCATGTTCTTGGTGTTCTGGTAATGCTCCAGCATCTTCAGGTGGTTTTCGCGGCCGATACCCGACTGCTTGTAACCGCCGAAGGCCGCATGGGCCGGATAGGCATGGTAGCAGTTGGTCCACACACGGCCCGCCTGAATAGCGCGACCGAAGCGATAGGCCCGCGTTCCGTCTCGGGTCCAGATACCGGCACCCAGACCATAGAGCGTGTCATTGGCAATCGACAGTGCTTCCGCATCGTCCTTGAAGGTTGCAACGGATACGACCGGTCCGAAGATTTCTTCCTGGAAAATACGCATCTTGTTGTTGCCCTTGAACACAGTCGGCTTGACGTAATAACCGCCAGCCAGATCGCCCGGCAGGATATTGCGCTCACCGCCGGTCAGCACTTCCGCGCCTTCCTGACGACCGATGTCGAGATAGCTCAGGATCTTCTCAAGCTGCTCGCTCGAAGCCTGCGCGCCGATCATCGTTGCCGGATCGAGCGGATCGCCCTGCACGATGGCTTCCACGCGCTTCAGCGCCTTTTCCATGAACTTGTCGTAGATCGACTCATGGACAAGCGCACGGCTCGGGCAGGTGCAGACTTCACCCTGATTGAGGGCGAACATGACGAAGCCTTCAATCGCCTTGTCGAGGAAATCGTCGTCCTCGGCAGCCACATCCTTGAAGAAGATGTTGGGCGACTTGCCGCCAAGTTCCAGCGTGACCGGAATGAGGTTCTGGCTGGCATATTGCATGATGAGGCGGCCGGTCGTGGTTTCGCCGGTGAAAGCGATCTTGGCGATGCGCGGGCTGGATGCCAGCGGCTTGCCCGCTTCAAGACCGAAGCCATTGACGACATTGATCACGCCTGCGGGCAGCAGATCGCCGATCAGTTCCATCAGGACGAGGATCGAGGCCGGGGTCTGTTCGGCAGGCTTCAGCACCACGCAATTGCCAGCGGCAAGTGCCGGAGCCAGTTTCCAAACCGCCATCAGGATCGGGAAGTTCCACGGAATGATCTGGCCGACAACGCCCAGAGGCTCATGGAAGTGATAGGCGACAGTGTCGTGATCGATTTCCGAAATGCCGCCTTCCTGCGCGCGAATGACACCCGCGAAATAGCGGAAGTGATCAACGGCCAGCGGAAGATCGGCAGCCGTAGTTTCACGGATCGGCTTGCCATTGTCCCATGTTTCGGCGGCAGCAAGCGCAGGCAGATTTTCCTCGATGCGATCGGCAATGCGGTTGAGGATCAGCGCGCGTTCGGCCACGCTGGTGCGGCCCCATGCATCCTTGGCTGCATGAGCGGCATCAAGTGCGGCTTCAACATCCGCAGCGTCAGACCGTGCCACTTCGCACAGAACCTGACCATTGACCGGCGAGGTATTTTCAAAATAGCGACCAGACTTGGGTTCGACCCATTTGCCGCCGATGAAGTTTCCATAACGTTTGGCAAAAGCCGGCTTCACCGTCCGGCTGAATTCAACCTTATTCATGACTTCCTCCCGAAATAACGCTGCCTCCACCACGACAGTTGCATTCTTCGTGATGCCGGACTGCAAAGAGCAATTTCCTGCGCTCCGGTGCTCACGTACATGAAAGTACGCTCCGCTCCGGTGCTCTAAAATCACTCTTTTCGCCACGGCCTGACGAATTTGCAGCTGTCGTGTACAGCGCTTCGACAAGGAGGATCGCGCGATAGCCGGGAAGAGTCATCCCGCGTTTTCACGCTCGCAAGATCATGTGTCGCAATATTGAGACAGTTGCGTCAGGTGATTTTGCAAAGAGATTAATGCGGGCGAATGATCTTGAGACGGTTCAGCTTACGATGCAGCGTCGCCCGGCTGATGCCCAGAAGCACTGCTGCAGCGGAAATATTCCCCTCTGCGCGGGCCAGCGCACGCAGGATAACGCCGCGTTCCGACTCCGCCATATCCTCGCGCGGGTCGGCATTCCAGCCGAGAATATCGGCAGCAGGCAAAGGACCTGCCAGAACCGCATCGTCAAGGCCAAGCGCCAGACGCGCAGCGCGTGTTGCACCGATCACCAGATCGTCCTTGTCGACAGCGATCAAAGCCCCGCCGCTGCGGTCAACGCTGGGGGCCAGCATGATGCGGGCCTTAGGAAAAGCCTGCCGGAAGTTTTCCGCCTCGATCCGGCGCGCCGCGTCGATCACCGCCACAGAGATGAGCTGGGCAAAGGCTTCCGTCAGATCGGAACGGCAGGATGACACATCAAGCGCGGCCATAAGGCGGCCCTGATGATCGTGGATCGGGGCCACTGTGCAGGACAGCCCGATATTGCGTGAGTGAAAGTGCTGATCACGATGGATGGTGAGCGCACGCTGTTCAACGATACAGGTGCCGATGCCATTGGTGCCTTCGCATTCCTCGCTCCACACAGCGCCCGTCCACAGGCCCCAGCGATAGAACGTGTCGTCGTCGCTTGGCGCACCGCGCCGCTCCACCGGTACACCTTCACTGTCGGCCAGAAGCACGCAGCAGCCAACACCGCCGACCGCCATGTAAAGGCGATCCATGCTGGCCTGCGCCACGCTGACCAGCCGCTCCACCCGCTCATGCGCAGTGCGGAATTCGCCCTCGGAAAGCGTGCGCACAGCACCCGGATCGGCAGGGTCGAGTTTATGCAGTTCGGCAGAACGCTGCCACGACGCTACCAGCGCCGAGCGGGCCGACCCGCCGGTGTGGATCGCGGACAGAACGCGGTCCGCATGAACCCTTTCTTGCGGTGCACCCATCATTCTCCTCCCAGGAAGGCTGGAACCGCTGAATTCGCTTTGAACATTCCCGGACAACAGAACCGCTATAAAGGTCTGCCCGGTACGTTCCCGATGATAATGGCCTGTTCCCCCACAACTGGCAAGCGCGTCCTCGAAACTTCGAAACAAAGACGGCCCGACGGAAATACGCGCCGGGCCGTGAAATGTGGTCTTTGGGAGGTTAGTACTTATTAGGAGGTGTACACCTCGTAAGAGGTGTTCTTTTAAACGGTGCGGAACCAATCTAGTTAATGTCACCCGGACAAAAATACACCAGTCCGAGCGGTATCGGGAGGAATCGATCAGCATCCGCACCGCATTATAAAAGTAATATTTATAAATTTTCAAGTATAAAAAGTTTTAAAGTACATCAGTAAACTATCAGAAAGAAGAATAATTGAAAATTACAACCATTTGATTGCTATTAGAGACCCGCAACAATTGGCGATGATGTTTTTTCTTTGTTTTGAATGAAATAATTCAATGCTTCCGCCTCTGCCGCATCGAGACGAAGACCAAGCTTGGTGCGACGCCACAGAATATCTTCTGCCGTGCAAGCCCATTCATTTTCAATGAGATAAGAGACTTCAGCCTCATAGAAATCCGCGCCGAAATGGCGTCCCAGATCAGCGAGCGATGCGGCCTTGCCGAGCAGCACATGAACACGCGTTCCATAGAGCCGGAACAGGCGGCGGACATGGGCTGGCGACAAAAATGGATAGGTCGACTGTACTTTCCGTAACTCGCTGTCGAAAGCAACTTCCTGAAAATCACCACCGGGCAGTGCTGCCGCATGAGTCCATGGCGCGCCCTTCTTGCCCAGATGATGCTCGATCTTTTCCAGCATATGTTCGGCAAGCCTGCGCGCTGTCGTCAGCTTGCCGCCGAAGACATTGATGAGTGGTGCGAGACCGGCTGGCGCGTCGTCTTTCAGAACATAGTCGCGCGTGGCTTCCTGCGCCTTGCTGGCGCCGTCATCGTAGAGCGGCCGCACGCCTGAATAGGTCCAGACGACATCTTCGCGCCGCACAGGTTCTGCGAAATATTCGCTTGCCGCCGAGCAAAGATAGTCTGTTTCAGCTTCGGTGATCGCCACCTTGGCGGGATCGCCCTTATAATCCTGATCGGTAGTGCCAATCAGAGTGAAATCATCTTCATAGGGGATCGCAAAGATGATGCGCCCGTCATTGTTCTGGAAGAAATAGGAGCGCGGATCGGCAAATTTCTGGCGCACTACAATATGGCTACCCTGCACCAGACGCACATTGTGCAACTGGCGATCCCCTTCGACGCCCTGCAAAACCTTGTCGGCCCACGGACCGGCGGCATTGACCAGCAGACGCGCGCGGATTTCTTCCTGACGTCCGGTGTCGGCGTTCTCAATCGTCACCGTCCAGCCCTGACTGTCACGGCGCGCAGCCACCACCTTGGTACGGGTGCGAATGGATGCGCCACGGTCAGACGCATCGCGCGCCGTCAATGCCACAAAACGGGCATCGTCGACCCAGCAATCGGAATATTCGAATGCCTTGGTGAAAAGCGGCTTCAGCGGCTGAGCAGCAGGGTCAGTGCGCATATTCAGCGTGCGCGTCGCCGGAAGCTTCTTGCGACCACCCAGATGATCGTAGAGGAACAGGCCAATCCGCAGCAGCCATGCCGGACGCACCCCGCCCTTATGATAAGGCAGCACAAAGCGCATCGGATGGATGATATGCGGTGCATTGGCCCATAGAACCTCGCGTTCCATCAGCGCCTCGCGCACCAGACGAAACTCGTAATGCTCCAGATAACGCAGGCCGCCATGGATCAGCTTGGTAGCGCGGGAAGAGGTGCCGCTCGCCAGATCGTTCATTTCCGCCAGGAAAACAGAAAAGCCGCGCCCAACGGCGTCGCGGGCAATGCCACACCCGTTGATGCCGCCACCAATAACGAAAATGTCGAATATTTTATCCTGCGCCATGGCAAACCTTAAAAGCGGCTTTCAGAGCGCTTGCAGCAGACAGACGCTCGAACATTCATTTTAAAGCGCGTCACCGGACGCGCTTCAAAACACCAAAGCGAATATAAAACTATTTAATACGAAAGCAAAGCGAAAATAAACGAAACTGCCCCGCGTTGGACTCGCTCGCTAACTGTCTGGATCAAAAAGACGGCAGGCCGTGGCGAAAATGGTAATTTCGAGAACCGAAGCGGAGCGTACATTTGGGTACGTGAGCACTGGAAGCCTCGCATAATCCCGATAAGATGAAGACTTTTCGGATCAGATTATGCGAATGCATAACTCAAATTGCCATTTGCAGACGGGCATGGCGGCTTTTGGATCAGACAGGGAGGGTTTCGATCAGCTCAACCTCGTGTTCGGCGCACAGATCGCGCAGCTGCTGCGACGAGCAACGGTCGGTGATGAAGGTGTTGATCTGCGAGATATGGCCGATGCGTACCGGTGCGGTTCGTTCCAGCTTGGTGGAATCGGAAACGAGGATGACATGGCGCGCATTGGCGATGATCGCCTGTGCGACTTTCACTTCACGGAAATCGAAATCCAGAAGCGCGCCGTCCTCGTCCATCGCCGAAGCGCCGATGATGGCATAGTCGACCTTGAACTGGCGGATGAAATCAACCGCGGCCTCACCCACAATACCGCCGTCGGATGAGCGGACCACACCGCCGGCGATGACCACTTCGATGGACGTGTGAACGCGCAGCGTATTGGCGACATTGATGTTGTTGGTGATGACCATCAGTTCGCTATGGTCGATCAGGGCATGGCTGACGGCTTCGGTCGTGGTGCCAATATTGATAAACAGGGATGCGCCATCCGGGATAATTTCAGCTGCGGCCCTGCCAATCGATTCCTTCTCGTTGGCGGCAATCCGGCGGCGCGCCTCATATTCCATATTCTCAACGCCGGATGGATAAAGCGCCCCGCCATGAATGCGTCGCAGCAGGCGTGCGCGGCACAGATCGTTGAGATCCTTGCGCACGGTTTGCGGCGTGACATCAAAAGCCGCAGCCAGATCGTCCACCAGAACCTGCCCCTGACGGCGGGCAAGGTCCAGAATTGCATTGTGACGAGGGGTAAGCTGCATTTTTTGCCCGCGCTGAGTTTGTTAGAATTGCGAGCCTGTAATGTCTCTGTTTTCGGAGAGAAAGCAACCGCCTATGCCCGTCTGCACTGTTTTCACAGCCATTAGAGCGGTTTTTGTTTTCACGCATTCAAGCTGAGCAACGCCGCTCAATCGTCGCCCAAAGTGCTGTTGTACATATTGTGCAGCTTGCAGGCCACTTCAGTACGATTGGCAGCGCCGATCTTGCGCATGATGTTATGAACATGCGCCTTCACGGTGCCTTCGCTCATGCCGAGTTCGAAAGCGATCACCTTGTTGGAGCGGCCGATGCGAATCGCATGCACCACCTCGATTTCGCGCGCGGTCAGCAATTCGCCCAGCACATCCTCATCAATATCCGGCGGCGGCGACTTGATTGCCATGGAAGCGGGAATATACATGCCGCCCGCGCTGGCCAGATGGATCGCCTCGACGCAGACCCGGACATCGACCGAGGTGGGGATATAGCCTCTTGCGCCGATTTCCATGGCCCGCACCACCTGCGCCCATTCCTCGCGTTCCGCGAGAAGCACGATCGGCGATGGCGACCACATTTCCACGAGGGAGCGGATTTCTTCGGAAAAGAACGGATCGGCGAGCCGCTTGGCGCCGATATGCAGCAAAATGACAGCACTGCCATTGAACGCCTTCGCCTGTTCAGCAAAGGCATAGCACGTCACCGGCATTTTCAACCCGTTCATCAGGAGACCGTTGAAAAGGCACTCCCGCTCCAGATTGCTTTTGCATACGAGTAGCAGATGGCGGTCGCTGTTCGGCAGAATGCCGACATCAACCGCTCCATTGTCTCTATCTTTTGGCACAGCCCAAAGGCTGGCAACTCTGGCGTCCAACATCGGCGCGTCTCCCCGGCACGAAGGTTTACTAACTTCTACGCAGTGATCCGCCGACCCTGCCCCGCCGCAAGATCGGTATTTAAATGATGCTTATGACTTATATTGACGAATTCCCGCCATTCCATGTGCTAATATTGCTACCTCAAAGCATTCGTGTCATTAATTTATGTTAGCAAGTTGGAAAATTTATGTTGTCCGTAAGAGCGACTTAAACAGTAGGAAGATATAAAACTATATCTTTCGTTTAGTACGGAAGTGTTATGCATAGTGGCAGAGGCATTGCGGCGCCTTCGGTGGGGGCGCTGATCGACTTACTGGAATCTTCTCCGATTCTGGCCGACCTTGATGCGCACGCAATTGGTGCTTTGGCTTCCCTTGTCGTTACCGAGAGCAATTTTGCCACCGATGCCATCATTATAGAACAGGGCGAGCGCGTCAAAAACGTGCATATGGTCGTGTCCGGCTGGGGCTGCGTCTATCGCGACCTGTCCGGTGGCCAAAGACAGATCATCGACTTTCCAATCCGTTGCGATTTCATCGGGCTTCGCACAGCAGATGGCTATAGCTACAATACGATATCAGCCATCACGCCGATGAAAGTCATTGAAATTCCACTGGCTTCACTCGAAAACGCGATCCGCCGTGTGCCGCGTCTGGCGATGATCTTCATCGAGCTTCTGTCACGACAACGCGCCATGCTGATCGAACATCTGACCAATGTTGGTCGCCGCACCGCCTTTGTGCGCACAGCGCATCTGCTGCTGGAGCTGTCAGACCGGGTCAAGGCCTGCTGCATTGATGATCCCGATTCCTATTATTGCCCGCTGACGCAGTATCAGCTGGCGGATGCGCTGGGACTGACGCCAATTCATCTCAATCGCATGTTGCGGGATTTGCGCGAGGAAGGACTTGTTCTCTTCCGATCCAACCGCGTCGAGATTCTGGATCGCGAACGCCTTGTTGCGCTCGCCGAATATGACGGCGAGTTCATGCGCATGTCGGTTTTCGACCGAAAACGTTAGACACATATTCGTGAAGGGATGGGTTTCTGGAAAATCGGGAACAGCTTCCAGCGTCTGAATGGTCGGAGTGAGAGGATTCGAACCTCCGACCCCCTCGTCCCGAACGAGGTGCGCTACCAGGCTGCGCTACACTCCGAACCAGTCGGTCGCAACCATACGGCGCGACCGTTGAGGCGGCTTATAACGCTGCATTTTTGATGCCGCAAGAGCATGACGCAGTTTTTTTGCGGTCACAATCGCGACTGCTCATAAATATCACAGGATCAGAGCACTTCGGCTGGAAACACGGGCGTAAAGCCTGCGCCATAGGCGACGAAATGCGGATTGGCGAAGCCCTTCACGCCCTGCCCGGCGCGCTGTCCGTAAACAAACGGCTTGCCGTCGATGGTGGCGGTCATGCCCCCTGCGGCACGCAGCACCGCATCACCAGCCGCTGTGTCCCATTCCATCGTCGGCGCAAAACGCGGATAGATATCCGCCTCACCGCGCGCGATCAGGCAGAACTTCAAGGACGAGCCGACCGAGACATGGCCGGAAATCTGGTTTGCCTGCAGGAAGCGCTCGGTTTCAGGCGTATTGTGCGAACGGCTGCACACGGCAATGCGTTGCTCGGCAACCGCGCGCGCACGGATTGTACGGCGGCGGACAATCTTGTGGTCCGCAGTAGTTTCCGCTTCCTCGGCATGGTTGCCCGCACCCGTGAACAGCAGATTGCGCACCGGAGCATAGACAATGCCCGCGACCGGCACACCATCTTCAATCAGGCCAATATTGACGGTAAAATCGCCATTGCGCAGCAGAAATTCCCGCGTGCCATCGAGAGGATCGACGAGCAGAAAGCGCCGTCCGAGATGGGTCGGAAGACGACCGGCAGACACTTCTTCCTCTGCCACGACCGGGATATCAGGTGCGACAGACGACAATGCCGCAAGGATAATCGCCTCGGCGGCACGGTCTGCCTCGGTGACGGGCGATTCATCCTTTTTGCGCTCGACGGCGCAGCCATCGACATAGTGCTTCATGATGACCCGGCCAGCCTCAAGCACGGCCTCTTCAAAAACGGCGAGCAAGGCTGCACCGTTGGGTTCTGCTTTGGGAGAGGCTGGAATGTTCATCGCTCAGATCGACCAGGAATCGCTACCATAACTGCCGATAACACCGCGTTCGGCCAGATACTTTTCTACTTCCGCGACCAGTTCGTCAACATTGCGCCCCGTAGTATCGAGACGCAATTCTGGCGAAACCGGCGCTTCATAAGGCGAATCGATGCCCGTAAAGGACTTGATTTCACCCCGTAGCGCCTGCGCATAGAGGCCTTTCGGGTCGCGCGCAATGCATTCCTCAATCGGCGTATCGACGAAGATTTCGATGAATTCCCCTTCCGGTACTCGCGCACGCACGGTGTCGCGCTCAGATCGGAACGGAGAGATGAACGAAACCAGTGTGATCAGCCCGGCATCCGCCATCAGCCGCGCAACTTCGCCGACGCGGCGGATATTTTCCGCCCGGTCCGCATCGGAAAAGCCGAGATCGCTGTTGAGGCCATGGCGGACATTGTCGCCATCCAGCAGATAGGTGTGCTTGCCCAGCGCATGAAGGCGCTGTTCCAGCCGGTTAGCGATGGTGGACTTGCCTGAACCGGAAAGGCCGGTGAACCACAACACCGCCGGTTTCTGGAATTTCTGCGCAGCCCGTGCCTTGCTGTCGAGGTCGAAAGCCTGCAAATGCACATTGGTCGCCTGACGAAGCGCGCTGTCGATCATGCCCGCGCCGACCGTCGCATTGGACGCGCGATCGATCAGCACGAAAGCGCCGGTAACACGGTTATCGGCATAAGGGTCGAGCACTAT
>Ga0153948_1000102_pt1 | contig 43323 bp, 34 predicted proteins | sample TSNJ032MetaG_FD_104696 | JGI IMG/M metagenome (GOLD analysis project Ga0153948, IMG submission 104696) | Attine ant fungus gardens microbial communities from New Jersey, USA - TSNJ032 MetaG | ecosystem: Host-associated > Fungi > Mycelium > Unclassified | place: USA: New Jersey, Wharton State... | reverse complement strand
GAAGCAAGCAGTATTGGCGGTGGCGGTGGTGATGCCGGGATCAACGCAGTTCTCGGTATAAGCAAAACCACTGGCTCCGGTAGCGATAGCGGTTCTGCTGGCGACCGCAAGGAAACCGTCAATAACGGTGTGGATTCGTCAGCGGTTACCGGCATTACGGACACGCTTGATAAGGCCGAAACCTCGACCGGTGGGGGCGGCAGCGGGAGCAATAAAACTGTCAATTCCGCAATCATCGCGGTCGGTGGTTCTGCGGGCAATGCGGGCAATGGCGGTCAGGTGGATATCAGCCATTTTGGCGATATTGTTACCCTTCAGGACGGAAGCTACGGCGTCTTCGCACAATCGCTTGGCGGCGGCGGCGGTAACGCTGCATTTAATGCCGGGCTGGTCTTTGAAACGGGAGATGCTTCCAAGAACAAGGGTTTCGGCATGGCTATCGGCGGCGGTACGGGCGCTGGCGGCACAGGAGGTAATGTCACGGTTGATAATACCGGCATCGTTGATACGTTTGGTGATGACGCGCACGGCATTTTCGCGCAATCGGTTGGCGGCGGCGGCGGTAATGCCGGCTATAACGTGCTCTCCACAGGTGGCGAAGATGGCAATATCGGCATCACCATTGGCCGTGTTGGCGGTACTGGCGGTTCCGCTGGCGACGTCACGGTGAGAAGCGACAGTCTGATACGTACACAAGGCGACCGATCGCATGCTCTGTTTGCGCAGTCGATCGGCAACGGTGGCGGCAATTCCTCGGCAACATCAGTCTCCTTGACGACACCGAAAGATGGCGACAAGACCGGCAGCAGTTTCTCGGTCAGCGTTGGTCTGGAAGGCGGTCAAGGCGGCACTTCAGGCAATGTGTCGGTCGAAGCCGATGGCTTGTTGTATACGCTTGGCGACGACTCGCATGGCATCTTCGCGCAATCTGTTGGCGGCGGCGGCGGCAATGGCGGCGGTGCAACCGGCTCGGCCGGGAAGGCGACGTCCTATTCGTTGAATATTGGCGGCACGGGCGGAAGTGGTGGCACGTCAGGCGATGTCGATGTGGCGAGCACTGCGCGCATTGCAACTGAGGGCAGCGGCTCGATTGGTATTCTGGCCCAGTCCGTTGGTGGTGCCGGTGGTACAGGTGGCTATGCAAAAGCGGGTACATCTCCGCTTGGTATTATCAAGAACCTGGTTAAAGGCACCGAAATCGGCACAACGACTTCGATTAATATCGGCGGGTCTGGCGGCGATGGCATGTCTTCCGGAGATGTCACCGTCGCAAATGGCGGCGTTCTCACCACCCTTGGAGATGGCGCTCATGGCATCATGGCGCAATCTGTTGGCGGCGGCGGCGGCAAAGGCGGCTTGGTCGAGAATACGATTGTCAATCTTCGCTCGACCATTGCCAGCACGTCGACGCTTGCAATTGGCGGCACAGGAGGCACGGGTGCTGTTTCCGGCAATGTCAGCGTGACGAACACTAGCGATATCGGTACGCAGGGCAAGCAGGCGGCAGGCATTTTTGCCCAGGCTGTTGGCGGCGGCGGGGGTGACGCTCAGCATGTTCGCAACATCATTGCTGGTAGTGATGCCGATAACAGCACACGCAATGCGCTGTTGATCGGTGGGGCTGGTGGTACTGGCGGTGCCGGTGGCACTGTGGACGTTTTCAACGCCTTTGACGCTAGAATTATAACCGATGGCGACGAAGGCCACGGTATCTTCGCCCAATCAATTGGCGGCGGCGGCGGTAATGGCGGTGAGGTTCTTTCCGTTACGGTCACCAAACCTGCCAGCACGGCCAATACGGAGCAGGGCTTGCAGCTCGGTATCGGCGGGGCTGGTGGCACGGGCGGTACCGGCGGTGCGGTCAATGTCGTCAATGACGGCCTCATTGTTACCCGTGGCGACAAGGCGCATGGTATCCTGGCTCAGTCCATTGGCGGCGGCGGCGGCAATGGTGGTTACTCGATAACCGGTAGTCTGGCCCTGCAGAAGGGAACGGAAGCCAATCCGACCATGGCGCTGAATATCGGCGGTTCCGGTGGCAGCGGTAATGCGGCTGGCGATGTCACAGTTACCAACACTGGCGAAATCAGCGTATCGGGTGCACAGTCTTATGGCGTGCTGGCCCAATCCATTGGCGGTGGCGGCGGCAATGGCGGCATGGCGGTTGCATTGTCGTTGAATGATCTGGTCAATCAGGCGAGAGGCCAATCCTACTCCAAGATCGCTATTGGCGGCGCAGGCGGCGATGGCGCAGACGGTGGGAATGTCACGGTCAACCACAGTGGCACGATCCGTGTCAGCGGCGAGAACAGCTATGGCATTTTCGCGCAGTCGGTCGGTGGTGGCGGCGGCAATGCTGCGCTTTCAATCTCCACTCCGGCCGTCGTGGCGGCAGATTACGTCATCTCGACAGTGCTTGGCGCACGCCTTGGAACACAAGGCACCGCAGGCATAGTCACGGTCAACAGTACGGGCGACATCATTGTCACCGGTGCAGGCAGTCATGCCATATTCAGCCAGTCGGTGAATGGCGGCGGCGGCAATGTGGATACATTCCTCGATTTCGCGGCGGCTTCTGAAGAAGGCGCGGGCGGCGCATCAGTTGCGTCCTTGAGCAGCTCGTTGTCGCTGGGCGGCAATGACGTGGATGGAAATGCAGGAGCATCGGTGAACCAGACGCACAACGGTGATATCGTCACTACGTCAGATCGTTCGGCGGGCATGTTGCTCCAGAGCATCGGCGGCGGCGGCGGTATGTCGACGACGACACTCGGCGCGCTCAGCAATGGTGATATCGCCCTGAGCGCGATGCTGGGCGCAATCAACACAGATGATGCTTCAGGCGGTGATCTGACTGCCAATCGTGTTGGAGATGTCACGACACTCGGCAATCTTTCCAGCGGCGGTCTCGCGCAATCTATCGGCGGCGGCGGTGGGCGCATGATCATTGCAGGTGCATCGGGTAGCGGAAGCTCCGGTCAGCACAACGCAGTGGTTACGCTCGGCGCAGATCCTTCCTTCCGCAACAATGGCGGCGATATCACCCTAAACCTGAGCGGCACAGTCAGCACGCTAGGCGATAATGCCAGCGGTCAGATCGTTCAGTCCATCGGTGCAGGTGGCGGTGAAGTCTATCTGACCAGCCTCGATCAGGCCACGATTACTCTTGGCGCAAGCGATGGCTCAACCGGCGATGGTGGAGCCATCACCCTCCAGAATAGCGGCGATATCACGACAACAGGTGACCGCTCCCACGGCTTTGTTCTGCAAAGTATTGGCGGCGGCGGTGGTCTGGTTGGAACGGATCTGGCGCCATCGGCTGTCAATCTGCTGCTGTCGGATAGTAATGGCGGTAGTGGCGGTGCAATCGATTTCACCAATAACGGCAACGTCATGGTGATGGGTAAGGACTCGATCGGCGTATTGGCACAAAGTCTCGGTGGCGGTGGCGGCAGTGTCGACGGTTTGTTCCATGGTAGCGCTGGCGGCGCAGGCAGTGGCGGAAGCCTTGCGCTTGATCTGACAGGAAATATTCTGTCGCTTGGTGAACGCGGCATTGCCGTATTGGCGCAATCTGAAGGCAACGACGGCGCAGGCGATATCGATATTGCACTGAACGGCGTTATAGTCGGTGGCAGCGACGGACGTTCTGCCGACAGCATCGCCTCCAAAACAGCCGCCATCATGATAGATGGCGGGATGGCCAATACGCTGTCTCTTTATTCCGACAGTTTCCTGATGGCGCTCAATAATCGTATCATCAGTGGAGGAAGCGGTTCCGAACAAGTGACGCTGAATGGCCGCGCGGTTGGTAACATCGATCTCGGTGGCGGCACCAACAGCGTAACGGTTCAGCAAGGTGCAACCTTCTACGCCCAGGATGAAGTTAATCTTGGCGCGTCGGGTCAATTGACTATCGACGGCAATCTGTCTCTGGGCGGCGTCGCTTATTATGTGCCAAATACAGCCCTGAGCGCCCGTATGGCTGCTTCGGATCTGCAGGTGACCGAAAATGTCAGCCAGACGACCGCAGTCAACGGTTCTTTGACATTCGGCAGCACGGCGGCCTACACGGCAGATGTCTATTTCCGTCAGGATACAGCCGCTGGCGGCGCGAGTGATCTGATCAATGTCACCGGCAATGCCACCATTGCCGGCACAGTGAATCCGGTGCTCCATCAGTTGGACCGTTTACGTCCGCTGGTGCTCATCAATGCAGGCGGAACAACCGCCAATGCCGGTACGACGGTGCTTGGTACTGCCGTGATGAGCTATGAAATCGGGTTGAATGGACCGACTGGTGACGGCAGCACTATCGACCTGATCCCACATGCCGATTTCCATATGCCCGGCATGAACCGCAATCAGACCAATACCGCAGAACATATCGCACGGGTGCTGTCGGGAGAGGGTTCAACCAGTATGGGACCGATGTTCGCACTGATTGCCAACATGCAGACCAGTGCCGAAGTCCTCAATGCGGTCGACAATCTTGGCTCGGAGGACTATGCCACGACGCAGGTTGACGCCTTGCAGTCCGGTTATCGCTTTGCGCGAACGATGGCTGATTGCGGCTACGACAATTTCGCAGCCCGTATGGGAGATGATCATAGTTGTTACTGGTTCACAGGCAGTGCCAGCACGTTGGATCGCAACTCCTCGTTTCAGTATAGAAGCTTCGATACGCAGACCGCCGGCCTATATGCCGGTGTTCGTATGCCTCTCAAGGAGGATCTCTATCTGGGCTTCGGAACGGGCTTTGAAGATTTCAGTCTGACGAGCGGCGACCGCTTTTCGGCAGACGGCCAGCGGGCAATGCTGGGTGTATCTCTGTCGAAGTATAAGGGTCCGTGGGAGCTTTACGGAATTCTCAATGGCGCGACAGCGCAATATGACAGCACACGTCTGATCGATATTTATGGCGCTTTGCCCGGTGGGGATCTCGTGATCGGGGGAACGGCGACCGCGAAACAACGGATTAGCCAGGCCAATTTCAGGCTAGGATCCGCCTATCACTATCGACCCGATGGTGGTGCCGTCTATCTGCGACCTGCGCTCGATTTCGATGCCAGCTTTCTCTATTCGGGCAGCGCTTCGGAAAACAACACCAATTACGGGTTGGAGCTGGACAGCACGGGTCAATGGGTGTTGGCGGCAACGCCATCGCTTGAAGTGGGCGTCGAGACACAGATCACCAGCACATTGTGGATGCAGGCTTATCTGCGTGGCGAGGTCAGCTTTGCCAATAAGAATGACGTCTTCATCAACGCAACCTTCGCTGGTGCGAGCAGTGCGGACGGTACATTCCGCAATTATAGCCAGACTGGCGATCTGACCGGACGTGTGGACACTGGTCTGACATTCTACGATGCCAAGAACACCACACGTTTGACCTTTGGTTATCAAGGCCAATGGAGCGACGACACGGTTGGTCACACGGCCACTGTGAATCTGGGCCTGCGTTTCTAGAATATTCGTTAGAGAAGAGAGACCATGAACCGACTGACTGCAACGATGATCGCTATGACTGCAATGATGAGCTGCGGTTCTGCTGCTGCCTTGGCGCAGGTTCCGCCAGCTGCGGCGAGCGATACGCAACAAGCCGACCAAAACGCCGCTCCGGCGGCACCGCTCTGGCTGATGACATGCTCCAATCAGTTGCAGCCGGAACAGCTGCTATGTGAAGTTTCGCAGAGCATCGTGATGCGACAAGGCAATCAGAGCCAGCGTGTGGCGACAGCATCGTTTACCCGTGTTGCCGGCAAGCCTGAAACCGCAGCTGCATTCACTTTGCCCTATGGGGTAAGCCTGACCGATCCTGTCAAAATTCTGATCGATGAAAAGCGGGTGGGCTCGCTCACATGGCAAAGCTGCGATGCGGGTGGCTGCTACGCTGATGCGAAGGTCGATGCCCAATGGCTGAAAGCGCTGCGTGGCGGAAAGACCATGACAACGGCGCTCAAGTCACGAGATGGGCGAGATCTGGCATTTTCATTCCAGCTCAACGGCATTTCAAAAGCCGAAGCCATGTTGCCGTAGGTGCGGTTTAGCCATAACCCGGTTTTCAGTGGTTGCCAGCATGTCATGATCCGCATTTTCTGACGTTACAACACCAGTCAGTCGCAATAAGCCAATCTACGTTACGCGGTAGGTTGGCTTATTGTTTATCTGCGAACTTAAATAAAAGGGATTGCTGTTAAGTTTTAAATGTAGTTATATTCAAATAATCCATAGCAAAGTGGAGGGTCACAGATGTATGCAATTGCTCCTGCATCGAAAGCCGTAATCCTTCTGGCAGCGTTATCTACGCTTTTTTTCTCCATTGACGCAAACGCGCGTCCTATGCACAGAAGCGTCGTTGTTGGTACGGAATTGAACAACGGTCGATCTTTAACCTGTAGAGAAGCCTCCCGGCGTCTTGCAATGCGCGGTTTGACGAATGTTCGTGAAATCGACTGCCGCAGACCACACTATGTCATCCGCGGCACGCGCAATCAGCAGGCATTACGAGTTGAGGTTAGAGCGCGTGATGGGCGCGTCGTGCGCGTTGATCGGTGGCATCGGCCCGGCCGTAGATAAGTCCCTACACGGTCTGTTCTAAAAATCGAAGTAAGTTCAATACTCTGCAACTCTAGGTCGACTGGATGAAGTGCCAAAGCAGCATATGTTTTGGTGACATGCAGATATTTTCTATTCTGACTAACCTGGAATTAATTCTGACGCTCACTGCCTTGGAGGGAGGATGTCATGAACAGATACATGTTCAGCGTGTTGGTTGTTACCGCTGTCGGTTTTGCCGCGAGTGCTTGTACGTCTTCGGAGCAGAGAACCGCTGGATATGGCGTCGGCGGTGCTGCAATCGGTGGTCTCGCTGGTGCCGCGATTGGCGGCAATACGCGCAGTGCGCTTACCGGTGCTGCGATTGGCGCTGCAGCAGGAACGCTGGTCGGGGTCGCGCAGACCCGAAATGGCGTTCAGTACTGCCGTTATCGGGATCAACATGGCCGCATATTTGAAGCGCCTTGTCGATAAGGGCCTTCGTAAAGTACATCTCTCGACGAGGGTTTGGAGAGGAGGGGAGAATGTTTCGATCCATTGCCGCCATTCTCGCATTGTTTGCATTAACCGTCGCGGGTACGGTGGCCGAACCCGTTCAGGCGTTCAGCCAGAACCAGGCCGCCCTGGTTGGTACAAGGCTGAATAGCGGTCACAGAATTCGCTGTTCCGAAGGGACCAGAATCCTGAGAACACGCGGTTTCCGAAATGTTCGTGCAATTGACTGTAGAGGCAGTCACTTTCTCTATCGTGGGGATCGTTTCAGGCGCACCTACGATGTGACGGTTCGTGCACGCGATGGACGCATAACCAATGTTCGCACTGTAAGGTGGCGCCGCTGACGGGCGCCATTTTCTTCTTAGTCTCTCGTTCAGTAGAGGGTGCGCTTAGATCATGATCGTGGCTGAAAGGGCTTATGCATGGAAGTTCACGATTTACCACATCTGGAGCGCAAGACGATTGAGCAGAAGAAATGGAAGGGTTTTCTTGGCATCGGCGTCTTATTGTTAGCGGGTGGTGCCCTCTCTCTGTTTCTGCCGGTTTTCTCGGAGTTTGCAGCAAGTACCATCTTCGGTGTGGTTCTCATGGCAATCGGCATTGTCAAGATTGTCCAGTCGCTCAAAGTTAAAAGCTGGGCTGGCTTTGTCTGGCAAGAGCTGGCAGGTGTGGTGGAACTGGTCGGTGGAATTATGATCTATCTCAATCCACTCAAAGGTGTACTCGCGATAACTTTGCTGATTGCGATTGTCGTTTTCGTACATGGATTTCTTCAGATCGCATTAGCGATCAAGATCCATCCAACCAAAGGCTGGTACTGGTTTGCAGTTTCCGGGCTTATCGCCTGGATGCCCAGTGCAGCTCTCTTTTTGAAATGGCCGTTGACACGCGAACTCGCATCCGGGTCGATCGCGGGAATTGCCTTGCTGATAGCCGGTTTGGCCTATGTGGGAATAGCCTTTAGCACGCGAAATGCATGAATGTTCGGTCAATGTCTGGCCGCAGGAGGACGCACAGTTGATGAAGACCCTCGGTTTTGTCTCCTTGAACTTTGCCCTTTCCGGGGTGCTTTCACTCATGTTCATGCATCCGGTTCTGGCTCAGCAATCGCCAGCTGCGCAGCCTGCGCCATCAGTGGTTGTCAGAAAGGTCGGCTCCGCGCCTTCCACCGCACCACTTCAATTCAACGGGCAGGTCGAAGCGATTGAAGCCGTTGATATTCAGGCCCGGATCACCGGATTTCTCAAAGGCAAGAGCTTCGAGCAAGGTAGCGCCGTAAAAGCGGGTGATCTCCTTTTCGAAATTGAGCCGGATCAGATGCAGGCGGCAGCAGCGTCCGCTGAAGCGCAGGTTGCACGCGCGCAAGCGTCCCAGAATGCCGCCAGACAGACCCTGACGCGAACGCGAACACTGGCCAATCGCAACACCGCTTCTCAGGCGTCTCTCGATGATGCTCAAGCCGCGTTCGATATTGCGTCGGCGGATGTTCAAAGTGCCGAGGCTGCGCTCAATACGGCCAAGCTCAATCTTTCCTACACACAGATCCGTTCCCCGATCAATGGCACCATTGGCAGATCGCTTTTTACCGTTGGCAATCTCGTTGGCCCTAGTGCCGGACCGCTGGCGCGCATTGTCCAGCTCGATCCTGTTCGGGTTGTCTTCTCCATTACAGACCGGACGCTCATCGCTATTCGCCAGAAAGAGGCACGCGGTGGGACAGTCGATCTGAATAGTTTCCAGCCCACACTCACGCTCGCCAATGGCAAGCGTTATGAGCCTACCGGCACCATCCAGTTCATCGATAACGAGGTCAATGCGCAAACGGGCACAATTGCGGTGCGCGCCCTGTTTGCGAACCCGGACCACATTCTGCTCCCCGGCCAGACTGTAGCCGTCAGTCTGATGGATGAAGCGGCTAAGATATTGCCGATTGTTCCCATGGCCTCCGTTCTGCAGGACCGCGAAGGCAAGTTCGTCTTTGTTCTGAACGATAATAACACGGTCACCCGGCGTCAGATTGTGACCGGCGTTCGTATTGGCAATGACTGGTCCGTTAGAGAGGGGATCAATGAGGGAGAGACGATAGTCGTCGAAGGCTTGCAAAGAATTGCGGACGGACAGTCGGTTGCGCCACAGGAAGCGTCGCCGGAAGAGCCGGGGGCCGCTCAATGATTTCTGAAACCTTCATACGGCGAACGCGCCTCGCAATCGTTATCTCCCTTCTCATTTCCATTGCTGGTGCAATTGCCGTCTTTTCTTTGCCTATCCAGCAATATCCGCAGATTACTCCACCAACAGTCACTGTGTCGGCAACATATCCGGGCGCCAGTGCGGAAGTCATTGCCGACGTGGTCGGTGGTCCGCTGGAAACAGCCATCAATGGCGTGGATGACATGATGTATATGTCGTCCACGAGTTCCAATGCCGGACAGTACTCGCTGTCCGTCACATTTGAAGTGGGCACTGACCCGGAGCTTGCGCAGATCAATGTGCAAAATCGTGCGCAACTGGCAATTTCCCGATTGCCTGCCGCCGTCGCACAGCAGGGCGTTTCTGTCCGATCACGCTCGCCCGATTTTGTGCTGGGCATAGCTTTTTACTCTCCTGACGATAGTCTGAGCGCGCTGGAGATCACCAACTTCACCACAACGACGATTGTCGATGCGATTTCGCGGGTGGCTGGTGTCGGTGAGGCGAGCGTTACCGGCGCGTCTGAATATTCGATGCGCGTCTGGCTCAATCCGCAGAGAATGGATGCTCTTGGAATAACCGTTGATGAGGTTTCAACCGCCATCCAGCGGCAGAATATTCAGGCTACACTGGGGCAGTCAGGTGCGCCTCCCATGGAGGTGGGAACAGAGCTTCAGTATACACTTGTCGCGCAGGGGCGATTGCGTGATGCGGACGAATTTGGAGCCATCGTCATCCGCACCGGAGCCGATGGTGCCAAGGTATTTCTTCGGGACATAGCGCGTCTCGAACTCGGTGCACGCAATTATGCCTCACGAGCCAGTTTTGCCGGTCATGAATCTGCGATGTTGCAGATCAACCAATCGCCCGGCGCCAATGCGATACAGACCGCGACAGCCGTTCAGGCTGAACTCAAGCGATTGTCTTCGCGGTTTCCTGCAGGGCTGCAATATCACGTCGTTTATGATGCAACGCGGTTTGTCGATGCCAGCCTGCAATTGACCACGCGCACATTGTTTGAAGCATTCGTCATCGTGCTGGCGGTAACATTCATCTTCCTGCAGGACTGGCGGGCGACGCTGATTTCCGCCCTTGCCATACCGGTCTCCATGCTTGGTGCGGTCGCTGTCCTGCTGGCGGTTGGCTACTCGCTGAATATGATATCGTTGCTGGCTCTCGTTCTCGCCATTGGCCTCGTTGTTGATGACGCCATTCTTGTCGTCGAAAACGTCAAGCATGTGCTGGATGATACACCTGATATCACCGTCGTTGAAGCAACGCGCAAGGCGATGCATCAGATCACCGGGCCGATCATCTCGACAACGCTGGTGCTTCTCGCTGTCGTCACACCAACAGCGTTTCTGGCGGGCATTGGGGGACAGCTTTATCGCCAGTTCGCGGTCACGATCTCGTCGGCTCTCGTCATATCCTCATTCGTTGGTTTAACGCTCAGCCCGGCTTTGGCGACGCTGCTGCTCAGGCGGGGGCAGAGCGGCTTTCGACGAGGTCCTCTGACCTGGTTTTCAAGTTTCATGGAACGCACCCGCAATGCCTATGGCAGGTGTGTCGGTGTTCTCGTCAAATATTGGTATGTTCCACTTGCGGCCATTGCGGCTTGCTTTGCCGGTGCGTATCTCATTTTTGTCAATCTACCCGCCACGTTTCTTCCTGATGAAGATCAGGGAGCGTTGTTCGTTGATATCCAGTTGCCAAGTGCAGCTTCACTCGACCGCACCAATCGCATCGTTGAGAATGTCAGAAAGGTTCTCACCGAGACGCCCGGGGTTCAGGACGTTATAACGGTCGCGGGCTTCAGTATTCTGCAAGCGACCAGCACACCAAACGGTGCCATGGCGGTCGCCGCACTCCTGCCGTGGGAGGACCGCGAGAAGGAAGAGCTGCGGCTGAATAACATTATCGGCTCTCTACGTTCGCAATTCGCTCAGATCCCCGGTGCAATTGTATCGGTATTTGCGCCACCAGCGATTGCTGGTATCGGATCTGTCGGCGGGCTCGACTTCCGTCTACAGGCCTTGCAGGGGCAGTCGACCGAGGAAATTGCGCAGGTGACAAACGCGCTTTTGGGCTATTTCAATCAAAGTAAGGAAATCGGCGGCGCAGCGACGACATTCAATGCGAACGTGCCGCAAATTTATGTCGATGTGGACCGCTCCCGCGCCGAAGCGCTCGGGCTCAGTGTCTCGGATATTTACTCCGTCATCGGTGCTAATTTTGGTTCGCGCTATGTCAACGACTTTACCCTTAACGGGCGTGTCTTTCAGGTCAATCTGCAAGCGGATTCCGATTTTCGCGCCCATAGCGAAGACATTTTGAAACTCCATGTGAGAAACCGCAACGGAACCATGGTCCCGTTGCGCAGTGTGGTGTCCTTGACCACTGTTCTCGCGCCCTTTGTGATCACGCGCTACAACCTCTCTGTTTCCGCGCAGGTCAATGCGGTTCCGGCTGCCGGCGCAAGTAGCGGTCAGGCCATGGCAGCGATGGAGACGGTAGCATCGCAAAAACTTCCTGATGGTTACGGTTATGAATGGTCGGGCCTGTCTTTCCAGGAAAGCAGAAGCAGCGGTCAGGAAGGACTGGTCTTTGCCCTTGCATTCCTCTTCGCCTATCTTTTCCTGGTTGCGCAATATGAAAGCTGGGCCTTGCCAGCTGTGGTCATCGTTTCCTTAGGTGCGGCTTTGCTCGGCGCGGTCGCTGCCCTGAAGGCTTTCGGGCTCCAAAACAGCCTCTACGTTCAGATCGCAATGGTACTGTTGATCGGTCTGGCGGCAAAAAACGCTATTTTGATTGTGGAGTTTGCAAAGCAACAACGCGAAGCGGGATTAACTGCAGCTGAAGCGGCGCGGGCCGGAGCCGAGCAACGTTTCCGGGCTGTGATGATGACGGCCGTGTCGTTCATTCTGGGTATTTTGCCCTTGATCCTATCATCGGGGGCTGGTGCTGGCGCGCGTCGGGCGGTCGGTGTGACGATCTTTGGCGGTATGGTAGCGGCAACGACGATCGGCTTGTTGCTGACGCCCGGTTTGTATTTGATTGTACAGCGGATAACCGAGCGTTTGGCAAAACGCCGTGATCAATGATCTGCTCAGTGTGAGCCATATACCTTGGTATATCTCAAGTACCATAATGCACCTTGGACAAGGCATGCATTATGGTAGCTCATGACAGAGGCATCTGTTATTGAAATGCCGTCGGAGCGAAAGAATTCAGCTCCTTAACACAGGAAACCACAATGCCCAGCGACAGTAGTCGAAAGCTGTCGCCACTGGGGTTGTTCGGAGAGAGCTGACTTCATGCTCTTGCCCGGACGCTTGCAGTGGCGCGTCATGAGGTAAGAGATGAATATTGCAGCAGCAATCGCCAATTTTGGCGCGCGCTTTGGCGCGCATATGCGTACCGCCAACTACGCCACCGCTTCCAGTGGGCAAACCACGTATCGTCATCATTACGAAGCTGAAGCCAGCGGCGACAAAGCCGTTGGAACTGCTTCCCGGCTGATGACCATCTGGTACGTGAACCCGGAGAACGGACGCGTGGAATGCCGGTGGACCAAGGATCCCGATGAAATCGCCCAGTACCGGTCTTTGCCGGTGTTGGAGCGTTTCGGGCTGCTCCTTGCAGCAGGTCAGCAGAACCGGACATCAACCTGGGCGCATTGATGAGCAATCTTGCTCTATCTGGTGCGATTGACGACGAGGAAATCAACCATGGACGATGACCCTAGTAGGTCCGCTCGGATTCAGCCTTTGGCGCGATCCGGGCGGGCGTCTCAGGATTTCAACAGACACATAAACCGGGCGTCGCTTCGACGGTGCGGCATGGCTCTGCACATCCTTTAGCAGGATGGGCATGTCTGTGCTCGTGCCGGTTATCGCGGCATGAGGATAAAGACATGAATGCCATCGTAAAACAGCCTGTGGCAACGACTACACGCAAGGACGACAGGAAGCTGTCGATGCGTGCGGTGCGTGAAGCACAAAACAGCGTCGACACGACGCTTGCCAATTTCAAAACAAACCTCAACGGACTGACTGAGGCCGAAGCCAGGGAGCGCCTCGTCAAAGACGGCCCCAACCATGTGGCGCATGAAAAGCGCCCGCATGCCTTAGTGCAGTTCCTGCTCGCCTTCAAGAACCCGTTCATTGCGGTGCTGGTTGCGCTGGCAGCTATATCATCCGTCACAGATATAATCTTGCCGCTGCGCAATGGCGAGGAGCCGGAATATACCGGGGTGACGATCATTCTCACGATGGTGTTGCTAAGTGCCTTGTTGCGTTTCTGGCAAGAGTTTCGCTCCGGAAATGCTGCGGAAGCACTTAAGGCAATGGTGCGCACCACGGCAACGGTGTTGCGTCGCCAGGAGCGTGGGGCGGGTCAAAGCTCGCAATCAAAGCTGGCTGAAGTTCCAATGGCGGACCTCGTCGCTGGCGATATCGTCAAGCTTTCTGCTGGTGACATGATTCCGGCCGACGTGCGCCTCCTTGAATCGCGTGATCTCTTCGTCAGTCAGGCTGCTTTGACGGGCGAGGCTTTACCGGTTGAAAAATACGATACGCTTGGTGCCATCGCGGAAAAATCCGCAAATGCGACAGCAATGTCGGGCGATCAGGTGGACATGCTTGACCTGCCGACGGTCTGCTTCATGGGCACAAATGTCGTCAGTGGTACGGCGACTGCCGTGGTGGTCGCCACGGGTGCGCGGACATATTTTGGCTCACTCGCCAAAGCGATTGTAGGCTCGCGTGCCGAAACAGCCTTTGATCGCGGCGTCAACAGCGTGAGCTGGTTGCTGATCCGCTTCATGCTGGTGATGGTGCCGGTGGTCCTGCTGATCAACGGGTTCACCAAAGGAGACTGGCCGGACGCATTCATGTTTGCGCTTGCTGTGGCCGTAGGTCTGACGCCCGAAATGCTGCCGATGATCGTTTCGTCAAATCTTGCCAAGGGTGCTGTTGCCATGGCGCGCCGCAAAGTGGTGGTGAAGCGTCTCAATGCTATCCAGAATTTCGGTGCAATGGATGTGCTTTGCACGGATAAGACCGGTACACTGACACAGGACAAGATCATTCTCGAACATCACCTTGATGTTCATGGTCAGGTTGATCCCAGCGTGTTGCGTCTGGCCTGGCTCAACAGCTTCCATCAAAGTGGCGTGAAAAACCTTATGGATCAGGCAGTTATTCGCTTTTCCGAAGATTTGTCTTCACTGACTGCGCCCGCCCGGATTTACAACAAGGTGGATGAACTGCCCTTCGATTTCGTGCGCCGTCGCTTGTCGGTCGTGGTTGAGGGGCTTGGTGGCGAACATTTGTTGGTCTGCAAGGGTGCAGTCGAAGAAATGCTGGCAATCTCAACCGCAATTCGCGACGGCGACGAAATCAAGCCGTTGGACGATGCACGCCGGAATGCGCTTGTCGAACTGGCACGTGATTACAATCGCGATGGCTTCCGTGTGCTTGTGGTTGCCACGCGCGAGATCGCCCCAGACATGACACAGACGCGCTATGGTATCTCCGACGAGAAGGAGCTGGTCGTACAGGGCTTCCTGACCTTCCTTGATCCGCCAAAGGAAACCGCTCGTCCTGCGATTGCCGCCCTGGCCGATCATGGTGTTGCCGTCAAAGTCCTCACTGGTGACAATGAAGTTGTCACGACCAAGATCTGCCGCGAGGTTGGGCTTGCGCCCGGCACGCCAATTCTTGGACGCGAAATCGAGAAGATGAGCGATGAGACCCTGCGCGTCATTGTTGAGCAGACAACGGTTTTTGCAAAGCTAACACCTTTGCAAAAGTCCCGGGTACTCAAGGCATTGCAGGCAAATGGCCACACGGTTGGTTTTCTTGGCGATGGCATCAACGATGCACCGGCGTTGCGGGATGCGGATGTGGGCATTTCGGTCGATAGCGGTACCGATATTGCGAAGGAATCCGCCGATATCATTCTCCTCGAAAAGAGCCTGATGGTGCTGGAGGAGGGCGTTATCAAAGGGCGCGAAACCTTCGGCAATATCATCAAGTATCTCAACATGACTGCCAGCTCGAATTTCGGCAACGTGTTCTCGGTTCTGGTGGCAAGCGCCTTCATTCCGTTCCTGCCGATGCTGGCGATCCATCTGCTGATCCAGAACCTGATGTACGATATTTCCCAACTCTCGCTTCCATGGGATCGGATGGATAAGGAGTTTCTCGCGAAGCCCCGTAAATGGGACGCCAGAAATATTGGCCGCTTCATGCTCTGGATTGGCCCGACGTCATCGATCTTCGACATCACGACCTTTGCCCTGATGTGGTATGTCTTTGCCGCCAACACGCCAGAAATGCAGTCGCTGTTCCAGTCTGGCTGGTTCATTGAAGGTCTGCTGTCGCAGACACTCGTCGTGCATATGCTGCGCACACAAAAGATACCGTTCATCCAGAGCACGGCGGCTTTGCCGGTGATGCTGATGACGGGACTGATCATGGCTCTTGGGATCTACATTCCATTCTCTCCGCTTGGGGCAATGGTCGGCTTGCAGCCGCTACCATGGGCGTACTTCCCGTGGCTTGTCGCAACGCTGTTTGCTTATTGCGTCGTCGCCCAGACCATGAAGACCTTCTACATTCGCCGTTTTGGCCAATGGTTCTGATGTGACGCTGTCGGTGCCTCGCAGCGCCACATCGAAGGAAGTGACCAGCAGTTCGGCTGCTGGTCACTTTTTTACCCCTGTTTGAAACGGCTGTTTGGAGAAACAAACATGACCGCTGAACACCTATATGCATTTACCCCGCCATCGAACGGCACGCCCGGTCATCCCAAAAGCGGACCTAAAGGGCCCAAGCATGTTCGTCAAAACACCCCATTGCGTCCACGCCAGAAAGGCTTTTGGACGTGGACCAGAAATCTGTGGCAGCGGCTTTGCTGTTGGATACTGGCTACTGCTGCTATCTGCTTAGCGCATATGGCCTACAGACTATCCCGTATTGGCTTGCTCAATCAGCGGCAGACATGCTGGCTGCTGCGCCGGTCAACTCGCATTCATGCGAAATCCGTTCGGTTACTTGTCGGTGGATCATGGTAGATCAAGCGCAAGGATTGGAGCTATAAGGTTGCAAGAGCCGATGAGCGGCAGACCAGAAGGGAGACATAGGATGCGAATGAAAGGCTTTCGCCGCATGTCTCCTCGGGACGTTGCAACATCTCTGGGGCTGGCGCTTATCAGTGCGGCTATTTTCGTGTTCGATACGCTCACCGACTATGCGATTGCGGCGGCTGTGTTTTATACCGCGGTCGTGCTGGTTTCGGCCAGAATGTTCACCCACCGCACCGTCATTGGCGTTGCGGCAGGTTGCATTGCCTTGACCGTCGTGAGCTTTGGGTTGACACGCTCAGGCGCGTATAATGTTGGTTTCATCAACACATTGATCAGCATTCTCGCTATCGCATGCACTGCCTATCTGGGCCTGAAGTTGGTCGATGCTGAAGCCGAAGCGCATGAGACGCGCGAGCGTTTGCTGCGGCTTGCGCGCCTGACTACCCTTGGTCAATTGACCGGTTCTATCACCCATGAAGTCAGTCAGCCTCTGGTGGCAATTGAGACGAGTGCCGGGGCTGGGCGTCGTTGGCTATTGCAGGATCCACCAAACACCGCGCGCGCCCTATCGGCATTCGAACGAATATCTGCGGATTCTCATCGCGCGAGTGAGATACTCGACCGCGTTCGTAGGCTGTCTAAGGGCGAAAAGCCGAAAGTGGGCAGTTTCGACTTCAATATGGCGATCCGCGAAATGGTTGATCTCGCATCCGCCGAACTCTATCGCAATGACGTCCATTTTGAACTCGACTTGGCCACCGAGTTGCCAGCCGCTTGGGCGGACCGGGTGCAGATACAGCAGGTCTTCGGCAACCTGATCCTCAATGGCGTGGAAGCCATGTCACAGCTGGAGAATGGGGAGCGCTTTTTATTGATCACGTCTTCATCGGGTGAAAATTCCAGTTTGCGATTTGCAATAGCTGATACCGGACCCGGCCTGACCAATGCCGCGAGAGAACGCCTTTTCGATGCATTCTGGACAACGAAAGAAGGTGGCTTTGGGCTGGGTTTGACGATCAGCCGTACAATTGTCGAAGCCAATGGCGGTCGTATCTGGACAGATGCCCAAGGCGCGTTGGGTACCGGATCAAGCGGTGTGACTTTTTTTATGGAAGTGCCAGCAGTCAGGGTGAGTGAGCATGACAGCAACACATGAAAATGCTGCAGTCGTCTATATTATTGACGACGACCTCTCTGTCCGGCAGGCGCTGGAAGATCTTTTTGCCTCCATCGACATGAAGGCGATCAGCTTTGCATCTGTGCGTGCTTTTCTCGACTTTGAACGCCAGCCCGGTCCCTGTTGTCTCATACTGGATGTGCGCATGCCGGAGCAGACAGGCACGGATTTCTTCGCCCAGATGGCTGGGCTCGGTATTGTTATCCCGGTTATTTTCATCACGGGGCACGGCGATATTGCCATGGGCGTAAGGGCTATCAAGAATGGTGCGGTCGATTTTCTGCCGAAGCCATTTCGGGATCACGCCCTGTTGGATGCGGTGTACCGGGCGATTGACGCCGAGAAGAAGCGCTTGCAGGATGAAAAGGCCCGTTCGGATATCCATGACCGTTGGCTAAGTCTGACCACCGGCGAACGCGATGTGTTCGCGCTCGTTGTGGAAGGTCTCTTGAACAAGCAGATCGCGGCGAAACTCGATGTGAAGGAAATCACGGTGAAGGTGCGCCGTGCACATGTGATGCAGAAGATGCAGGCAGGGTCGCTGGCTGATCTGGTGCGGATGTCGGCAGTGATCGGGACCTGACGGTGTCTGTCGATGATAATCAATCTGCATTCGCCGCACACTTAAAAACACTCTGTTTGTTACTGTAACGAACTTCATTCTCAGCGTGTTTTCGATACCATTTCACCTGCATAACTGTGGGGAAATCGGTATGTCGGTATTCATTCGCATAAGTCGTGGCGTGTTAGTGTCGCTTGCGATGACGGGTGCGGCGGGAGCACAGGAGCATCAGGCGGTCAATGATGCCAATAATCCGCTGACGCCGAAGATTACGGTCAACTTCCATAATTACTATTCGCCAGAAATTTACGGACTGCCCGACCGTCGATCCAACCAGTTTCTCCTGCGCGGTCTGATACCCGCAGAAATAGCCGGTCTGCCGCAACTGTTACGTTACACGCTGCCCATCGCCACTGCGCCTGAGTTTCCCGACGGTTACGTAACGGGGCTGGGCGATCTGACGCTGATGGATATTTTCATCCTCCCCAAGCATGGCGACATCACATTCGGTGGCGGACCGATACTGGTCATACCAACTGCGACCGACGACGCACTTGGTAGCGGCAAATGGCAAATTGGCGTTTCAGGGGTAGTTGTTGCTCCGCAAAGCTGGGGCCTATTGGGCGGTTTGGTGACGTATCAAACGTCGTTCGCAGGTCACGGTGACAGAGACAACGTCAGTTTGGCGACGGTTGAGCCGATCATCAACTACAATTTGAAGGATGGATGGTATCTGCGCTCGACAGCAACATGGAATTTCAATCTCGAAGACAATGAAGGCTATATTCCGGTTGGTTTCGGTATTGGTAAGGTCTTTGAGCTGGATAAAGGCATCACTATGAATGCCTTTATCGAGCCGCAATACACGGTTTGGCATCAAGGTGACGGCCAACCGACGTGGCAGATATTCGCGGGTGTCAATTTTCAGTTCCCGGTCAAGAAATAACATAGCGCAGCTGAAAACCGGTCTTAAAGGCTGATAGCTTGGAAACTGGTATGCTCGGAATAGATAGAACTGGTCATTCTTATAAAGCCAGTTAAGGCGTAGAGCGGCTTCGATACAAGGAGAATATCGATGTACAATCCGCCAGCGTTCCAAGTGAACGATCTCGCCAAGCTGCACGGCATGATGCGCGAATGCCGCACGGCCAATTTTGTGACGGCGACAGTCGATGGACCGATGGTGACGCTGCTGCCTATGTTCCTGGACGAGAACGAGGGGGAATATGGCACGCTATACGGTCATCTCGCGCGAGCCAATACGCAATGGAAAGCGCCGGTTCTGGGGCAGGGTCTTGCGGTTTTCACGGGACCTGAGGCCTATATCACACCGTCGTGGTACGCGACCAAAGCGGAGCATGGAAAGGTAGTGCCAACCTGGAACTACACTGCCGTTCATGTGGCTGGTCCTGTGGAATTCTTCGAAGAGCCGGAACGACTGCTTGATGTCGTCAACCGGCTCACCGGTCTCCATGAGAAGGATCGGAGTCATCCATGGGCTGTCAGCGATGCGCCGGAAGCTTATATCATCGGCCAGTTGCGCGGCATTGTTGGCTTGCGTATGCCAATCCAAAGGATTGAAGGCAAGTGCAAGATGAGCCAGAACCGGTCAATGGCAGATCGCATCGGCGTTCGAGACGAGCTTGCAGAAAGTGTGAATCCTGAAGACAGGATCGTTGCGTCAATGATTGTGGAGTAGCGCGCCGGACTGCAATGCAGGGCCAAGCCATCTCTAAGATGAATCTGACTAGAACCTGTTTGAGGCAAATTGCTGTTTCAGCCATTTGGCGGCGGGGCCATGCGGACGGTGCTTGTTCCAGACGAGTTCAAGCGCCACTGGATGCGCCCCACCATCAAACTGCAGTTGCGGAATGACCAGTTCGTCCGCCAAGGGTGACCCCCGCAAGATATGTTCCGGGATATAAGCCCAGCCGATACCCTGTTTCAGAATCTGCAAAATGACCCAGTGGCTTTCCACCCACCAGACTTCTGCGGCAACTCTCAGCCTGTGTTTTTCATCCTCGTCGCTGCGCTTGCGAACCATGATCTGCCGATGAGTCCTCAGGTCCTCCCAGCTTACGGATGTGCTGGCAAGCGGGTGGTTTCGCCCGCATACGAGCACGAGAGGCACCCAGCCGATTGTCTGGAACCCAAGTTCAGGTTGTATCTGGTCGAGACGCCACATGACGCCAAGGTCAACTTTACCGTCTTTCAAGAGTCCGGCGATCACAGACGAATGAGGAAACTGGAGTTCGAGTTCAACGTGCGGAAAATGCTGCGCAAAGGTGGCGAAAAGTGCAGCGACTGCCGGCTCGGGATAAAGTTCGTCGAGAGCGACAACCAGTCTGGATTCTACAAGCTCATCAAAGTTACGGGCGATGGAGATCAGATGTTCACGCCGATCCAGCATGAGACGCGCCTCCGGCAACAACCTTGTCCCTGCCTCGGTGAGTGCTGGACTGCGTGTTGCCCTGCTGAAAAGTTTGACATTGAGATCGTCTTCAAGAGACGAAATTAACACACTGACCGCCGATTGTGCTTTGCGCAAATGACGGGCTGCAGCCGAAAACGAGCCTTGTTCTGCGGCGGCGACAAATGCTTCCAGTTGGTCCAGATCGACATTCATCTATCTAAAATCCAGATAGTATCTAACTTTTCAAAGCCATATTATTAGATAGAAAGGCCGCACCAATATCAAGGAATAAATCAAAGTGCGTAGCTTTATGGATCGTGTTCGCCACGCGGCGATGTTTGAAATTATTGGACTGGCAATCTTCATCCCAGCCTCGGCTATTCTTTTTAACAAGCCGGTGGAAGCGATGGGCGTGATCGGGATCATATCCGCGACAACTGCAACAATATGGAATTTTCTCTTCAATCTTGGATTTGACCGAGCCTTGTTGGGGCTCAGAGGAACAGTGCAGAAAACCATGGCTCTGCGCGTTGTTCATGCCATCCTGTTTGAAGCAGGACTTGTTGTGCTGCTGATACCGTTTATCGCCTGGTATCTGGGGATTTCGATTATCGCGGCGCTGATGATGGACGTGGTGATTGTGCTTTTCTACTTGGCCTATGCGTTTCTTTTCAATATCGCATATGACTGGTTGTTCCCAATCTCAGCTCAGACGTCTGTGAAAAGCGCGGCCTGAACATTTTCGGTGAGGCCATTTCAGCCTCACCAAAAAACTCATCACATCAACCAGTCAGGGCTTGAGACCCATTATACGGGCAGTCTTTGACGAACCAGCGTTGTCCAATAAGAACATCCCCAGGCGATAACGTCATCGTTGAAGTCATATTTTGGGTGATGCAGATTGGCGCTTGAACCATTGCCGATATTGATCATCGCGCCCGGAACTTCATTCAGCATGAACGCGAAATCCTCACCGCCCAGCGTTGCAGGCATGTCGCGCGTGACACGCTCGGAACCTGAGACCGCCTCGGCAGCGATGGCCGCGAGTTCGGTTTCCTGCTCGTGATTGACGGTCACGGGATAGTTGCGCTGATAATCGAGTGTCGCCTTGGCTTCAAATGCGTCGGCGATGCCTTGTACTGCACGGGCAAGCTTCTTCTCGATGTGATCGCGTACTTCCTCACGAAGCGTGCGAACCGTGCCGGTCATCCGGATTTTCTGCGGAATAACATTGAAAGCATCACCGCCCTGAATGGTCGTAATCGAAATTACGGCCGAGTCCAGCGGGTCGAGCGTGCGGGCAGTCAGTGTCTGGATAGCCTGAATGAGTGCCGCCGTTACCGGAATGGGATCGATGGTCTGGTGCGGCGAGGCCGCATGTCCACCAACGCCTTCAATGGTGATGTCGAGCACATCGACCGAGCCCATGATCGGGCCGGAATTGATGGTGAAATGTCCGACCTCGAGGTTCGGACGGTTGTGCATGCCATAGACCTCGTTGACGGGCCAGCGCTTGAAAAGGCCGTCGTCGATCATCGCCTTGGCGCCAGCGCCACCTTCTTCGGCAGGCTGGAAGATCACGATTACCGTGCCGTCAAAAGCCCGGCTTTGCGCCAGTTCACGGGCTGCGCCCAGAAGCATCGTCGTATGGCCATCATGCCCGCAGGCATGCATCTTGCCCGGCACTTTTGACGACCATTCTGCGCCGGTTTCTTCCAAAATTGGCAGGGCATCCATGTCGGCGCGCAAGGCAACAGTGCGACCGGAATTGTTGGTCTGGCCACGAATGACACCGACAACACCGGTGCGCCCGATTCCGGTTGCCACTTCATCAAGACCAGCTGCGCGAAGCGCTTCGGCAACCTTGTCCGCTGTCCGGTTTACATCGTAAAGCAGCTCTGGATTTTCATGCAGGTCGCGACGGAATGCGACGAGTTCATCCAGTTGGTTCGACGTCCAGTTTTCAACCGGCATATCAGGCTTCCTTCGTATTTTCTTCGGTGACGTCGAGGGTATAACGGAAATCGCAGTGGCTTGCGCCCTTCATGATGGTCTGCGTGCGCTCCAGCTTCATGGCAGGATTATAGCCAATGCAGAAATCGCCATCGCGATTGCAGGAAAGCAGGTGCCCGATATGGCCGAGACCCATCTCGCGATACATTTCCGAATAGCGGCAGCGCGTAACATTGAAATCGAAATGATTTTCGTCTCGCGAAATCACGTCGATTTCAAGCGCTTTTTCCTTCGTCCAGAGCGGCTGAATATCGGCAAAATCCTGAAGCGTCGGCGTGCGGCCCAGCTCATCGGCAAAGATCTTGCCCTGTTCTATTGCTGAACGGCTGACAGCTTCGCCCACCACGGCTTGCGCTTCTTCTTCGCCGGAACGTTCGCGCAGAACATCATAGATGTTCTTGATAACCATCGCCTCAATGCGGCGGCGTTCGAGAATTGGCAATTGATTCATGGATCTGACCTTTCACATGAACGTTGAATGAGCTGGCTCAGAGATTGGGTTCGGTGAGATCCTTGCGCCGAAGCCAGGCGAGATAAAAAGGTGCGATTTTCCGCGCGACTTTATGGAAAGGCAAGGGTGCGGGCTCTGAAACGGGCAACGCGAGTTCCTGCACCGGCTCTCCGTCAAGCGCGCGTGCGAATTCGCGACCAAGCGATGTGCCGAGCGCGACCCCGCGCCCGTTACAGCCGATCCATGCCCAGCCATTGGCGCCAAGCTGATGAACGCGCGGAAAGCGATCCCATGTCATGCCGATATAGCCGCTCCACACATGGGTGATTTCTGGTTCGCCCAATGCCGGGAAAGATTCAGCCATATTACGCGCGGTCTTGTGTTTCACGCGTTCGGCGATGTTGAAATTCCCCATCACCACGCCGCCGGTGATCAGCCGGTTGCGTGCGTCATAGCGGAAGAAACGCAGATCGCCGCGTGTATCGGATACGGCTTGTCGTCCAGGCAGAATTGTTGCACGCAGATTGTCGCTCACGGGCGCGGTCGCCATCTGCCATGAGAGTACCGGTACGATCGTGCGGGCAAGACGAGGGGCAAGCCTTTCGCGCAGCTCGCCGGTATAGGCATTTGTAGCGAGCAAAAAACCCTTGGCGCGTACGGTAGCGTTGTCGGTGCGTACTTCCCAGTGATCACCGATCCGTCGATAGGAGGTGACAGGGCTTTGCTCGTGTATGATTGCGCCATGACGTTCCGCCGCGGCGGCAAGGCCGCGCGCGAAGGCCAGCGGATTAATATGGCCGCCGGTCGGGTTGAACATGCCGCCATACCAGAAATCAGTGCCGAGCAGTTGCGATGTCGCCGCCCGGTCAAGAAACTCTGCTGGAAAGCCGAACCGTTTCCATGCGTCCACGCGCGATTGCGAAAGCTTCACGCGGCCCGGTGAATGGGCAGGCTGAAACCAGCCGGTCTGTTCGGCTTCAGCTTCGATATTTTCGTCGCGCACGATGGAAAACAGAATATCCGCGCTGTTGCCGATCAGTTTGGCGAAACGTTCGCCCGAAGCACCGTAGCGCTTGGCGATGGCATCTGGTTCGGCGGATGTCATCGTCGGGATGACCTGACCGTTATTGCGCCCCGATGCGCCCCAGCCGACAGCATTGCCCTCCAGCAGGATGACACGCTTGCCGCGTTTTGCCAGATGCAGTGCGGCCGACAGACCCGTGAAACCGCCGCCGACAATCACGACATCGGCTTCTGCGTCACTGTTCAGCGGCTTGGCCGGTGTGCGGGGAGGCGCAGTGGCCGCCCAGATGGAGGGTGGGAATTCTACTTTCTGCATGGCTTCACGCATTCTCAAAACGAGGTGGCGTCCAGTTCTTGCCGGGGATGGAGGCAAGCAGGCGCTGTGTGTATTCGTGGCGAGGATTGGCGAAAACTTCTGCCGTTGGGCCGGTTTCGGCGATTTCGCCCTTGGACATGACGATGATGCGGTCGCAAAGCTGAGCGGCAACGCGCAGATCATGCGTGACGAAGAGCAGCGACAGGTTCAGCCTTTCGCGCAGATCGGCCAGAAGCCGCAGAACCTGCGCCTGCACCGAAACATCGAGCGCGGAGACCGGTTCGTCCGCGACCATGATCCGTGGTTCAAGCGCCAGGGCGCGTGCAATGCCGATACGCTGGCGCTGCCCGCCTGAAAACTCGTGGGGGAAACGATCAGCGGCAGCGGGCGAAAGCTCAACCAGTTCCAGCAATTCCAGTGCTTTCGCGTGGGCCTGTGCTTTTGGCACGCCATGGACGATAGGACCTTGCGCAATCAGGTCCACGACGCGTCGGCGCGGATTGAGCGAGGCCATCGGATCCTGAAAAACCATCTGGATATCCTTCCGCATGGCGCGCACTTCACGCGGGCTAGCGCTCAGAAAATCCTTGCCGTTCACATCGACCTTGCCGCTATCTGCTTCCAGCAGACGCGTGACGATGCGCGAAACTGTTGTCTTGCCCGAACCGCTTTCGCCCACGACACCGAGTGTTTCTCCCAGCCGTAGCTCGAACGAAAGATCCTTGACGGCCGGTACGGCGCTGCGTTTGCCGCTAAGCAATCCGCCACGCGCCTTGAAGGTTTTGCGTAAAGCGCTCGCCTTGAGAATGATCGGTTGGGCTTCAACTGACGGCTTCGGTTCGGGCGGGGTGAGTGCGGGAACCGATGCGATCAGCGCCTTCGTGTAAGCGTGCTGGGGATGGTTCAGCACTTCATTTGCCGGGCCTTGCTCCACCAGTTCGCCAAGTCGCAACACGGCGACGCGGTCGGCGATTTCCGCCACGACGCCGAAATCATGCGTGATGAAGAGAATGCCCGTGTCATGCTCGCGTTGCAGATCGCGGATCAGTTTCAGGATTTGCGCCTGCGTCGTGACATCAAGCGCTGTGGTCGGCTCATCGGCAATGATGAGGCGCGGCTTCAGGATCAGTGCCATGGCGATCATCACACGCTGGCGCTGTCCGCCGGAAATCTGGTGCGGATAGGCGTTATAAGCGGATTCCGGGTCCGGTATCTTCACCTCTGCCAGCATATCGAGCACGGCAGCGCGGCGTTCCTTGCGGCCAAGTTTGGTGTGCAGGCGCAACACTTCGTCGATCTGCCAGCCAACCGTCTTCTGCGGGTTGAGCGCGGTCATCGGCTCCTGAAAGATCATACCGATGCGGTTGCCGCGCAGCTTTTTCATGTCGGCTTCGCTAAGCGAATAAAGATCGGTGCCTTCAAGCTTGATCGAGCCGTGCGTTACACGCACATGCGGTTCCGGCAGAAGGCGCATGATCGCACCTGCCGAAAGCGATTTGCCGGAGCCGCTTTCACCAACGAGGCAGACGATTTCACCGGGATTGATGGTCAGTGTCAGATCCTGCAAGGCAAAAGGACGGTCGCCGCCCTTCGGCAGCGCGATTTGCAGGTTGCTGATTTCAAGAACGGGTGCGGCGGTCATTATTTTTTCTGCCTTGGATTAAGCGCGTCGTTCAGGCCTTCGCCGAGCAAGCTGAAGGAAAGAACGGTGAGCAGAATGGCAATGCCCGGAATGACTGAGCAGAACCAGTCGGTGCGCAGCACGGCGCGGCCCTGACCGATCATGTTGCCCCAGCTTGCATAGTTGGGATCGCCGAGACCGAGAAATGCAAGCGCGCTTTCCATCAGGATGGACGTGGCCATAACAACGGAGGCGAACACGATCACCGGCGGCAAAGCGTTTGGCAGGATTTCGCGGAAGATGATCGACATGTTGCCGACGCCCAGATTGCGCGCCGCGTCGATGAATTCACGCTTGCGCAGCGCCAGAAATTCGGCACGTACCATACGGGCAGGCGCTGTCCATGACACGATGCCGATACAGATTATGATGTTCTCGATGGAAGAGCCGAAAATGGCAACCAGCGTCAAAAGCAGAACGAAGCTGGGTACGGTCTGAAACGCTTCGGTGATGCGCATCAGAACATCGTCCACCCAGCCGCCATAATAACCGGCGAGTGCGCCAATGACGATGCCGATGATGATCGAGATCAGGGTTGCGACGACGCCGATCAGCAACGAGATGCGTGCACCATGGAAAATGCCGGCCATGATATCGCGGCCAAGCTGGTCGGTGCCGAGAGGCGTTGCGCCATTGATGAATGGCCAGACAAGCGGATCCCCAGCGCGGCGCAGCGGGTCGCCGGGAACAATGAAATCGGCAAGAAGCGCAATCAGGACCACGGCGATGAAAAGGACGAGGCCCAGCACGGCAGCACGGTTGCGACTAAAGCGCTGCCACAGAATTTTCGTGCGGGAAACCTGAGGGCGGGTGAGGGAGAGGTCCTGGGATGTCATGACAGTTCGATCCTGGAATCAAGCCGCGCATAGATGAGATCGGTTATGAAGTTCACGACAACCACCAGCACCGAGCACAGGAAGATGATACCCATCAGTGTGTTGAGGTCGCGCTTGATCACCGAGGTATAGGCAAGCTGGCCAAGGCCGGGCAGCGAGAAGATTGTTTCGATCACAACCGAGCCGCCAAGCACGGTGGAAAACTGGAGGCCCAGCAGCGTCACGACGGGCAGGAAAGCGTTGCGCATGATGTGATGAAACATCAGCCTTGCGCCGCTGGCGCCCTTGGCGCGGGCGGTACGAACATAATCGAGGTCGGCTACTTCCAGCACGCTTGTGCGCATCAGGCGCATGTAGAAAGCGAGATAGATCAGCGAAAGCGCCGTTGTCGGCATGACGAGGTGAACCGCAATATCCCAGACGTTCTTCCAGCCGGTATAAAACCCTCCAAGCGTCTTGTAACCGCCAACGGGCAGCCAGCCCAGCTTGACGGAAAAGATGAACATCAGGATGAGGCTGAGGAAGAAACTCGGCATGGCGTAGAAGACAAGGCCAAGTGTTGAAATGACATTGTCGGTCAGCGAATAGGCCTTGCGCGCCGCAAAAGCGCCGAGCGCGATGCCGAAAATGAAGGCTACTGACAGGGAAGAGAGCATGAGCAGAAGCGTTGGCACAAGACGTGCCTTGAGCACATCCAGTACGGGCAGTTCATAGACATAGGACCAGCCGAAGTCGAACCGCGCCAGCTTGGTCATGTAGATCCACAGCTGCACCCAGACAGGCTGGTCGAGGCCATATTCGGTGCGCAGATTGGCAACAAATTGCGGATCAGCGCCGCCCATGTCGCCAACAAGCGCGTCAACCGTGTCACCGGGCGCAAGCTTGATGAGCAGAAATGCCCCGATCATGATGAGGAGAATGACGGGGATTGCCTGCAAGATACGGCGCAGCGCAAAAGTCAGAATTGGGGGCAGGGACATTGCGGATTATCCTGCAAGATATTCATAGTCAGCATTCATAAAAGTGGGGGAACCGCTGCCGGTTTCCGGCAGCGGTTGTTTATTGCTTATTGGTCGATCCAGAGGTCGTACCAGCTTGAAGAATCCCACCGTGGTGTATTGTGGTGGTTCTTGAGAACCTTATTGGTCACACCGACGAACGGATGTTCGATGGCGAAGATGACCGGCAGGTCCTTCATCTCAAGCTGCTGGATCTGATGGTAGAGATCGGCGCGCTTGGCCGGATCGAGCTCGCTTGCGGCCTTGTCGATCAAGCTGTCCATTTCGTCAGACTTGTAGTCGAACTGGTTGGACCATGCCGTGCCGACCGGAGCGCCGGAACGCAGCCAGACGGTGGTCGAGACTGCCGGGTCAGAACGGAACTGGTGCCAGCCGCTTGCCGTGTCGAAATCGTGATCGCGATAGACACCGTTCAGGAAACCCGGGGCGTCATTGGTCAGGATTTCGACGTCAATGCCGACTTCCTTCATGGCCTGCGCATAATATTCAGCCCAAAGCTGCGTATATTCGCCCCATGGCGCCGGACGATGGCGCAGCTTGAAGCGGATACCATCGGGACCTGCAGGGTAGCCCGCTTCGTCGAGCAGCTTCTTGGCCTTTTCCACGTCATACGGATAGGTCTGGACCTGATCGGTATAATTTGCGCCACCCGTGCTCGGGATCGGACCACGGCCCGGCTTTGCGTAGCCGCGCATGATCGTCTTGATCGCAAAATCAATGTCGAGCGCGTGATAGATCGCCTGACGAACCTTCAGATTGGCAAGGATCGGATTGCGCAGGTTGAACTCGATGGTCGAGTGGGCGACGTTGTTTTCGAAGCCTTTGGTGCCGGTGTCGAAACGGCCATCCTTCTGGAGGCGCTCGGTATCCGACATGGAAATGCCGTTGAAGGCGGTTTCCATCATCTCACCAGCTTCAAGTGCTGCGGCAGCTGCTGCCTTGTCCGGCATGAAACGCCAGATGATGCGGTCGAGGTAAGGATATTCCTTGCCGCGCCAGTAATCGTCATTGCGTTCGGCAATGATGTGCTGGCCACGCTCATATTCGACGAACTTGAACGGACCTGTGCCGACCGGCGCGGAATTGTACTTGTTCTTCAGAATATCGGTGCCTTCATAAAGATGCTTCGGCACCGGATGACCGAGATCCGGCATAGCTGCGACCAGCAATTCCAGCGGCATCGGCTTGGAATAGCGGAACACGGCGGTGTGCGGGTCGGTGCAGTCGACAGCTTCAAGATTGGCCTGAAGCGTCGTCGAATAGTTAAGCAGCTTCTTCCAGAGGTTCATCGCGCTGAACGAAACGTCATCGCAGGTGAACGGCTGGCCGTCGTGCCAGCGCACATTCTCGCGCAGCTTGAAGGTGATGGCCTTGCCGTCTTCTGACGAAGACCAGCTCGTTGCCAGAACCGGCACATAGCCCTCATAGGTGCGGTCGATCAGCGGCTCCATGATGCGGCCGGTGATCTGATAAACGCCGGTGGAGGCGCGAAGCGCAGGGTTGAGGACGCCCTGCTCGGTGTTCATATGGACAATGACTGTGCCGCCGCGCTTTACTTCTTCGGCGTGGGACGACGCCGTCGCAAGCGAAAAGGCCGCGAGAAACAGGCCAAGGCCAGCTTTTCTGATATGCATTCTTTGTTCCCCTGAAGGACGTTGAGGAGGGCTTTCAGGCCTCTTTTCCCGCACGTCCCGATATTGTTCAACCCCCTGAAAACGCTCTTTAAAGCAGTCTTCAAGGGTCTTTTTCTTATGCAAGCACGGTTATGCTAGAATCCGCTATGATTTTGTCAAGATAAACTAATTTGAATGATAAAATTAGTATAATTTCTCGACAACCATGCGTTAATAAATGTCGATTTTCTATATTGGAGTTTGTTGATGAGCCAGATTTCTCCCGAACAGAGCGAAAATGCGGGTAAAGCCAAGCCAGGTGCAGTCTGGATCACCGGTGCCGGGTCGGGCATCGGCGCTGCCATGGCGCGACGGTTTGCGAGCCACGGCTGGCCGGTGGCTCTGACAGGCCGGAAAGCCGACGCGTTGGCATCAGTCGCGGATGAAATAGCATCAGCTGGCGGCGAGGCCCGAACATTCCCGGCTGATGTGCTTGACCGCAAGGCGATGACGGATACGGCCCATGCCATCGTCAATTGGGCTGGGCGTCTCGATATACTCTGCAACAATGCCGGTCTTAATATTCCGCGTCGCAGCTGGGCGGATATCGATTTCGATTCATGGGAAGATGTTATCGACATCAATATCAAGGGGGCGATCAATGTGATTGCTGCCGCACTTGCGCCCATGCGCAGGCAGGGTGGCGGTCTGATGATCCACACATCGTCCTGGGCGGGACGCTTTTCATCACCGGCTGGCGGCGTGCCCTATGGCGCATCCAAGCATGCGCTCAATGATCTGAGCGCCAGCCTGAACGCGCAGGAAGGGCAAAACGGTATTCGCTCCACCGTTCTTTGCCCGGGCGAGGTGGCTACACCGCTTCTGGCACGTCGCCCGGGTTTCGACCCCGCGCGCATGGATGACGTCATCCAGCCTGAAGACATGGCCGAAACCGCCCTCTATGTTGCCAATATGAATCCGCGCGTCACCATCCATGAGATTGTATTGGCGCCGACAAAGAAATAAGCCTCAACTCCAAGCATCTGTTTTTATGAAAAAAGGAAACTCCACATGTCTCATCCGGTAAAAGGCGTCGATCACGTTTTTCTGCTGGTTAACGATCTGGAGAAAAGTGCCGAGCAATATCGCCGCTTTGGTTTCACGCTGAGCCCACGCGGGCTGCACAGCAAGGAGAAAGGCACCGGCAACTACACGATCATGTTCCCGGATGATTATTTCGAGCTTCTGGGGATTGTTGCCGAAACGCCGGGTAATCTGCACCAGCGAGAGAAACTGGCTGCGCAAGGGGAAGGGCTTCATGCTATTGCCTGCCGGATCGACAGCGCATGCGAGGCAAAGGCGGAGCTTGCAGCGCTCGGCATAACGACGGGCGAAGTCGGTGCTTTCCAGCGCCCTGTGCAATTGCCGAGCGGTGGTGAAGGCGTTGCAGCGTTCGAAACTGTATCCTTCGCAAATAGCGAAGTTCCGCAGGGCATGGTGTTCATGTGCCAGCACAAGACGCGTGAGACGGTCTGGCTGCCGGAACTGATCGAACACGAAAATGGGGCAATTGGATTATCTGCCATCGTAGCCATTTCGGATGAACCCGCACAGGCTGCAAAAGGATTTGCTCGTCTTTACAAGGCCGGTGAAGCGGTGGAGCACAACGGTGGCTGGAAGGTTCTGACCGGTCCAAACTCGGCTGATCTGCTGGTCGTCGACCGTGAGCGGGCCGCATCGCTTTATCCGGAAGTTGATCTGAGCAAGACACCCGCCAGCGCATTTGCAGCGCTTCGCATTCGGGTCCGTTCGTTGGATAAAGCGCGCGATGCGCTGTCAGCACGTGGCGTTTCGTTTGTGCAAACGTCCGCAGGTGTGGCTGTGCAACCTCAAAGCACCAGCGGTACATTGCTGGAGTTTTCAGAACACTAGTACCTACTGGCCGCTGAATAGAGAAGAGGCGCGGTTTGAAAGCCGCGCCTTTATCGGGTTCTCAGGCCACTGTTCAAGCGAGGTTGCCTGAACGGAACGTTCTGCATGCATCCACCTACACTGTGGTGTGATCAACGCACCCGAAACGTTAAACGGTTGCCGGAGATACCACCCATATAACCTCGCAGGTATTGTCGCCCACCGTCCAGAATCGCACCATAGATCGGGCCGGAAAGGCGAAACTGTCGCCTGTATTGATGATGAACTGCCGTGCGTCGAGTTCAAGGCCAAGCGTTCCTTGCAGAACCAATCCGCATTTGCCGCCATCCGTGTTGGAATAGGGTTCGCCCGAATCTGCGCCGGGTTCCATCAGAAAGCGAAGCATCTGAATTTGCGGTTGGGTGTCAGGCGTCAGCAATTCCTTGATCAGCGCGCCGTCATTATAGGTCAGGGAGCGCCTGCAATTGCGCTGCACTATAAATTCGTTGGCCTGATTTTCCGGGTCCGTGTCGCGGTGGAAGAGCCAGTTGACGGGCATATCCATAGCGGAACAAATGGCCCGGAGCGTCTTGATTGACGGGGCTGCCAGCCCACGTTCCACCTGGCTCAACATACCGACGGATATTCCTGCCGGTTCCGCGACCTGCTTAAGCGACATGCCGCGCATTTGACGGCGCAGGCGCAACGTCTCACCAACCTGAACAGCATCGCTTTGCGGATCAAGGACATTCAGTTCCGTCGACATTCGCCACCCTCGCTTAGACTCAACTTGAACGATTATAAATAATGATCAACAATTTAATAGCATTAAAAATATTTGACAAAAATTTTAATGCAGTCATAATTTTAGCACAACACGTACAGATCGCAAACAAGAACAGGCCTATCAGTGCCGATCAAACGTGGGGAATAATATCTCGGGATTTTGGGAGGAATCATCATGAGAGCTATGAAAATTGCAGCAATCTGCGCTGTTATGACGTCCGTTTCCGCTGTTGCGATGGCCAGAGATTTTACCGTTGCGGGTTGGGGCGGCAATTATCAGGACGCCCAGCGCGAAGCCTATTTCAAGCCCATCGCAGAAAAGCTGGGTGTCAACATTGTCGAAACGACCTATCTGGGCGGTCTGGCCGAAATCAAGGCCATGGTTGATACCGGCAATGTCACGTGGGATTTTCTCATCATGGGCGGTTCGGAGCTTCAGCTCGCTTGCGATGAGGGCCTGCTGGAACAGCTCGACTGGAAGGCTATTGGCGAGGATAATCTGTTGCCGGGCGCAGCGACCCCATGCGGTGTCGGCAATGTGGTGATTGGCAATGGTTATGCCTATAACTCCAAAACCTTTCCGCAGCCCCCACAGGACTGGAAAGACTTTTTCGACCGTGAAAAATTTCCTGGCAAGCGCGGCATTCGTAATAGTCCGAGCATGAACCTCGAATATGCACTCATGGCCGATGGTGTGGCGCCAGATAAAGTCTATGAAGTACTGGCGACGCCTGAAGGCGTGGACAGGGCCTTTGCCCAATTCGACAAGATCAAGGATCTGCTGCAATTCTGGGAATCCGGTGCCCAACCTATCGAATGGCTCGCCTCCAACAATGTCGCCATGTCGACCGGCTATAATGGTCGCGCAGTTATGGCCAAGCGTGAAGGCAAGCCTATCGAGTTTGTCTGGAAAAACCATCTTGTAAACATGGATGGTTGGGCAATGGTCAAAGGTTCGCCTTACAAGGACAAGATCAATGATCTGTTCAAGATCGTCAACGATCCGCAGAATCAGGCCAAATTTTCGTCACTGATGCCCTATGGCCCATCCAACACCAAGGCAGCGGAATCCCTGACGCCTGAAATGCTGAAAGAACTGCCTGCCGCAGACAATATCAAGGATGCAGCCTTCTATTCAGACTCTTTCTGGGTGGAACATCTGGACGACTTGACCGAGCGCTGGAACCGTTGGGCAACCCAGTAAAGTCTCGTCTATCGATAATTCCATGTTGAGTTCCTCCGGCGGTTGGTCCGCCGGAGCAAAAGTCCCAAAAAGGTTAGCAGAATGATTGCAGCGTCCCGCAAGCCGGGCGGCAGCGGACTGGCAGCACTTGTCTGCCTGGCCGTGCCGCTAGTCATATACGTGTTTCTCTATCTCGTGCCGATAGGCTCGGTTATTTCGCTCAGTCTCGACAATCGGGAACTATCGGGCAGCTTGGTGAATTTCAGGGGTGCTGACAGTCTGGACCGAAATGCACAGGCGGCCGCTCTTGTTGCGGATATGCGGGCCATGGATGGCGGTCAGCAGGCGGCGGTTGCTCGTGAGCTCAATCAGGAATTAAGCGGCTTTCGAACACTCTTCCTCAAGACGGCCCGCGCCGCCGATACGATTGAGCCTGATCTCGGTGGACTGACAGGCTTTGATCCGCGCTGGAACGAACAAAAATACTGGACGGTTATCGCACAGAATTCCGACCGGATCAGCTTCCGCCACTTCGAACGGGCCACGGGTTTCAAGGTGAACGAGGAAGGCAAGCTTACGACTGGCGGCGACGACATATATCTTCAGATCATGTGGCGCACGCTGGCCATCGCGATCCAGGTCACTCTCGTCACCTTGCTGATCAGTTATCCTCTTGCCTACGCCGCCTTGCATGCTCCGCGCAAAATGGCAGCTTTCATTCTGGTTGCCGTGCTGATGAGTTTCTGGACCTCCATCCTCGTGCGTACGACCGCATGGGTGATCCTGCTTCAGACTTCTGGTGTCTTGAATACATTTCTGCTCTGGACTGGCTTGATAAATGAACCGCTGCAATTGATCTTCAATCGCTTCGGCGTCATCGTTGCAATGACACATGTACTGCTGCCATTTGCCATTATTCCTATGATGAATGTGATGCGGACGATCCCGCAGTCGCAGGTTGATGCATCTCGCAGTCTCGGCGCAGGTCCGGTGGAATCTTTCCTGCGTGTCTATTTCCCGCAGAGCTTGCGCGGCGTTGGTGTTGCAGCAGGAACGGTGTTCATTCTGGCCCTTGGTTTCTACATCACACCCGCACTTACGGGCGGTCCGAAAGACCAGATGCTATCTTTCTATATTGCTGACTTCGTCAAGCGCGCGCTCAACTGGGGGATGGCCTCGGCTCTCTCCGTGCTGCTTCTGTCTATCGTTGTGATGCTGGTTTCTCTTTTCGGCGCGCTTCGCTGGCTTGCAAATCGCAGAGGAGGGGTTGCCTGATGTCCCGTATCATCTTCTGGGCTTCGACCCTGTTTGCGCTGGCATTTCTGATTGTTCCACTGGTGCTCATCATGCCATTGGCTTTCAATGAGAGTTCTTTCCTGACTTATCCGATGGAAGGCTTCTCGCTGAAATGGTTCCACGAGGTTTTTGCGCAAGAGCAATGGGTCCGCTCATTCTTCAACAGTTTGAAAGTAGCAATCGGTACGACAGTGGTTGCGCTTTTGGTGGGCGGTCTGGCCGCGACGGGCGTCATGCTCCTTAACCGCTGGCTGCAAACTATTCTAACCGCGCTGTTTGTATCGCCGATGGTTGTTCCCAGTATCGTCATTGGCGTCGCCTTTGCCTATTCATTCGGCCGTATGGGACTATCCGGCAGCTATATGGGGCTAGTGCTCGCCCACTCCATTCTTGCCGCACCTCTGGTCTTCCTTTCGGTGATGACATCCTTGCGTGGGCTCGACCCGGACCTTGATCGCGCCGCTGCTTCACTGGGAGCATCGCGTCGTCACCGATTCATGACCGTTACCCTGCCGCTTGCCGCGCCCGGCTTTATGGCTGGCGCACTCTTCGCCTTCACGACGTCGTTTGATGAAGTGGTGGCGGCGCTTTTCCTTGCCTCGCCGGAATCGACAACCCTGCCAGTCATGCTGTTTTCAGGATTACGGGATCGCTTACAGCCAACGCTGGTTGTTGTGGCGCTGCTGCTATCGCTCATCAGCTTCGCATTGCTGGCCTTGATGCACTGGCTGCAGCAACTCGGCAAACCGGCAAAACTCTGAAATTCCGATAAAGCGGAGCACTACTATGGCGTTTATCGATATTCGCGACATCAACAAATTCTACGGAACCATGCAGGCCCTGCACAATGTATCATTGAGCATTACCAAGGGCAGTTTCGTGACCTTGCTCGGGCCGTCTGGCTCTGGGAAAACCACATTGCTGAAAATTCTGGCCGGGTTCGAAGATGTGTCGAGCGGCGATATCCGGCTGGAAGGTCGAGACATCACGGCCCTCAAGCCGGAAAAGCGCAATTTTGGCCTCGTTTTTCAAGGCTATGCGTTGTTTCCGCATATGAGTGTCTTTGACAATATTGCCTATCCGCTCAAAGTTCGCCGCAAGAACCGCGATCAGATTTCCAGTCAGGTTAACGCCATTCTTGAACTGGTCCAGCTCAATAAGTTTGCTCGGCGGAAACCACACGAACTGTCAGGCGGGCAGCAGCAGCGGGTGGCGCTTGCGCGGGCTTTGGTGTTCGAACCTGATCTCCTGTTGCTCGACGAACCCATGTCGGCGCTCGACAAAAAGCTGCGCATCGACTTGCAGGATCAATTGCGAGACATCCATCATCGGCTTGGGACCACCTTCATCAATGTGACCCATGATCAGGAAGAGGCCATGCATATGTCTGATGGCATTGCGGTCATGAACCATGGCCGGATCGAACAATATGACAGCGGTCATCACCTCTATCGCAAGCCGGGTTCGCGTTTCGTGGCAGACTTCATCGGAAAGTCGAACATATTTGAAGGTGCACTCACCCACACGGCATCGGGGCCGCAATTCGCCGCTGCTGAATTCAAGCTCGCGGGCGCAGATCTTGACGCAGGTGCTGACCGCATCGGAAAAGCGGAACTGGTGGTGCGTCCGGAAGATATTCGGCTCGGCGCATCATCGGATACTGCAAACGCAGTTGGTGACATCATGCTTTCCGGTGTGGTGGCCACGTCAACCTATTCTGGTGATCGAGTGCTTTACACGGTCTCACTGCCGAACGGTCGCACAATTACAACTTATGGCAGCGCGCGCGACGGGGCGCTCTTGACAGATGCTCCGGTACAGATCGCTTTCGATGCCAAAGACTGCATTTTGCTCAATTAAATGGGGAATGAATTCGTGGATAAACTCAAATCGGCAGCAACCGGGAATCTAGGGTCCGGTGAGGCTAGCTATCCCAATCCCGCTCTTGTGCTTGAAGGTGCTCCGGAGTTTCGGTCCTGGCCTCTGCTCGACGGACAGGTAGCCAGTGGGGTCTGGTCGGCAACGACGGGCCATCATCGCGTTGTGCGCGACACAAGCACGCTTGAGACCTTCTATATTCTCGAAGGCCAGATCACGCTGTTCGAGGATGGTATTGAGCAACCCAAACATTTTGGCCCGGGCGATCTTGTTGTGCTCGAACCGGGATTTAGCGGCAGCTGGAAGACCACCAGTACAGTCAAGAAAATCTATTTCACAACAACCAGTGACGGATCAGCTTTGGACAGCCACGTTTGAACGGCTTGTGCTGTCTGAGTGAATGTCAGGTTATGACGGAGGGGATACTATGAAGACGACGCCTTTCTGGTGGGAAGCGGCCGAACCGCAACATGGCGAGCGGGTGTTCGACAAGACGTCGTGCAGCGTGTTGATCATCGGCTCCGGCTATACGGGCCTTTCGGCGGCCATTACTTTGGCGGAAGCCGGGCAGACCGACATTATGGTTGTGGATGCCATGCGCATAGGTGAAGGGGCCAGTTCGCGTAATGGTGGGCAGATTGGCAATGCGCCGAAGTTCACGCTTGCTCAGGCAACTGCGCGTTTTGGGGAAAAGCGCGCTCGGGAAATCATGGATGATTATGGTTCATCGATGAATTTCATGGTCAAACGCGCGCAGTCTCTGCAGGATCCGATTGATCTGAACCTTGCCGGAAGTGTTGCTGCCGCCCATTCACGCAAGGATTTGGCCAAACTGCGCGCATTTCGTGATGATCTTGCCCCACAGGACCGGGAGAAATACGAAATCCTTGATGAGTCACAGATTCATAGTGTGCTCAAGACGGATATTTACCGCGGCGCGATGGTTCGTCACGATCAGGGAACCATCCATCCGGCGAAATACGTGCGCGCTTTGGCCAACCGTGCCCGGGCGTTGGGTGTGCGTATTTTCACCGGCTGGCGGTATAAGGGTGCCCGCAAAAGCGCCGAGGGGCATGTGGCGTTCTTGGAAAACGTCCAGAACAAGACCTCTGTCGAAATCCGTGCGGAAAAGATCTTGCTGGGTTTGAACGGCTATGTGGGGCCGGAAGTGAAGTGGCTTCGTCAGCGAACCATTCCAGTGCAAAGCTATATGATCGCTACGGAGGAAATGTCCTTCGACTTGTTGGAGCGGTTGATTCCCAAAAACCGGGCGGTGGGCGATACCAAACATATTCTCTATTACTTCCGTCGCTCTCCAGACGGCAAGCGTATCCTTTTCGGAGGTCGAGCGCGGTTTCGCAATTCCACGGAAGAACAGGGTGCCGCCGGATTGCGCGCGTTCATGGAACATACTTTTCCCGAAACACGCGGCGTAAAATTGAGCCATGGCTGGCTTGGCAATGTCTGCTTCGCCTATGACTTCTGCTCGCATGGCGGACGAATGGAAGACGGTATCTATTATCTGTCTTGCTGTAATGGCGGTGGTATTTCCAATCAGACCTATCTTGGTCACCGAATGGCTGAATATATGCTGGGTGTTTCAAATTCTGACCGCGGCACGATCGGAAGCCATTTCCCGCGCCTCTATTTCTACAACGGCAATCCCTGGTTCCTGCCCATGGTGGGAACGTGGTATCGCTTTCAGGACAGGGCAGCACACTGGTTCGAGTGATGAGCGGCAATCTTCTTTGCCGGGCAAAATCAGAGCAAGTGGCGTGGCAGAGTGTTTTCGAGAGCCTGATATCAACGGCCCATCGAAAATCTCCGCGAGGGGTAGGTAACATCATGTCATCGGATGCGGTAATCACGCATCGGAGCAGTACGAACGGATCCGGCATTCTTATGATGGTGCTGGCGATGACGCTTGTTCCGATGATTGATGTGCAAGCGAAGTATCTGGTGACCAGCCAGATACCAGCCATGCAGGTCGTCTTCTTGCGCATGCTGCTCGGCACATTGTTGCTGATGCCTCTTATGATTGTAAGCCGTCAGCCCGTGCTTCCACCACAGCAGGGCTGGCGCAATGCTTTCGCATTGGGCTTTTTCAGCATTCTGGCAGGCGTCTGCTTCTTCAGTTCGCTGAAATTTCTGTCTATCGCGGATGCGGTGGCGATCAGCTTTGTTCAGCCATTGTTTGTGACCTTGTTTTCAGGCCTGTTTCTAAAGGAAAGGGTGCGCCCCGCCCGATGGGTCGCGCTTCTTATTGGTTTTGCCGCCACTTTGATCATCATTCGGCCCACGCACCACGCACTGGAAATGGGTAGCCTGTTGGCACTGGCCTCAGGCGCGGCGATGGCCGGATATGTCATTGCGATAAAAAAGGGCTCAAGCGGCGTGCGACGTGTTCCGCCGATTGCGTTGACCTTCCAGACACATTTCTCGGCGCTCATCGTGGTAGCACCTTTGATGTTCATCTTCTGGCAGGGGCTTGATCTGTTTCAATGGACGATGGCGGTCGGCATGACGCTTGTCGGTCTTGCTGGCCAGTATCTGATCATTAGAGCCTATCATTATGGCGAGGCGTCATTGGTTGCGCCTTTTGCTTATATTGAAATAATTACCTCCACATTCTTCAGCTGGCTATTCTTTGCCCAAGTGCCAGACAATGTTACATTTTTAGGCGTCGTGATCTTGATCAGCAGTTCGCTATACGTTGCGTGGCGGCGCTAGTTCGGGATGGTCGTGCTTTAAAAATGGGCGTCTGCGCGCTTTTTGCAAAACTAATGCTTAATACTTATTCAAATTGGTCAAATTTTATTCTAGAGAGTGATCATTATGAGATTACATACCGACTCTGGAGATGAAATTTTGGTCAACGTCCATGAAAAGCTCGAGCCCATTCTCGAAGATGTCCTCCACCGTAACGCAGGTGAAATCGAATTTCATCAGGCTGTTCGAGAGGTGCTGGAAAGCGTTGGGCGCGTCATCGCGAAACGACCATATTATGCCGACAATGCCCTGATTGAACGTATCTGTGAGCCAGAACGTCAGATCATTTTTCGCGTGCCGTGGGTCGATGATCAGGGCCGCGTCCAGATCAATCGCGGCTTCCGCGTGCAGTTCAATTCCGCGCTTGGACCTTACAAGGGCGGCATTCGCTTTCATCCGTCTGTCAATGTCGGGATCATCAAGTTCCTCGGTTTCGAGCAGACTTTTAAAAATGCACTGACCGGCATGCCGATCGGCGGCGGCAAGGGCGGTTCGGATTTTAATCCGCGCGGTCGTTCCGATGCTGAAATCATGCGTTTTTGCCAGTCCTTCATGACCGAGCTTCACCGCCATATCGGTGAATATGTCGACGTGCCTGCAGGCGATATCGGCGTCGGTGGACGCGAGATCGGCTATATGTTCGGCCAGTACAAGCGTCTGACCAATCGCTACGAAGCAGGTGTGCTGACGGGCAAGGCGCTGTTCTACGGCGGCTCGAGAGCGCGTAAAGAAGCAACCGGTTATGGTGCGACTTATTTCGTGCAGCGCATGCTTCAGGCGCGCAAGCAGGATTTCGATGGGAAGCGCGTCGTCGTTTCCGGTTCAGGCAATGTTGCTATTTACACAATGGAAAAGGTGATCGAGTTCGGCGGCAAGATCGTCGCCTGCTCGGATTCCAACGGCTACATCGTTGACGAGAATGGTATCGATCTTGATCTCGTCAAGGAAATCAAGGAAGTGCGTCGCGAACGTATTTCCGAATATGCACGCCAGAAGGGCCAGTCCGTCCATTACATCGAGGGCGGCTCGATCTGGGATGTTCCGTGCGATGTGGCCATGCCTTCGGCGACGCAGAACGAACTGACCGGCAAAGACGCCAAGACGCTTGTAAAGAATGGCGTTATCGCCGTTGGCGAGGGTGCAAACATGCCATCCACACCGGAAGCCGTGAAGATCTTCCAGGATGCGAAGGTGCTTTTCGCTCCCGGTAAGGCTGCCAATGCTGGCGGTGTGGCGACCTCGGCTCTCGAAATGCAGCAGAACGCATCGCGTGACAGCTGGACTTTCGAACAGACTGAGGCGCGTCTCGCTGAAATCATGCGCAATATCCACGATCTTTGCGCTGAAACGGCCGAAGAATATGGCACGCCGGGCGATTATGTTCTTGGCGCCAATGTTGCCGGTTTCGTCCGGGTGGCAGAAGCCATGGATGCGCTTGGCATCATCTGATCAAAGAAAAAGGAAGGCGGGGCCATGCGGCCCCGCCTTCAGTTTTTTAGTGCTTCTTATATTCCTTGGCCGCTACTGCTGTTGAAATGCGGCTCGTTGTTCCCGTTCAAATTGTAAGTTTCTATTAGCCAGCTATCAATCCTGCTGGGCTGGACAATTGCGTTTGCAAGCGGTTTCGGCAAACCGTCGACGAATTCGTCAATCTGCTCAAGTTGCTCCTAAAAAATTTGTCAAATCCACGGCTTGAACGGTTGATACATCAGTGGAACTCTGCTCAATAGTTCTATGAAAGCGGTAACTTAGGGAGGGGATCGCTGAATGTCTGTAATGCCCGAAATGCGTGCTGATACCATAATTTATAACGGCACGATCTGGTGTGGATACGAAGAGGGCACGGTCGAAGCCCTGGCAATCTGGCAAGGCAAGGTGCTTGCCACTGGTACCAAAGATCAGGTCTGGGGCCTTAAGGGCGACAAGACACAGCTGATCGATCTGAAAGGTCGTTTCGCTACACCGGGACTGAACGATTCTCATCTTCACCTGATATCGGTCGGGCTTACGCTCAAATGGCTTGACGCGACGGCCCATGCAGCCCCTACGCTTGAAAGCCTGCTTGGTGCAATCCGCGAAAAGGCGGCGACGGTCCCTCCGGGCACCTGGATCAAGGCACGTGGTTACGATCAGACCAAGCTTGATGTTGGTCGCCATCCCCATAAATCGGAACTCGATGCGGTCGCGCCAGACCATCCTGTCATGCTGGTGCGTGCCTGCGGTCACGTGTCGATCTTCAATTCGAAGGCCTTTGAGCTGGCCGGTATTGATGAAAAATCGCCCGTGCCGGACGGCGGTCTGATTGAGCAGCACAATGGCGTTCTGACCGGTATGGTTGCCGAGAATGCGCAAGGCGCGGTTCGCAAAGCGATCCCGACAGCGACCACCGAAGAAATGATCGAAGCCATCGAGGCTGCGGGCAATCTGCTGCTTTCCTATGGCATTACAAGCGTCATGGATGCGGCGGTCGGTCAGGTTGCAGGATTCGACGAAATTCGCGCCTACAATATTGCCAAGTTGCAGAAGCGGCTGCCGGTGCGCACGTGGCTTGTTCTGCTGGGCGATCCTGGCCCTTCAATCGTTGAAAAATGCTACGAAGCCGGACTGGTCTCAGGTGTTGGCGACGACATGCTGACGGTTGGCGCGGTCAAGATATTCCTTGATGGTTCTGCTGGCGGTCGCACCGCCTGGATGAGCAAGCCCTATCTCGGTGACGACAACAATATTGGCGTGCAGATTTTGCCGACTGCGGAATTGGAAGCACTGGTGCTGGATACCCATAAGAAGGGATATCAGCTGGCCTGCCACGCCATCGGCGATGCGGCCATTGGGCAGCTTATTACCGCTTATGAGAAGGCGCTTGCAGCCTATCCGGATACGAACCGCCGTCATCGCATTGAGCATTGCGGATTCTCCACGCCGGAACAGCATGAGCGCATGAAGAAGGCGGGCATTTATCCATGCCCGCAGCAAGTCTTCATCTATGATTTTGGTGATGCCTATATTTCCGTTCTGGGTGAGGAGAGGGCGCTTTCAAGCTATCCGCTCAAGACGTGGAAAGACCTTGGCTTTAAACCGGCGACGGGAAGCGATGCGCCGGTCTGCCATCCAAATCCGTATCCCAACATCTATTCGATGCTGACGCGCGAAACGGGAAAGGGCACGGTCATGGATGCACGCGAACGCGTGACCATTGAAGAGGCTCTTCAGGTCTACACTGAATATGGCGCTTTTTCGCAGAAGCTTGAAAACGTCAAAGGCAAGCTGGTCGCGGGACAGGCGGCTGATATTGCGGTTTTCTCGCGCAATATGCTCACGGCGAAGCCGGAGGAAATTCTCAACGATACGCATTGCATGCTCACCATTCGCGAAGGCGAAGTGGTGTTCGAACGTTCGTAGGGAGAGCAGGCAGCGAAGCCAAAGCTTCGCTGCCTGATTACGTTCATTCATCGGATCTACAAAAATCAAAAGGGGAAGATCATGAGGAAATTTGCATTGCTTGCAGCAATGTCCGTCGCGTTGATGGCAGGAACTGCGGCTTTTGCCGATGACGCGCCGCGCTCCGGCGGTGTCATCAATTTTGTCGCGCCTTATGGCGACAGTTTCTCGACGCTGGATATTCAGTCCTCGCCTGCAACACAGGATGAATTTTACGCCAAGGCTATCCATCGTTCGCTTTATGATTGGGATGCAAATCAGAACAAACCCGTATTGGGTCTCGCAACGGATGTAAGCGTTTCGGACGACAAGCTCGTCTATACCTACAAGCTGCGTCAGGATGCATTCTTCCATGACGGCAAGCCGCTGACGGCAGACGATATCATCTGGAGCTATACCCGGATGATGGACCCGAAGAAGGCCATGCCTCCAGCGCGTTACATTGCTGAAATCAAGGGCGCGGACGAATATGCGCAGGGCAAGGCCAAGGAAATCTCCGGCCTGAAGAAGATCGATGATCATACGCTGGAAATCACACTCAAGCAGCCAATCGATCCCGGCTACCAGTTTATGTACAACAACACGGCGATTTATCCGGCCGGGCAGGGCGATAGTGAGGAATTTC
>Ga0153948_1000101_pt1 | contig 43417 bp, 36 predicted proteins | sample TSNJ032MetaG_FD_104696 | JGI IMG/M metagenome (GOLD analysis project Ga0153948, IMG submission 104696) | Attine ant fungus gardens microbial communities from New Jersey, USA - TSNJ032 MetaG | ecosystem: Host-associated > Fungi > Mycelium > Unclassified | place: USA: New Jersey, Wharton State... | reverse complement strand
ACTTTTCCTTCATGCCGGAACTGACATCACCCTGGGGCTATCCAATGGCGCTCGGACTGATGATCGCCTCGGCCCTGTTGCCGCTCTATTATTTCCGTCGCAAGGGCTGGCTGTAAGCGGACTGCTCGACAAGGACGCCACTATGTTATATCATCGGTTATAACATAGGAGAAAAGCCATGAACGTCACTTTGCGCAAGATCGGCAATTCCGAAGGCGTGATCCTGCCCAAGGAAGTGCTCGACCGGCTTAATTTGAAAACCGGCGACAAACTGCAACTCGTCGAGACGCAGAGCGGTCTTTCGCTGGAACCCGTAGACGATAGTTTCGAGCAGCAAATGGAAGCGGCTCGCAAGGTCATGGACAAATATAAGGTCGCCTTGCAGAAGCTCGCCGAATGAGCTGGCATTTTCTGTCACGCCGCGTTGTTGAAGCCATCCATGTCGAGCAGTTGCAGCGACACGGAGGTGCACAGGGACTGCGCGATGAAAACGCGCTCGAATCCGCCTTGGGTCGGGTACAGAACAAGGTTGTTTATGGTGAGCCCGACCATGCCGACATCGCTGCGGCCTATGTCTTCGGCCTGGGCCGCAACCATGCTTTTGTGGATGGCAACAAGCGCACGGCAATCGTGACGGCAGTCACCTTTCTGGCAATCAGTGGCTATATGCTTACTGCCGATGACGGGATGCTTTATAGCTTCACAATGGGTATCGCATCCGGTGAAATCGACGAAAGCGGTGCTGCCGCTTTCTTCCGCGATCACAGCGTGGCGCTGGAAGTTTAAGCTTTCAGCGCCACGATTTCCCAATCCTTGCCGTTGATCTTCAGCACATCGCCAGCCGGTTTGCCGAACAGCATGATGGCGACCGGTGCGACATGCGAGATCTTGCCGTTGGACGGATCAGCCTCGTCTTCGCCGACAATCGTCCAGATGCGGGTTTGGCCGTCGTCCAGATTTTCCAGCTCTACCGTCATACCAAAACGCACCACGTCGCTATCGGCATCCGGCACGGACAGCTCCGCCGTTTCGCGGCGCACCGTCCAGTAGCGCAGGTCACGCGAGATACGCGCGATAGCCGAGCGCTCAGCGGCGACGTTCGCTTCCGCCAGCTCGCGCTGAAGGCGGGCAATCTCATCATCCATCATCTTCAGGCCGGTCGGCGTAACGAGATTGCGGTGCGGACTGACCGGACGCTCACCGAGATCGGTCGGCGCATCATCCTGTTCTTTTGTAAAAGCTCTGCTCATTCAATGAATGTAAGCGGCACATAGCGCCCCCGCAAGCCTTCTTCCCGCTCAAGCTTCAGCATCCAAACCCCATTTCCCACAGGTCGGAGTTTTTATTGATTGATGAGTCAATCAAAGATAAAATAGCGGTAACAGACCTGAAAAACGGACAGGAATTGAGACGATGCCGAAGATCGGGATGGAACCCTTGCGGCGGCGCGAACTGATTGACGCTGCCATACGCACCATCGGACAGCGCGGTTCGCTGGACGTGACCGTTGCGCAGATCGCCCATGAAGCGGGCGTCTCGCCTGCGCTCGCGCATCATTATTTCGGCGGCAAGGACAAGCTCATTCTCGCCACGATGCGCCATCTGCTGCGTGAACTGGGCCATGATCTCAATGAGGCGGTAAAGCAGACCGAGACGCCGCGCGAGCGGATTGCAGCCATTATCGCCGTCAATTTTTCCGCCTCGCAGTTCACGCAGGAAACCATCGCCGCCTGGCTGACTTTCTACGTCCACGCCCAGCAGTCGGAGGACACGCGGCGACTTTTGCGCATTTATGCGCGCCGCCTGCATTCCAATCTGGTCTTTGCACTGGAGCAACTCACAGGGCGTGATCGGGCACACCGCATCGCGGAAGGCGCGGGCGCGATGATCGACGGGCTTTACATTCGCCATGCGCTCGGCGCCGACGCACCCGATGCCCAATCCGCCGTCACATTGGTGGAAGATTATATTTCTGTTCAGCTTTCGGTGGAGACATGAGTATGGAAGCGGATTTCGTCATCATCGGCTCAGGCTCCGCCGGTTCGGCCATGGCCTATCGCCTGTCGGAAGACGGGCGTTACTCGGTGATCGTCATTGAATATGGGGTGCCGGATGTGGGGCCTTTGATCCAGATGCCCGCCGCCCTCTCCTTTCCGATGAATATGGAAACCTACGACTGGGGTTTTTCCACCGAGCCTGAACCATATATTGGCGGGCGCAGCCTTGTCACGCCGCGCGGAAAGGTGCTCGGCGGCTCATCCTCAATCAACGGCATGGTCTATGTGCGCGGCCATGCACGCGATTACGACTTCTGGTCGGAAAGCGGCGCACAAGGCTGGGCCTATGCCGATGTGCTCCCCTATTTCAAGCGCATGGAAAACGCGCAAGGTGGGCAGGAAGGCTGGCGCGGAACCGACGGGCCGTTGCATGTGCAGCGGGGCAAGCGCGACAATCCGTTGTTTCACGCCTTTGTCGAAGCAGGCCACGAAGCCGGGTTCGAAGTGACGGAAGATTATAACGGCGAGAAGCAGGAAGGCTTCGGCCCCATGGAGCAGACGATCTATAATGGTCGTCGCTGGTCCGCCGCCAATGCCTATCTGAAACCGGCGCTGAAACGCCCGAATGTGCAGCTCGTCAAAGGGCTGGCGCGCAAGATCGTCATCGAAGGCAAGCGTGCTGTCGGTGTGGAGATCGAATCGGGGCGCAGCTTCTCGACCATTCGCGCGCGCCGCGAGGTCATCATTGCTGCTTCCTCGATCAACTCGCCGAAACTGTTGATGTTGTCCGGCATTGGCCCGGCGGCACATCTCAAGGAGCACGGGATTGAAGTGGTGGCTGATCGTCCCGGCGTGGGCCAGAACCTTCAGGACCATCTGGAAGTCTATATCCAGCAGGAATGCACCCAGCCCATTACGCTTTATTCCAAGCTGAACCTGTTTTCGAAAGCGAAGATCGGGGCCGAATGGCTGTTCTTTAAAACCGGTGACGGCGCGACCAACCATTTCGAATCCGCAGCCTTCGTGCGCTCGAAAGCGGGCGTGGAATATCCTGATATTCAGTACCACTTCCTGCCGGTGGCGATCCGCTATGACGGCAAGGCGGCAGCACAATCGCACGGGTTTCAAGCCCATGTCGGCCCGATGCGCTCCAAGTCGCGTGGCAGCGTGACATTGCGCACGGCCAATCCGCGTGAAAAGCCTGTCATCAAATTCAACTATATGTCTCATGAAGACGACTGGGCTGATTTCCGCCACTGCGTGCGGCTGACCCGCGAGATCTTCGGACAAGCTGCCTTCGACCCCTATCGCGGCGCGGAAATCCAGCCCGGCGCGAAAGTGCAGACCGATGATGAAATCGACAATTTCATCCGCGAGCATGTCGAAAGCGCCTTCCATCCCTGCGGAACGGTCAAGATGGGTGCGGTTGACGATCCGTATGCGGTGGTTGATCCTGAATGCCGGGTGCTCGGCGTCGATGGCTTGCGCGTGGCGGATTCATCCATCTTCCCGCGCATCACCAATGGCAATCTCAACGGGCCATCGATCATGGTCGGCGAAAAAGCGTCCGATCATATCCTTGGCCGCACACCGCTGGCACGCTCCAATCAGGAGCCGTGGATCAATCCGCGCTGGCAGGTTTCGGACCGCTGAGGCGGTCCAGGGCAATAAGGCAATATGTTAGGTCGTGTTCCCTGCTCTTAAAACATACTGCCCTACTGCCCTACTGCCCTATTGCCTTACTGCCCTAGTTTCGAAGGAATACACCATGAAAGCACAACCCAAAGCCTCGCACTTCATCGGCGGCTCGTTTGTGGAAGACAAGGCTGGCAAGCCGCTTCCCGTCATCTATCCGGCGACTGGCGAAGAAATTGCCAAGCTTTATTCCGCCACGCCAAGCGTGATCGAAGCTGCCTATGCGGCGGCGATGAAGGCGCAGGAAGCATGGGCGGAGCTCAAGCCTGTCGAACGGGGCCGCATTCTGCGCCGCACCGCCGAAATCCTGCGCGAGAAGAACAAAAAGCTCTCCAAGCTCGAAACGCTCGATACCGGCAAGGCGCTTCAGGAAACGCTCGTTGCGGATGCGGCCTCTGCTGCCGATGCGCTGGAATTCTTCGGCGGCGTCATTTCCGGCTTCAACGGTGAATTCGTGGAACTGGGCGGTTCCTTCGCCTATACCCGCCGCGAAGCGCTGGGCATCTGCGTTGGCATCGGCGCTTGGAACTATCCAATCCAGATCGCCGCGTGGAAATCCGCTCCGGCGCTCGCCATGGGCAACGCCTTCATCTTCAAGCCGTCGGAGAATACGCCGCTCTCGGCCCTCGCTCTGGCGGAAGCCTATAAAGAAGCCGGACTGCCCGACGGCCTGTTCAATGTCGTTCAGGGCTTCGGTGATGTAGGTGCGGCCCTCGTCAACCATCGCCAGACGGCAAAGGTTTCGCTCACCGGCTCGGTTCCGACCGGCAAACGCATCATGGCGCAGGCAGGCGAACATCTGAAGCATGTGACGATGGAACTGGGCGGCAAGTCGCCCATAATCGTGTTCGACGATGCCGATCTCGAAAGCGCCATCGGCGGCGCGATGCTCGGCAATTTCTATTCGACAGGTCAGGTCTGTTCGAATGGCACCCGCGTCTTCGTGCACAAGAAGGTCCGCGAGCGCTTTGTCGAACGATTGGTCGAACGCACGCGCAAGATTCGTATCGGTGACCCGCTGGATGAGGCCACCCAGATGGGGCCGCTCGTCAACAGCGCCCAACGCGACAAGGTCCTTTCCTATATCGAAAAGGGCAAGGCTGAAGGCGCAACGCTTGCCTGCGGCGGCGGTATTCCCAAGCTACAGGGCTTCGACAAGGGTTACTTCATCGAACCGACCGTCTTTACCGACGTGACCGACACCATGACCATCGCGCGCGAAGAAATCTTCGGACCTGTCATGAGCGTTCTGGAATTTTCGGATGAGGATGAAGTCATCGCACGGGCCAATGACACCGAATTCGGTCTGGCGGCAGGCGTATTCACCGCCGACATCGCGCGCGGTCACCGCGTCATCGGCCAGATCAAGGCAGGCACCTGCTGGATCAATGCCTATAATCTGACGCCGGTAGAAGTGCCGTTCGGCGGTTACAAGCAATCCGGCATCGGGCGCGAAAACGGCGTTGCAGCCCTTGTGCATTACAGCCAGATCAAGACCGTCTATGTCGAGATGGGCAAGGTCGACAGCCCTTACTAAGGGTTATATGCGCGGCGGCTTACCCGCCGCGCATATCGATAAAATCAGATCAGGCCGCGCGATGCGAGATTGCGCATCAGATGCGACGAGCCGAATTGCCATGGGCTGCACTCAGTCGACAAGCGCACCGTATTGGTCAGCGCGCCAAGCTGCGGGTTGGAGATGGTGACCACATCGCCGATCTTGTGCGTAAAGCCCTGCCCCGGCGTGTCACGGTCTTCGACCGGCGCAAACAACGTTCCCATGAACAGCACGAAACCATCCGGATACTGATGGTGCTTGCCGATGGTCTGCGCAACCAGATCCAGCGGATCGCGGCTGATTTCCTTCATGGTGCTGCGACCATTGAGAACATAGCCATCCGGTCCTTCGACCTTCAGAGCCAGTTCCGCCGAGCGCACATCTTCCATCGAATAGGTTTCGTCGAACAGGCGGATGAAAGGGCCAACCGAACAGGACGCATTGTTATCCTTGGCCTTGCCGAGCAGCAGGGCTGAACGGCCTTCAACGTCACGCAGGTTCACGTCATTGCCAAGCGTCGCGCCCTTGACCTGGCCCTGGCTGTTGACCGCCAGCACCACTTCCGGCTCGGGATTGTTCCAGGTGGAAATCGGATGCAGGCCAACCTCGGCGCCATGACCGACCGCGGACATGGGCTGGCTCTTGGTGAAGACTTCCGCATCGGGGCCAATACCGACTTCGAGATATTGCGACCAGACGCCTTCTTCGATCAGCGCCGCCTTGACGTGGGCCGCCTCTTCCGAGCCTGCCTTGAGGTTGCGTAGGCTGTCGCCAATGATTGCACCCACGCGTTCGCGGATTTTCAAAGCAAGATCGGGATTGCCGGCAGCACGTTCCTCGATCACACGTTCAATCATGGAGCGGGCGAAGGTCACGCCGCAGGCCTTGATCGACTGCAGGTCGTTTGGCGCCAGAAGATGCAGCGCGCTTTCATCGCCGGGTTTGCCGGAAAACAAGGCTTCGAGCGAACCGATATCCTGTCCGGAGGTTGCGCGCACATGAGCCAGCGCATCGTCAAGTTCAAGCAGGTCGCGCATCGTCGGTGCAGCTTTGGTGGTAATGTCGATGACGCGCCCTTCGCGCAAAGTCACCAGAACCGGCCCCTTGGCCGTCGGGCTCCATGCTCGCCCGACAAATGTTCCCGAGGCGAAAGTTTCATTGCTGCTCACGTTTAATGCTCCTCACCGGTGTTGTGCGCGGCACTCCAGACCGCATGCCTATCACTGAACTCAAACCACACTGTTGCGCCCGAAAAGCTTTCACCTTTCGGGTGATTGTGCACTAACAGTTCAGTCCGTGTTTAAGGCATAAGGCAGGGAACATATTTGCGCAAAGCAAAAAACGCGGTGACGGTCATCAACCGCACCGCGTTTCTCAAATTCAGACTTAATTGGTTACGACAGGCGCGCCACGATGTCGGCCAGCGAGGCTTGCCAATGCGGCATAGACCAGCCAAATGTCGTGCTGAACTTCTCCGTGTAAAGGCGCGAATTGGCAGGGCGCGCCGCTTTGGTCGGATAATCCGCAGTGGCAATATCCGTCACTTCAGCAATCGGGCCGCCATGTTTTGCGCTTTCAGCGAAAATCCCGCGCGCAAAACCGCTCCAGTTGATGTCGCCCGTACCAACAAGATGATAGACGCCATAGCCCGCGAAATCCGGCTTTGCCGCCAGATGATCCGCCACGCGGATGACCGCTTCAGCAATATCAAGCGCGGAAGTCGGATTGCCCCACTGGTCGGAAACGACCGACAGGCCGTCGCGGGTTTCAGCGAGACGCAGCATCGTCTTGACGAAATTCTTGCCAAACGGGCTGTAAACCCAGGCCGTGCGCAGGATGATATGCTGCGGATGCGCCGCGGCAACCAGCCTTTCGCCTTCAAGCTTGGAATTGCCATAAACACTGCGAGGGCCAGTTGGATCAGTCTCCACATAGGGCCTATCGCTACTGCCCGCGAAAACATAATCCGTCGACAGATGAATGACCGGCGCACCGCATGCCTTCGCAGCTTCGGCGACAGCAGCAGCACCAGCCGCATTCACCGCCAAGGCGATTTCCGGCTCATCCTCGGCCTGATCCACAGCCGTATAGGCCGCAGCCGAAACGACGACATCCGGCTTGGCATCGACAATCGCCTTGCGGATCTTTTCGGGGTCGGTCAGATCAAGTTCCGGCCGTCCCAGCGCAATTACTTCAAGATCCGGGCGCTGAGCAGCCTTTTCCAGAAGGCTCTGAACGACCTGCCCTTCCCGCCCGGTGACGACGATCTTCATACCGCACCTGCTTTGGCCGCACCGGTTTTGGCCCCACCTGCTTTGGCTTGACCGCCGCCCAGACGCTCACCGGCATAAGTGCCGCTGCGGATCGGCTCCCACCACCAGCCATTGTCGAGATACCATTGAATGGTCTTCTCAAGGCCGGTTTCGAAGGTTTCCTGCGGGGTCCACCCCAGGTCACGCTCAATCTTCGAGGCGTCGATGGCGTAACGGCGATCATGACCCGGGCGATCCGTTACAAATGTAATCAGGTCGCCGTATTTCTTGCCATTGGCGCGCGGGCGCTTCTTGTCGAGAATGGCGCAGATCGTTTCCACGACATTGAGATTGGTGCGTTCCGAGCGTCCGCCGATATTGTAGCTTTCGCCGATTTTACCGGTCGTCGCCACCAACGCCAGCGCGCGGGCGTGATCTTCGACATAGAGCCAGTCGCGCACATTCGCCCCTGCCCCGTAAACCGGCAGCGACTTTTCATCGAGCGCGTTCAAAATGACAAGCGGAATGAGCTTTTCCGGGAAATGGAATGGCCCGTAATTGTTCGAGCAATTCGAGAGAACCACTGGCAAACCATAGGTCTCGTGCCATGCGCGGACCAGATGATCGGATGAAGCCTTCGATGCCGAATAGGGCGACGACGGCTTATAAGGCGTTTCTTCCGTGAAAATGCCGCTGTCGAACGGCAAGTCGCCGAACACTTCATCGGTCGAGATATGGTGGAAGCGGAAGTTCGACTTGCGCGGTTCCGGCAGTTCGCGCCAATAGGCGAGAGCCGCATTGAGCAGGCGGAACGTACCGATGATATTTGTTTCGATGAACGCCGCCGGGCCGTCAATGGAACGGTCGACATGGCTTTCGGCAGCCAGATGCATGACGATATCGACATCATTCGAACGCAGCGTATCCAGAATGAGATTATCGTCGCAGATATCGGCCTGCAGGAAACTATAGTTCGGGTGATTTTCAATCTGACGCAGCGATGCGAGATTGCCCGCATAGGTCAGCTTGTCGAGATTGAGAACATTGACCTTCGGGTCGGCAGCCAGATGACGGCATACCGCCGAACCGATAAAGCCTGCACCGCCAGTGACGAGAATATTCATATCATTCCTCAAGCAAAAACTTCTGCATCAGCGAAAAGCGGCGCTTTCTGATCCTTGTCGGAAAGCTGGACGCCCGAAGAAGGAAGCGGCCATTCGATACCGATAGCCGGGTCGTCAAAACGGATCGAGCGATCATGCTCCGGCGAATAGTAATCCGTGACCTTGTAGATGACCTCGGTGTTCTCAACGAGCGTCATGAAACCATGGGCAAAGCCCTTGGGCACCATAATCTGGTTCCACTTTTCGGCGGAAACTTCCAGCGCGACCCACTTGCCGAATGTCGGCGAGCTTTTGCGGATATCGACAGCGACATCCAGGATCGCCCCGCGAATCACGCGAACGAGCTTGTCCTGCGCACGCGTCGGCAACTGGTAGTGAAGACCGCGCACCACACCCTTCGCTGCCGAAAAAGAGTGGTTGTCCTGCACAAATTGCAGATCAATCCCGGCCTCGGCAAATGACTTGGCATTGTAGGTTTCCGAGAAGAAGCCGCGATCATCACCGAATTTACGCGGGATGATTTCGAACACTCCATCAAGACCAAGCGAGCGGACTTCCATTATTTATTTCCCAATTCGTTTACACGGCGGCGCAAATAGGCCGCATATTCGGTTTTACCCAGTTTTCCGGCGCGTTCCAACACGGCGTCGCCCGAAATCCAGCCCTTTTCCAGGCCAATTTCCTCGGGGCAGGCAATCTTGATGCCCTGGCGCTTCTCGATGGTGCGCACGAACGACGATGCTTCGTGCAGGCTGTCATGCGTGCCGGTATCGAGCCAGGCATAGCCGCGTCCGAGCTGCTGCACATTGAGTTCGCCGCGCTCGAGATAGATATTATTGACCGTCGTGATCTCCAGCTCACCGCGTTCTGACGGCTTGATCGAATGGGCGATATCGACGACCTGATTGTCGTAGAAATAAAGCCCGGTAACCGCCCAGTGCGACTTCGGCTTTGCAGGTTTTTCTTCAATCGAAAGGGCCTTGCCCGTCGCCTTATCGAAATCCACGACGCCATAGCGCTCAGGATCATCGACGTGATAAGCGAAGACGGTGCCGCCCTTGGTCGCAGTTGCCGAAATCTCGCAGAGCTGGGACAGGCCGTCACCAAAATAGATGTTGTCGCCGAGAATCATCGCGACACTGTCATTGCCGATGAACTCGCGCCCGATGATGAAGGCTTCTGCCAGACCATTGGGATGCGGCTGTTCGGCATAGGAGAAGTTCACGCCAAACTCGCTGCCATCGCCCAAGAGCTTCTGGAATAGCGGCAAATCCTGTGGCGTCGAGATGATCAGAATATCCTGAATCCCCGCGAGCATGAGAACGCTCAGCGGATAATAGATCATTGGCTTGTCGTAGATCGGAAGGATTTGTTTGGAAACGGCTATTGTGAGAGGATATAGCCGTGTGCCGCTTCCTCCAGCCAGGATAATGCCCTTCATGTAACTTCCCTTAACAACATTGGAATACTGGCTATTGCCCTAGCACTTTGACATCGGTATGGCGAATAAATATGTGAGAGGCTTGACTTTCATTTGACCAGAAGAACGAACCGATAAAAGTGCTTAAAACTTGAAACTCTGTGAACGAATCGTTCTATTGATAAGCATCGAGAAGACCGGAAGGGATCAGTGTGAAGTTGAAATCGCCGCATAAGTCTATACCTGCAACATATCAATAAATCACCAGTAAAATCGGCTTTTTTCATCCTTTACAGAAATGGTCTACCAAAAAAAGATCAACAACATTCAATTTTTAGCCTAAACTCTTCAAATTCATCTGGCGGAATTAAGTAATCCATGACATTCAGCATCCAGCCAATTGCTACCAAAAAATGGTTACTTACAATTTCCATTGTCACCTACCGCCCTGACCTGAATGAGCTGAAAAAAACCCTTTTCGCCTTAAGCGACGCTCTCGCTAACCTAGGCCTGCCATCAGTTGCAATCACTATCGTCGACAATTCAAGCGACGACTTGGTATCATCTGTTATCAATGCGTGTTTGCTTGAATGGCCAACGCGATTGATCCAGGGGCAAGGAAACGTTGGTTTTGGCCAAGGGCACAATCTGGCGTTAGCTGAGGTGGGAGAGTTTCACCTCGTTCTCAACCCTGATATCCAGATGGATCATCTGGCGTTACGCAACTCCATCGACTTCATGCGCAACAATCCTAACTGTGGGCTTTTGTCACCCCTGGCTCACTGGCCAGATGGCGAACGCCAATACCTCTGCAAGCGTTACCCCGCCATTTTGGATCTCGTCTTAAGAGGTTTTGCGCCAAGGAAAATCCAAACCTTTTTCGACGCAAGACTAGCGCACTATGAGATGCGTTCGGAAACGCAGAACAAAACATATTGGAATCCACTGATAATTAGCGGATGCTTCATGCTGTTTCGCGGAGAAGTTCTCGAGAAGACAAGAGGCTTCAACCCGAATTATTTTCTTTATTTTGAAGATTTCGATCTATCGATCAGATCAGGCGAAGTGACAGATATTGCGTATGTTCCAAGCGTTAAAGTAGTTCACACAGGCGGCCACGCATCCCGGAAAGGACCTTGGCATATTTGGCAGTTTTTAAAGTCGAGTTTGAGATTCTATATGCGTCATGGATTTCACTTTTTTTGACGTTGTAATCACTCAACCTTTCAGCCCGTAACAGTCTCTACAGCAGAGAAAATCGAAGTAGATACCTGACAGAAAAAATAAAAGTTATCCCCGGTGATGCTCAAACACCGCGCACGCTGACGACTAGCGAGCGCGGCTAAGATCAAAGCATCCGTTTTTCATGCTAAGCGCCTAGCAACAATCTGTTCTGTTAGATATCGTCATTTCCTCACGCACAAACTCTTGCTCTCAACTCTGTAGAAACTGTCAAAAACTAACATCGAAATGTGGCGTTTAACCGGAGTACATCAACGGGAACCGGTCACTCTCTGCAAATAACGACCGAGCCAACGATATGGAGCAGTTATTCTCCAACTCGTGGATTTGTTTATTGCATCCAACGAAACAGTTAATCTATTAATCTCTTCGGAGAGCCGTACGGCTTCTTCCTTGGACTCTATAATCAATAGACGCTGAGCGTCCTCAAGAGTTCCAACCTGTTCCGATAGAGTGTCGACTTGCGCCGATAACGAATCCCGCGAAAGCTCAAGCTCTTCAATTCGAGCTGACTGCGACCCTGTAATTCGCTCCAGTCTGCCAGTGTTCTTGCTCGCAGAACGAAGAGATATCCAGACATCCTCAGCGGATTTGAGATCAGTATAGCGAGTAGCAGAGCCGGCCTGCGGTGAAGGCGTACCGGCAGCTTCAGCAAAAGCTTCATAAAACCGTTCATTGCCCACATCATTATAGTAAGAAGTGAACTCGTCACAATCTAACGAAGCAGCGGCAGGATTCTTGATCGCCAAATGTAAATCATCTGCTGATACTGGCTTACAGAACTTATAATCAAATTTATTTCCGGTATCGTACTGTACACAACGACGCCCTAGAATTGCACCGTCGAGCAATAGCGTTGAAAGGGACGATACAACTGTAGAAATCCCACCCAGCAGCCTGGAAACAGGCAGATCTATGCAGCCCAATAAAATATCATCTAAAATAATTGTATTGGGCGCCCTCAAGTGTTCATACTCAAAATGTCGCTCTGACGGATGGGGTTTCACTATGAACAGCTTTTCGGGGCTGGATCGGATCATGTCTTGAATGCCACCCAACACATTCGACCTCTCGCCCCGGTGTTGACCCCATTTCAAGTTGGTTCCAACCAGCACATGCTCGTCAAATCGGGAGATATCGACGCCTAAACGCCAACGAAGCACCTCGGGATTCGTTTTTAATAAGGAATCAGCAAACTTCGCGCAGCCAGCTGGCTTGACCTGCATATTGCCTAGGGACCCATACGACCTGCAAACTCCCGCCACTGTATGAAGTCCTTCGTTGAAGAAACGCTCGTGTTCCATTCCCCATGTCAAAACAATGTCGGACGCAAAAGTAATCTCGCGATCTTGCATCGGCTCGATCCAAATCCCATGCTGCAGAAGCACCGTATTGATGCCCTGTAATTTCGCAGCTTCAACGAGTTGAGAACTCAGGATGTGGTTCACCGCCGCAGATGATTCAGCAGCAGACACGAGCGTTCGTACAGATAATAATCGCCAATCAATATCGGCAACTTTTTGGTAGATTATAACGGGACAACCGTTTCGTTGAAAAAAACTAACAATTAGAGACATTTCGTCGTCGTTCAATGCTTCCTGACGTATCAGCAAGGAACACTGCCCCCTTGGAATAATATCAAGGAGAGGACGAATATTCAAAAAATCCTGGAAGTGACTTATGTTAAAAGCAATAGCCTGCAAACGTTCTGAATTGAATGCCGCTCGTTTCTGCTTTCTATATGCAATATCAAGTACTGATTCTACTTTATGCAGCCAATCCTCCCTGTCATTCGGTCGATCAGCTTTACGTACTAAAAGATATGTTGGCTCTCCATCCAATCGATCTTTAAATATATCTGCCTGGGCCCAATGAGAAACAATTCTCAATTGTGGATCGTCGTTTGCCAGCGGAACAATCCGACGCCCCTCTGAACAAAAATGCGCGTCAAGAATCTCAAAACCGGAGAGCTCAAACAGATGCTTCCAAGTCCCAAGAGGTAAAACCGTAGAATGGTATTTGTTTCCACGACTGCTAGGACGTGTTGATATGGAAACAACTAAAAAATTGCTGACTATCGAGTGTAGATTCCATAGCGCGCTGGAGACATCTTCAATGTCAATATGTTCCAAAACATCAAGACATGTAGCAATATATTCTGCTGAGCCAATTCGATCAACAATCTGACTATATAAATCCGTCGCCGCGCTCGGGTCACCCATTGATAAATCAAAATGAAATGCTTCTTTATCTACTGGATCAAAATCGCAGGTAAAAACCTTCATCTTCACTGATTCAGCTGAGTTCTTTAGTTTGCCACTCCCGGATCCAATGTCCACCAACGAAGCAATGCCATATGATTTACAGAATTCGAAGAAAACATGCTCGAACGCGCTCCCATTAAAGCTCGCACTTCCTTGCAATTTACCAAAGTAATCTGCAGAATACAGCTTAGAATAATCTGTCTTCGATGCCCACATGTTTCGTTCCATCAACTTTGCCAAACGCTCACTCCTCGACTGTCGTTAGAAAAAGCCACATTTTTGATCGGGACCATTTTCATATAAGTAAATTCTAACAATAACTGATTCACATAAATGAGCCATTCTTAAGTTCTTAACCATTCGAAAAGAGGACCTACTTACCTCTATGGCCATCAACAAAATACATAATCAATCTCTGGAATTCGAAATTATTCGATCCGGCTCTAACCCGAAAGAAGAAAGATTATTGACACCTACTTAAAATCCATGAATTTCAAATCTAACTTCCAGCATAATATAAGTATTGCCAGAGTCCACTCACGGCAACACTAATGAAGCTGTTCGAAATATATGAACCATCAATAATAAACGACGCGTCGCGCAAGAGTGTTCATAGGAGTAAGCTCTTCCAACGCATCCGTTTCCAAATGGTGCCAACCTTCAGCACGGAGCAGCATTGGAACTGATCGCTCCAAAGCATGTCCAAGTGTTCCGTCGCGCTGCCCACCTTCAGTTTCAAAGCTGTTAATATCGACATTCAGGAATGCGCGCTTTGCGCACTGCGAACGAATCCAAAACATGGTCCCAGCGAAGAAACCCAGGTCTTCGTCCCGAAGCTCATGACCATGCTGCTGTAACAGCTCACGCACTTTTTCTCTGTTTGCCCCCCAGTACTCATTATTACTAACGAAAGAGTTTGGAGAACCGAGTATGGCCAGCTTCGGATCGCTTTCAAAAAGATCCAGAATTTGCTCCGTATCAGCGGGCAGAAGGCTTTTCAACAAATCCCGGCGCCAAGAATCGCCGCTGGGGGAATAGAGACTGCGTTTGCCATGAATCTTCAAAATTGGCACATCGTCCGCGATACATAGCTGCTGAAGCACATGAATAAACGGCCTAACATCCCGGCCCCAGTTCTCGATAGCAACAACGTGGAGAGGGATTCTCGTCCTTCTCCAGCCCAGTTTGAATTTTGTAAGAACTTCAGAATTAGAAGAGGTCACATATATCTCGCACCCGTCAACCAGATTATCGAGCGCATCGATCAGTTCGTCCACCACCTCAATATAATGACAATGCACAATTGCCATCGCTTTTGGTCGACTTACGGGTCTATCCGCGATGCGGTTGCTAAGTGATAGCTTGAACTGTTCCGCATGTTGATCGACGAGCTTCGAATTTTCTAGATTATTTGGGTTATTGAGCAAGCGTTCGATCTTGGCAAAACCGTACTGACGTATGATCTCATCGGCGAAATACTGAGTTGGGTTGAGTTCGCTTGGCGCTTCGCCCCCCCTCAAACTAGCAAGCTTGTCGGATTCGATGACAGCAGACCAGTGAATGCCCAGTTCCTGCAGCTTTCGCGTCAACCCCAACTCATAGGAAAGAATTATTTCCATCTTGGTGGGAAGCGGCCTGATGAAAGTAAAAAAATCCTGAAACGCGGCTCTGTTGAAGACAGCGGGCTTGATCGCAAAACAAAAGCTCTGTCCATGGGTAGCGATCTGATTGGATTTTGTCAGAAAAGTAACGTCTTCGGGCGAAGACAAAACCTGATCCAATGTACGTGCAAATGTGCTTCGATCCGCAACATACAGACTGTCATTGCAGATGAGGCGAGTGGTTAAGGGGGGCACATCCTTTGACGCGGACACCCCAACAGCATAGCTCAGAAAGTCGTAGCCCACGTTATCACGCCGGATTACCCGAAAACCACGAGCACGTGCAGCAGAGATATCCGCATCGCAAATGCCCGTTGAGACAACGACACCCGAGCTACAGACGTCCGAGATACAGTCCAGCAACACGGCCCAGTTGTCTGACTTTTTGCCGTCTGGATCAAAATGCGCAATAACTGCAAAACTATCGCCCACCATTAGCCGACAATCTTTTTATAAGCTCGATAACATGACCGAGCAAACTTATAAATAATAGGTCTTGAGCGAAGGCCACTAGCAACACCACTGGCAAATGAACTTTTTAAAGGAGCTTCCACCCCCTTAAACTGTGCAAGTTCATTCAAGGCTTCGTGATATGAGTATTCTAGTTCCGTAAAGTACTTGACGTCTTCCTTCTCAAAAGAATCTATCGCAGCCAACGCGCCGATTGCTGAACTCATCGGCAGATTCGGAGTTGTGTACCTGTCTACCTGAACCGCACGTTTCACGGCATGCAGATGTTCGTGCCCGTATTTTAGACACGGCTCAAGATGAGCTCCTTCTGCCCATTCGTTCCAGGCATTAATGAATACGAATTTTTCTTGGTTTTTGTCGTCATGCATTGTTTTAACGCTTTGACGACGCAACCAATATTCAAATAATTCCGGCGAAGCGTTTGCGAACGTAAAGCCATCATTCTGTCGACGAGCTGTGTTGTCCCAAGAAGGCATTGTGCCGTGAAAGAAAAGGAAGTCGTCGTGTTTCCGATTGATGGATTCAGCCATGACTGAACGATAATCCATCACATTGCCGCGAAAATCAGGATTGGTGATATGCGGCATCTTCCGAATGAACGAATTAGAAAGGTATTGATGCGGCGGAAACTCGACAAGTGCATCCGCACCACATTCGTCTGGGTGACGAACAAAAAAGGCCACAGATACGATGAAGAGGCCAGCAAATCCCTCTTCCTTCGCGCGCTTTCGCCAATGATCGAATGTGCGCTTGGAATCGGTTAGAATATCGGGCCGATAGACCACGATAACAGGACTTCCATCATAAGTGATGTAACGACCATCCCGCATATACGGGAAGATGTCCTCAATAAATCTATTGTCGTTCTCCACAGAATGCTCGTTCTCGAGCAAAATTTCATTATTCCCGCCATCCCATCGCTTTGTCCAATTTTCATTGGCCCAGCAGAAGCAAAATGGAAAATCTATACCCGAATTAAAGAATACATCAATTGGCTTTTCTAAAATTCTACGCCCAGAAAACCAATAATAGTAAAAGCAAAAACCAAATATAGAATTTTTTTTAGCAAGCTCGACCTGAGCTTGAAATGTTTCTGGCATACGCAGATCATAAAAACCCAGATCCCTCGGTATCTGCGGCTGATAATGGCCTACGTAGTTGGGTCGCGCCTTCGCGACATTCGTCCATTCTGTGAAACCCGGCCCCCACCATTCCGAATTCTCTTTCACGGGATGAAACTGAGGAAGATAAAAAGCAATAGGCTTGATCATATAGCTGAATCTCATTGCCGGGGGTTTTGGTAGTAGGATTTGGCCTTCCTATAAACACTGAACGCCCGTGCAATGCAACTCAAGTCATACTATTAATCAGCACGCAATGGAGTAAATGTGACGGCCTCGAGTTCGTGGTATTGATCGTCCAATTCGAATCCATTTCAACCAAAAGAACACAAACCGCCTCCAGTAAAAATATATATCTTTCCTGCCGGGTATGACATCAAATAAAATACCAATGATGATCTCAAATGCACTGCAATTCATCAATAACAACGTAATTTAAGTACCTCTAGTGAAATAAGCATGAACATTCTCTATTTTCATTTATTTAGATCGCACCAATCTTGCGCCAAAGCCTCAATTTTCCGCTGCGCTTCCGCAATCATTGGAGCATAACGTACATTTTCGAACCCCCACAACGTAGACGTTGCATCCTCTTTATGGCCAACAATAAATGGTACAGAGACGACCACCCTCAAATTGTCTTTTTTCTCTATATATCGATCAATCGTATTGTTAAGTGCATCAGTATCCGTCGGATCCCAATCAGATAAAATTTTCAAAGCTGACCTATTGTAAATATTGAATACGGTACTGGTCATCTTATCAATTGTCACATATTTACGCCCATTCACGAAGTCTACAGAAACAACAGATGCATCTGGATGCACATCGGCCATCAACCCAGAAAATATATCCCATGGTTCTCGTCGCCCAAGTAGGTAGTCAAGAATTTCAACGACGGCTTCATTAAAATCAGGAGGTAGAAGAACATCATCTTCTATAACAAGCATTCTCTCCTGATTGCGACTCAGAGCATGCCGCGCCAATATGTTGAAACTGCTACCACAACCTATCCACCCGAGCGCATTTCTCACTCCATCGAAGACCACACTGTTATCCGGCCGATTGAATTCAATTGCCCTCCTCCGCTCAATCGTTTCCGGTAAAGAAAGAACAAAAAAATCACTTTCTGCAGAAAGATATATGGGCGACTTGAGAATGGCGTCCGCTGGCACAGCCCCGATCGCAGCCAGGAACCGATCAAACATAAAGTTGAAACGTTTAGCGCTCAACAACGCGGCATCTGTGGTTGAAGCTCGATAGGCTTCAACATCATCAAGCAGTTCCGCCGCAGCCTGCATCATACGATCAACGGAACCCTCGTCGAAGAATTTAACAGCACCTTCAAGTTCGGGATAATCATACTGATCTATGGTACTTTCAGACAGTACCGGCACCCCCAGCGAGATGCACTCACAAATGCGAGGGGTCTCCAATAGCGCACCTTCGTAATAGTGAATATTGATAACGGCTTTTGCCTGCCGAATTATTTCATACATCTCCTCCCCGAAAATATTCTTACATATCTTAACATTGTACTTCTTTTGCAATTGCTCCAAAAATCTACGGCGACGCTCAGAACTCAAACTGTCGCCATAAAAAACAAAGTCATATTTCTTGGAAAGACCATTGCCTTCGAACTCATCAAGCGCAACTGCACCAATCGGAAGATAATGTACTTTTGGATACGAAACCTTTTTGGTCTCCAGAAAAGAGACGTTTTGAAGAGAATACTCAAGAACTGCAAATGAATCATTTAATATTCTAATGTAATTCTTGTTAAACCAACGAGAACTAACAGATTGCTCTAACTGAAACACAGCGCGACGGTTTGCCGGTGGCAACTGCTTAAACATTTGAGGACAAAGAACGACATAAAAATCATGATCAAATTGATCTATCTCGCCAATTATCACCTCGCTGCCAATTCCATTCTCAAAGAGGCGCCCGGATATCGCTCTCGCAATAAACTCGGTGTGCGGTGTGCACAATACCCCCCAAACCGCGCCGTTCTCCTTAGCTAATAGGCGGCGCACCTTAATATTGGACCTCTCGCGCGCGTACCATTTCAGACGGCGCAACAACCCTGACAAATCTCCACGCTTCAAATAGCGCAACCCATTTGTCAACAATGTCAGAGAGTTTCCCAATTTCGTCATAATGAAAAACCCTTCTATGCGAAAGTTCGCTGGAGATTTCTGCCTATTCAAAACACGAGACAACGTCATGCTGAAAGACAAGCGCGATGTGTTGGAGCTACCCGCTGTTGAATCGATACTGTCGCCACGTCTACACGAGAATGAGAAAAATACGAAACTCCGCAGCCCGACACCCCGGCCGAGATGCACTAAGAGACTGAATCAAAAAGCGGCATGTGTGTGCGAAAATGGTGATTTTCGAGTACCGGAGCGGAGCGTACTTAAGGTACGCGAGCACCGGAACGCAGAAAATTGCCATTTGCAGCCACACAGGACGACTTTTGGAACAGGCTCTAAGGAACCGCACCCGAAATCTCATGGACGAAGTATTGCCATCCCCCAAAAGCTCCAGTCCCAATCACAATTTGTCATGCATGACGCTTGAAGGAATACCTCATTCGTGTCTCCCGGCAAATCAACCGTCACAAATTGCTCCCCGCGGTCATTTTGATTTTCACGTGGCTTAAGGCAACGCTTCATCAGGGTCTCTGATGCAGTGCTAATATCAAAACAAACTCCTTCGGTTTGCCCAACCCCCTGCCAAGCTCCATCACGAATGCCGAAACTGGCATTTAACTTCCGAGCATTTCCCAGTGGCAATCTTAGGCGTGAAGGAGCGTGAGCCTGCAGCCCTTCCGGAACCCGTTCAACTCCCTGACCAAGCGGAGTATTGGCCTTTATTAAGAGTGCTAGACTTTCCTGTCGCTTGAGATACTCATCAACGAGATCGCCAGAATAGCCATTGGCAAGAACGTTGTTGTTTAGCTCCGAGAACTTAATCTGCATCTGAGGCTCATAAGATAGGCTGCCGCCAAAACCTACCTGCACTCTTATGCTCTTGGCAAGGTTCAATTCCGGGTTATCAGAGTGTCCTGTAGAAACAAGTAAATAATCATCAGATGTCCGGACCAGCGGAGAGACGAGGAAGCCTTCGCTCGCCATTGCCGGTATCAAACGATATTTCTCTACAGTGCCATTCTCGTATGCTACCGACAATTGTGAGAGTGGCGGGCGATAGAAGAAATCGAGTAATTTACCTATTATTGTTGGCTTCATTGCGATTGAAACCATAATTGGCGCCCGAGTATTCGGCAGAGGGATTTCATCTCCTATCGAGGCGGTGACAATAGTGCCTTCTCCAGCAACGCGATTGAGCGCACTATTACGTTGATGCAAGACCAGATAATCGCGCCGGTAGAGGTAAGGCTCATATTTGGAGAAAAATAACGGCCATAAAGCACCTTCGGCCGACGCAGGATGGCGGAGATCAATTGAACCAGGCGTCATAATTAGAAAATCCGGTGCCCGAGCACTTTCAAAGAACGAACGATTGCGGGCAATCAGGGCAGGTGAATAAGTAGTATATTCTTGGAGAGTAGGACGAGGACGATAATCGAGTCCATTAGCTATAGCTAAAGATTGATCCGACTGGATCATATCAACAGTTCCAGGCAGTTGAGGAAGCGGATAACGAGCTTTAATCGCTGCTAACGATGCAATCGTCTGGCGCTCCAATTCCTTTTTCCAGCTTTCAGGAGTGGCTGAAAAGGCCACTATTCCGGCAAGCTGTCGCTCTATATCGTCTGGCAAGCGTATTACACCAGAAAACGGTATTGTGCCCAAAGCTCTATACAAGGCGACATGTCCGGGTATGACACTAAGCAAAGCAAGAGCGATAAGAATCCCAATCTGACTTCGCTTCGCGACCTCTCCTGTCAGAACCACAAGAATAGCTGCATTCAAAGCACTCCACGAAATCAACATATGGAGATCATGCCGCACGAATCCGGCTTTGAACGCAATAAATAGAAACCATGAAATCACGATTACTTTTGCGGAAAGAACAACCCTGCGATCACTATTATTGGAAACAAAAACACCGGCTACGAGAAAGTATAGCAGTATTGCCGCAACGAAAATCCAGCTTAGAATATCTGGAACATGGGTAGGTAAGCTCATGGCTGATGAATAGCCAGCCGACACTTGCAAGCTACTTTGAATGAACGCAGGCAATTGTTTCAAAGGCTGCCCAACGACATAAAATGCCAGGGTCAAGCTCAAAAAGAAAATCAACAAACAAATAGGCGCTTGCCGTCGCCGCAAACGGATAAAATCCAGAATTAGTATAATAGGCACAGCCAAAGGAAATATTGAGAACTTAGCCAATAATAAAAAACCGGAAATAAAGGATCCTAGGAAAACAATAAAAGTATTTTTCCTCGAATGATTTTCAATCCCATATAAAGCCGTACATAGAGGAACCAGAAACAAAAAAGTATCCCCTGCTATTACCGACAGGGAAAAGATGGATGCCACTATAACTGCGATCCATTTTTTGCAGAAACGTAACCGAAGTGCAAAGAAAACTGCGACATACATCACGACCAATAAAGAACAAAATGCCAACAGATAAGCGTTATTTGGTTCGAACTGTCGATTATGGATTCCAGCGAGTGGCCCTGCAGTAAAAGCTATATCCGTACCGAAAAGAAGCCCCGTTTCAGCTGCAAATGCAAGTGCGGCCCGCCAACTGTGGTCTAACCCTAATCCAACAGCTGTAAAATTGACCGGTTGGAATTTTAAAAAGAAAACCAACGTTAGCGTCAAAAAGAAAGCAATACAAAACCAGACTGGTTGTCGAATCTCTGAAGTATTCAACATTTTTTCTCACCCCACCGAAAACGTAAAATACTTATGCATGAAATAACTCGTCGCGATCGGGCTGAGAACACCGATTACATGCGCGGTCGTTTCTGCATAATAGCTATAGCCCAGCGCCGGAAACGCGTATTTCACTAACAACATGCTGACAGCCCATACCTGGACGAGCGCAACAGCGTTGACCAGTCCAAAGCGAAGATATTCTTGCCCTACACTCCGGCCGGATGCGTCAAACACGAACAGCTTCATCAGAACATAAGCCGTCGTCATTCCAAGCAGATAGGCAATGACGATTGCTGTCGAGAAGTTGGTCACTTCCGACAGCAATACACGCGAGCCGATATTGACCGCCGCTGCGATGCCACCCGACAAGGCGAAGCGGACAAACGGACGGTCGAGAAGAGACTTGGCAACGGCGATCATTTGCTGACGGTTTCCGCCATCATACGACCGTATCGAACGCTTTCAGCGATACCGCGGTCTTCCGGATAGTAATAACACGTGTCTGCAATTTGCAGGCCGCCGATTGGCGTCTGAATCGGCGGCAGCTTGTCCAGAAAGTTCGGTTCACAGACGGGCTGGGCATAACGCAAACGCCCAACACTCGCATCGATCAGGTCATCGCGGTTGATATTGGGATTGATCTTGCGAATATAAGCGAACGCTTCCTCAATGAACTGCTCGTCGCTCCACTGCCATTTCGGCTGTGTCGTCGGCATGTAATAGGGGACGTAGATGATGTGATCATCAACAGGGCGCAGGTTCGAAAACTCGATCAGTCCCGGAATTTCGATCTTCTCATCAATGATGTTGAGCCAAAAGTTCTTGCTGACACTTTTCTTCAGCTTGAAGAGCAGGCATACAACGCCGATGTTGCGGATGGCATCATATTGTTCTTTCGACGCTGTCGGCAGATCAGGAACAAGCGATGAGATAAATGGCGTTGGGACAGTCGAAATGACCGCGTCGGCTGGGAAGACACGCCCGCCTGCGACCACGCCCGTGACCTTACCGTCTTTGGTTTCTACACGCTCGGCAGGCGTCGAAAGATGCAAGCGTCCGCCTCTTTTCGCGTAAGCGTCGACCAATGCGTCAACGAGCGTTTGCGTGCCGCCATCGATATAACCCAACTCTTCCTGGAAAATCGAACGCCGCGAATTGCCGACACGGCGCACCCGGGTCGCAATCCACGACGCCGACATCTCGTCGGCAAGCTCGTAGAATTTGAGCTCCATCAAACGCTTCCACAGCGTATTGTAGACTTCCTTGCCCGAACCCTGTTCCAGCCACTGACGCGCTGTTTTGTCTTCGATGGATTTGAAGTTCTTGGCCTTCGTGGTCAGGAACATCTGCAAGCCGGTGCGGAATTTCGAAACGAGGCTTAGATAAGGGAATTTCAGCAATGAAATTGGATCGCCCCATGGATGGATACGGTCCTTGATGTAATAGCCCATAGTGGTTGGACGCCATTTCATCTTGTCGCCGATACCAAGCTCACGCATCAGGCTGAATGTCGGATCGTCAGATTTACAGACAAAATGATAGAAGCGCTCAATCGATAACCCGCCAAAGTCGAAATGGGCAGCCATGCCACCCGGCACGCTGTCGCTTTCGATGAGATCGACCTCATGGCCCAGCTGAATCGCGCGGTGCGCAGCCGCAAGCCCCATTGCACCAGCACCGATGATAACAATCCGGCTCATTTCGCTACCTCAGAAATCCAGAACAATCGTGCTATAAGTCTTGTTGAGGTAAGTTTCCTCAACAGCTTGCTTCAAAGGCGTGGCTGTAATCGCAAATTCCTTCGGCCAATCGATCACCGGAAAAGTTTCCGGTATGACCAGCGCCTCGAGCTGGCTGGTCGTGAAAGGCGGATTTTTGCTGAACTTTCCGTAGACGAATAGCAACCACCAGAAAAGCGTATAAGGGATATGGACAATCCGCGCCTTCGGCTTGACCGTATTGTGGATCAGCTTGATCAGATCGCCGTAATTAATCTGCTCCAGACCCGAAATATCGAAAGTACCGGTCTTCCGCGTATTCAATGCCGAAATAATGATAGCCGCGAAGTCACCGACATAAAGCGGCTGGCGAATAAACGCACCGTTACCTGGAATGGGAAACACCGCCGTCCGATCCATGAACCGGCGCAGCCAGCCAAGATGCTTGCGATCAAACCAGCCGAACATAAGTGTTGGCCGTAAAATGACATGCGGAATGTCTGTAACCGTATCGATGAAATGTTCCTGGGTCGTTTTAGACCGCGTGTAGAAATCATCGGCCTGCGAGTTAACGACTGACGACGAAATATGCACGAAATAAGGCGTCTTGTGCCGCCGCATTGCATCGACGATCCGTTCGGTCGCCGTAACATTGTTATCGACAAATTCTTTCTCAACCAGACCGCCGATCTGCGCCTGATTGAGAACCACTGCATCCGCACCTGCAAACGCGTCCTGCCAGGCACCTTCCTGCGCCAGATCTGCCTCAATCACTTCGACTTCAGGATGAAGACGGCGCAGCAAATCCGTATTGGTTGGATGCTTGTCGATACCAATTATCTTCAACCCCGGCACCGATTTCAGCCGTGCGATCAAATTCTGACCAACAAGCCCGGCGGCGCCGGTAATAACAATCTTCTGCATCAGATATCCATACGATTGAAAATGGCGCTCGGCAGATTGCGAATGATCAGCATGATCAGCCGCCAAAAGCCCGGCGCATAAGCAATGGGCCCACCGCGTTTGGACCGATTATAGGCAATGAGAGCGATCTGTTCCGGTTTCGCCCAGAGCAGACCTCTCCGGTCCATATCCTCGGTCATAGGCGTAACGGTCGGACCGGGCTTGATGAGCACCGCACGCGGCCCCTTATCGGCAAAGCGATGTGCAATGCCTTCGACCAACGCTGCCAGTCCGGCCTTGGCTGCACCATAAATATAGTTTGCCCGCCGGCCACGATCTCCTGCAACGGAGCCAATCACCACCAATGTGCCCCGGCCCTGTCGCTCAAACACATCGGCGGCGGCGAGAGTCCAGGCAGCAGCCGAATTAAAATTGACGCGCAAAATCTCTTCGGCAGCCACAAGATCGCGTTCCGCCGCGCCCTGATCACCGAGAATACCATAAGCGAGCAATATCTGGTCGACGCCACCGATCTGCTCGACAAAACCGCCGAACTGCGCTTGCGCATCCTGTGGAGCAGCGAGATCAGTGATCGCAGTCTCAACGCGCTCCGCACCGCGGATCTTAAGGTCAGCGGCAATCTGGTCAAGTCGAACCTGATCTCTGCCCACCAGAACGATAACAGCGCCATCCTTTGCGTGAAGGCGTGCCGTTGCAATCGCAATAGCCGACGTGGCTCCAAGAACGATAAGGCGCAAGACCTTCCCCTTTTTAATTCGGCTCTTTCCAAACGGAATATTAGAACCGCCCTAATCATCTAACGAACGCATTACCGCACGCGACACCTCGCGACGCGTTTGCAGGCAATGCTCTATTTCATGACACGTGCCCAAAAATGGGAGCTGAAGCCCGGATCGACATGTTCGGCAAAAGTTTCCCATTCGGGATAGCCGCTTTGAAACATCTTCGCCGACATGCGCCCATCCTTGGCCGGATAAAGCCTTCCACCAGCCTCTAGCACAATCGCATCGAGCTTTTCCATGAGCCGGAGCGTTTTAACGCCGCGGTTTGGGAAATCCAGCGCCAGCGTTGTGCCTTCGCGCGGAAAGGACAACAATCCAAGTGAAGGCTTGCGTCCGAACGTCTTCAACACAGCCAGAAACGACCCTTGTCCGCTCGAAGAAATAGCATTCAGCATCTCGCGTGTTGCGTCCAGCTGGCCAACCGGCGGAACAACCGATTGATACTGATACATGCCTCCACGCCCGTACATCCGGTTCCAGTTGCCAATAGCGTCAAGCGGATAAAAGAACGGATGCGCTGGAATGATTGCCTTGCCGCTCTTTCGCTTACCATTCCAGAAATAAAGAGCGTTGAAGGCTTGTATCGAATAGCGGTTCATCGCAAATCCGGGCAGATTGACCGGCATTGTAAACCGCGTATTGCCGCGATCCAGCAGTCGCGACCCTGTGCGTGCGTGATTGCCGCGCGTGAAAATCCCCCGCCCAAGGACGTCGCCCTTCGATAGGCAGTCGATCCACGATACCGTATAATCATAGCCCGCCTCGCTTTCAGCAGAGAGCGAGAAGAATTCGTCCAGATTGCCGAAAGGAATATTCTCCGCATCCATCAGAGCGCTGTCGACCGGAATAACTTCCAGCTCCACCCAGGTGATGATGCCTGTCAGCCCCAACCCGCCAATCGTTGCAGCAAACAGGCCCGTATCGTCATTGCGCGTCAGCTCAATTTCATTGCCATCGGAACGAAGCAGCCCCAACCGGCGCACCCAGCAGCCAATCGTCCCATGCGTGTGATGGTTCTTGCCATGTACATCGTTTGCCACAGCGCCGCCGAGCGTAACGAAGCGCGTACCGGGTGTAACAGGCAGGAAGAAGCCTTGTCTGACGATAATATTCAAAATGGCATCGAAGGAAACGCCAGCCTCGGCCCGCAACAGACGCGTCGCAGGGTCGAACGCAATCACTCTGTCCAGCCCAGAAATATCGATCAGGCTTCCATCCGGATTGAGGCCGCTATCGCCGTAGGAACGGCGCAATCCACAGGCAAGCAAACTGCTGCTTGAATCCTGTGCGCTCGCGACAAGATCGGGCAGTTGGTCACGCCATGCTGGCGACGCGACCAGATGCTCGCGCAATATGGTGCCACCCCAGGAACAAATATCGCTGCGGGGAACGAAACCGCTCATAGCGCAACAACAAAAAATAGTGCTATGACGACACCCAGGCCGATACTCGTCCGGTCGCGTATGGCAAAGCTGACTGGATCGTCATTCATCTTACCGCGATGCGACAAAAGCCAGATGCGCCCGAGCCAGATGGAGAGAACCAGAGGAATAAGCGCCAATGGTTGCGGGTGCGAATAGCTTTTGCTTGGTAGAAGTTCCTGCAAAATGAAGATCATCATCACGACAAGCGAAGCAATTGCGGTGCCGAGCCCCATAGCCAGCGTGAGGGGTGCATCTTCAACCTCATAACCCCGGCTTTTCAAGCTCGTCTCGCCCATAAGCGAAGCGCGCACGATTTCCGTGTGCCTTTTCGCCGAAGCGAGCGAAAAGAAGAAGAACACAGCAAAAGTGAGCAACCATTCGGGGTGGGGGTCAGCGAGCAAAGCCACCCCCATGACCAGACGGAGCGTAAACAGAACACCGATAATCAGCATATCCAGCAATGGAACCCGCTTGAGACCAAGCGAATATGCGCCCGTGATCACCAGATAAGCGAGCAATGCCAATCCAAAACGGGGCGTTATCGTGAAGGCGACCGCAAAGCCGCCAACAAGCAATCCGACAGCCAACAGGAACGCCGACCTGATGGCCAGCCTTCCGCTGGCGATGGCCCGATTGCGCTTCGTCCAATGATGGCGATCGGCATGAACATCAGCGATGTCATTCAACAAATAGGTCGCCGAGGTCACCGCGAGCAGACATGCGAAAGCGATAATAGCGTGCAGCCATAAACCGATATTCGTCCACTCATGTGCGAGAACGAGCGGCACAAACACCAAAACATTCTTCGACCAGTGATGGACGCGAATTGCCTTCAGAAACGCCTTGAGATTGAGCTTGGGATTATCAAAACTTGCAATAACAGGCTTTTCCAGCGCCTTCGCGCGCGCTGTCACTGCTGGCTTCGTACCGGCAAGAACAATACCACTCGATTCCTTCCAGACATTCAGGTCAGCGGCATGATCGCCGACATAGATAAATCCATGAGGGAATTGCTTCTTTAGATAATCGGCCTTGGCTGGCCCCTTCAGATTGGCTTGTGCCGACCCGATTGCAGAACTGAAAATCCCAAGATGCTCCGCAACGCTATCCACCACGGATTGATCTGCAGCTGAACACAGATGCAGTTCATGTCCTTCCTTGGCCTGTTTATGCAACCACTCAACCAGATCCTCACGGATCGGGAACACTGCATCGGACAGATTGACTTTTGAAGCGATGACCGCTTTGAGCGAATGGCGGCCTTTCGCAAGCTGCGGCAGGCACTGGACAAAAGCCAAGGGCCGCTTGAAAAACAGCATCGCCGCCGTCTCATAGAGAGTATCCGAAAGGATCAGCGTCTGATCGAGGTCAACAACAATCGGCAAACGCGCATCGTTACTATTGTCGCTGATATCTGCCTGCTGCTGGACCGGTGCATTAAACATTGTAATTCCACACTCTAGGCAAGCAGAATAACGCCCCCTTGCGATTTTCATCGTCTAGCAGATACTATGGCTGGAGCAACAGTGACAATCATTTTTATGATAATAAATATGCGTCGTGGAAAAAACGTCACATGAAAAGGTATCGCTATCTTCTCGCTTCTGTTGTCGATTAAGAAAAATACGATCCCAAAACCTCAGACGTGTTGCCTTCCATCTTAACACGACCATGCTCCAACCAGATCACACGATTGCAATTCTTTTCCAGCAAATCTCGAGAATGACTAGCTAGAACAAGAATTTTGGTGGAGTCAACGAGATTGCGCATACGCTGATTAGCGCGCACCTTGAAATCTTCATCACCGGTCGAGAGCCATTCATCCATAATCAGAATTTCTGGATTGATTGATGTCGAAGCGGCAAAAGCCAGGCGTAGTTGCATGCCTGTCGAATACGTCCTGAAAGGAACATCCAGAAACTCACCAAGCCCGGAAAAATCCGAAATATCATCTATCTTCTCGGCAATCTCATCCGGGTGCATACCCATCATTGCACAGCGCAGACGAATATTTTCGCGGCCAGTCGCATCAGGATCAATGCCCAAATTAATATTAATGAGCGAGATTGTGTGTCCGTGAATAAGTGCGGTCCCCTGCGTCGGCGTATAAATGCCAGATAAAACGCGCAGTAAGGTCGTCTTGCCAGAGCCGTTATGACCGATGAGTCCAACACGATCGCCATCATTCAGCGAAACCGTCACATTATCCAAACCCCGAATAATAACAGTTCTATCTGTTCGTCGCTCTATTTTTCCACCGGTCGCTACACTCAAGACGCGGTTTTTCAGGGACCGACTCGACGAGTTGTAAATTGGAAATTCTACACTCGCATTCTGAAGTTTGATAAAAGTCATGGATTTACAACCAATAAGCCACGCGCCAGCGGTACTTGCCGAAGAATACAATCGCCAGACCCCAGCCGGCAATCGCCAGACATCCAGCCACAACCCAGCTTAAAGTCGCCGGCGCTTCACCGAACAGTGGCGCGCGCACCAACTGGATCAAGTGATAGAATGGGTTCCAGTCGATAACAGCGTGCGAAACATGACCCGGCAGAGTTTTGACCATCCACATGATCGGCGTAGCATAGAAAAAGACCTGCAAGATATTGCCCACTACCTGCGTCATATCGCGGAATCGCGCGCACAGAACAGCCAGAATCAACATCATCCAAGTGAGATTAAGACAAACCAACAGAAACCCGGGCACGCTCAGCAGCGCATAAGCATTGAGGCCGCGCCCCAAGATCAGCGCAACAATCGGAAAAATTATAATGTTGTGGCCAAAGATAATAACATTACGCCACAGCGTCCGCATGACGTGCGTAAAGAGTGGTAACCGCACCTGCAGAATGATGCCATCAGATGAGCTAAAAGTCGTGCATCCTTCCGACAAGGAAGTCGAAATGAACCCCCACATGATAACGCCAGCGCATAGATAGGGAAGAAACTCCCGCATCTCCGACTGGAACAGCGTTCCGAATATCAGGCCCAATGCGCCGATAAATACTGCCATATTCAAGGTGAGCCAGAAAGCTCCAACCCGAGACCGACGATAGCGCTGCGCCACGTCCTGCCAGCCGAAAATCAGCGCCAGTCGGTACTTAGACAAAGCATCACCGATATCGGTCAATGCAGCCGATACACCTGCCTTGGGAGGAACCGAGGCCATTTCCGAGTTTATGTGCCGCTCTAAAGAGTCAACGCTCATGGTCATCCTGTTTCAAGGGCAATATGCCCCGAAATTTGTTCGGGCGGCTAGTCAAATAGATAGTGCCCATGCTGTGCGTACTAGAGGAATAGCTTTCGGAGAGTCAACTATTATGAACTATGAAATGACGATGGAATAAGGCTTCAATAAGTCACACCCGCTACACGTCACCACTGCAAACACTATGTTGAGAGACGAGTTCACAGGTTAAAAAAACTGCCCGAACAACTGTGAAATTTAAACCAATTTCGTTGAGTGGCTGGGGCGCCTGGATTCGAACCAGGGAATGCCGGTACCAAAAACCGGTGCCTTACCGCTTGGCTACGCCCCAACAAATCAAACCGAAGCAATCGGTTGCGCGGCCTTATAGCCGCTTCATTTGACAAGCGCAATCGCCTAATCGCCTAATCGCGAAATCCGCGCTCATGCGCAAACTACCAGTTCGAGCACCACAATCACTCTATTGGCCTACTTCTTCCACCGGCAATGCACGCGGGGATTTGCGCGGACGAGTAAAGCTGATAATCCCTGTAACAGCTTCATTTGCCGCCGGTATCCCTATGCTTTTTTTAGCATTCTCTTTTCTATTCAGTGTCGTCCTTTGCGTTCTGGGGCTCGTGATCCTTTCGCGCCTACTGCCGGCGACCTTTTTAGCTGCGCGGATGAATTCACGCTCCAATCACACCGTCGCAGCCAGACAGATTGGTGGACTGGCTTTGATACCGGCCACGCTTGCTACTTTGCTGATTTTCGGGGCCGATCTCGAAATTGCCAACAGGCTGTTGCTCTGCCTTGTCGGTGCATCGACCTTGCTGTGGATTGTGGGCGGGCTGGATGATCGTTATGAGCTTTCCGAGATCATTCGGCTCGGATCGCAGCTTCTGGCTGCCTGCCTTGTCCTTTATGGCCTGGGACCTGATTTCCGGCTTTTAGAGGATGTGCTTCCCCATTGGCTGGAAGCTGCGTTGATCGTATTTGCGCTTCTTATCGCCATCAATGTCACGAACTTCATGGACGGTCTGGATCTGATGACCGTCGCGGGGCTCGGGCTGCCGCTGGCGGGTGTTGCGGTGCTGGCAGCGCTTGGTCTTGCGGGTATGGAAAGCGGAGGACTGAGCGCGGCGACTGCGGGCGGATTACTCGGCTTTGCATGTTTCAACCGTCCCCCTGCCCGCGTTTTCCTCGGCGATTCAGGTAGCCTGCCGCTTGGTCTCATCACCGGCACGGCTTTGCTTCTTCTGGCGCGCGAAACCCATATCGTCGTGGCGTTGATTTTGCCGCTTTATTATATTCTCGATGCGGGTTCGACCATTATCATGCGCCTCAGCCAAGGCGAAAATATCCTGAAAGCCCATTCGAAACATGCCTATCAGGTCGCCAAACGCGCAGGCTGGACCGTCCTGAAGGTTGTCAGTCATGTAGCCCTGCTCAACCTTATCCTGATTGCCTGTGCCGTTGCATTGTTGGCGCTTGACCATCTGATCACGCGCGTGGCCTTCCTGCTGGTTGCAGTCGTGGCCACGCTTGTGCTGCTTTTGGATTTTCGCGGACGCTTCAGGAAGCTATGACGCTGAAGAGTATCTTGCGAACAGCATCCACATCGCCGCTCTCCATGGCCGCCTGAAGGCGCTGAAGGCTTTCAGGCACGTTAACGGCGGCCTTGTTGCCCTTTGGAGCGCGCATGATCTTCGGGTGCCGTGTGGATTGCGCCTGCGAAGGATCGTAGAAGAGCTCCTCATACATCTTCTCGCCTTCACGTATGCCCGTCACTTCAATGGCGATATCGCCCGCAGGATTTTCCGCATTGCGCACGGTCAGACCGGCGAGCAGGATCATGTTTTCGGCCAGATCGCGGATTTTGACCGGCTCGCCCATTTCGAGCAACACGGTGTCGCCGGATTCAGCAATCGCGCCTGATTGCACGATCAGTTCCGCAGCTTCCTTGATCGACATGAAATAACGCGTCATGTCTTCATGGGTTAGCGTAATGGGCCCGCCGTTGGCGATCTGCTCGCGGAAAAGCGGCACAACGGAACCGTTCGACCCAAGCACATTACCGAAACGGACAGAATAGAACGCCTTTTCCTTGCCAGCCTGTGCAGCCAGCAGTCCATAATAATAGACGACCAGTTCGGCCCAGCGCTTTGTCGCACCCATGACATTGGTCGGGCGAACGGCTTTATCCGAGGAGATAAGCACCATACGTTCGACATCGGTAGCAAGTGCCGCCTCTGCCACGTCCAGCGTGCCAAAGACGTTGTTGCAAATACCGATGAGCGGGTTTTTTTCCACCAGCGGCACATGCTTATAGGCCGCACAGTGATAAACCGTATCGATGCCATTATCGCGCAGCGCTTGCTCGACATAGGCGCGGTCACGAACAGACCCCAATACCGGCACGATCTGGCAGGAAGCAAGCTGACGCAGCTGGCGCTCGATCTGATAAAGCGCAAACTCGCTCGATTCAAACAGCACCAGACATTCGGGATTCCACTGCACGATGGTCCGGCAAAGCTGGCTACCGATAGAGCCGCCAGCGCCTGTGACCATGATGCGGCGACCTTCGACCACTTCACACAGCAGTTCCGCATCTGGCGGTACTGGCGAACGACCGAGAAGGTCGTCGATTTCGATATTGCGCAGCGCTGAAACCAGATATTTGCCTGCGCTGAGATCCGCAATTGGCGGCAAAATGCGGGTATTGACCGGAAGTCGGCCAAGCAGACGTGCGAAATCCTGCCGCTGCTTCTGGTCGAGCGACGGTTCTGAAACCAGCACCTGCTTGACGCCGTAATTTTCGATGAGGCCGGGGATTTCTTCAGCGCCGTAGACCCGCAGGCCAATGATGTCCATCCCCCTGAGTTGTCCGTCCGGATCGATAAAACCAACGACCATCGTATCGCTGTGGCTGCGCAAAGCTGTTGCGAGCTGGCGCGCGGGTTCTCCAACGCCGACGATCAGCGCCGAACTGGTAAAAGTGCGACCCGTTTCGGCATTGCGCAGCAGCCACTTCGCGCCGAAGCGGCTGGCCGTGATCAGCACAGTGCTCAAAAGCCAGTAGAGCAGCGGCACGGAGCGCGGCAGACCGGCATTGCCGTAAAGCTCCATCAAGAAGACAAGCGCCACCCAGAAAAGCGCCGCCACGGCGGTCGCCTGAAAAATCGGCCAGATAGCGCGTTCGGCCAGATAGCGAATGATGGCGCGATAAAGCCCGAATCGAATGAAAACCGGAACGGTCAGAACAGGCGCAATCATAATCAGAAAAAGCTGGGCCTTGCTGGGCGTGAAAACAAAGCCCAGACGGATGACAAACGCCAGATACGCGCTCAGCAGAAGCAGAACGCAATCGCTCAGCATCAATATAATTTGCTTGGTAATTCGTGGCAAAAGCGCCAGCCTTTGCCATGGATATCTAAAACTCATACGCGCATTATCCTGCTCTCAAAACAGAGCGAAACAATTACCCACATTGTCGGCGGCAAAAATTCCTTACCCTAACCGACAATGAAGCCCCTCGCATTTCCGCAATCGTTAGCATGAGTCCGCAACGCGAACCATCTTAATTGAGCCTACATATAGCAAACGGACATGTTTCAGGCAGTTAAAATGCCGGTGCGACATAAATGCGCCTGAAAGAGACAGTCTGTCCGGAAAAAATTCCAGTTTTCCAGACAGATAACCGCGATTTTTGTGCTCAGGATATCGCAACACCTGTCCTGACGCTGCGCCACGAAGTGCCGTCCGAATAAGCGAGCTGCGCGCGCGCGGAGGCATCCGTTACATAGACCATCGCGCCCGTGCCTTGATTCGATGCCTGAGGCAGATTGATTTTAGAAAAGGACGCCGGGCGGATCGGCCCATCCACGTCAAGGCGCGTCAGCGGTGCATTGGCTCCGATAGCAACATTGCCCGTTGCGCGGTCCACATACATGGCCTGACGCCATGTACCCAGATCATCGCTGACCTTGATGCTGAAATTGCTGCTGCCGTTCAGCCCCATTTCGGCATAGCCGGTCCAGCTGGTCTGGAAGAGAAGGCTGGCGGTATCGGTCGCGGCGTGCTTGTTGAGCTTGATCTGATGCCCCGCGCCCGCATTGTTGAACAGGCTTGCCGCCGATGAAACCGCAAAGCGATTGACCGTATCCGCCGTCGCCTGAATACCGAGCATCGATATTGAAAGCGTATCCGGCACGCCACCGCCTGTCGGATTCCTTTGCGCGCCGTCGAAAACCAGCAGCTTTGCTTCGCCTTCGATATAGGCCTGCCAGCCGGTGGCGGGTTGAATGAACAGCCATCCATCATCGATGAACGAAGCCATCATGCCGTTCTTGCCAAACCAAGCACCGGTTGCGGGTGACGCCACGATATAGCGCGCGCCAGCAGCAGGCATCACCGGTGGGGCGGTGAGCGTACGCGATTTCACGCTCAGATTCACGACCGCATCCAGCAGCCGCAATGCTTCATTATGCGTGACATGCTTCTGCGCCTGACTGGGCAGAATATAGGGAAGTTTCAGATTGGGTGTTTCGTCCATGTTCGGCTCCTCGAGTAATGTTGCGAGGAGTCTAGTCTTGGTGAACAGCGCGGGGATAAGTGCCGGTCAGCTGCCACGATAGGTCGAATAGGACCACGGGCTGACGAGCAGCGGCACGTGATAGTGCCCATCCACATCCGCCACGGCAAACCGGATCGGAATGAGATCGAGGAACGGCGGATTGGCCTGATCGGCCCCGCGACCTTCAAAATACTCGGCGACATGGAATTGCAGCTCGTAGATACCGACCTGCATTTCATCGCCGGTCAGCAGTGGAGCATCAGTGCGGCCGTCCAGATTGGTGACAACACGCTTGATCAGCTCCGGTGCGCCCTTGCTGATCCGATAAAGTTCGATGCGCATTGCCGCAGCCGGGCTACCATGTGCTGTGTCGAGAACGTGCGTGGAAAGTCTACCCATATTACCCCTCGATAAGGTTCAGTCTGGCTTGGCCGACTGGATGCGGAAAACGACATCTGGGAAGAAATATTCTTCCAAATTATCCTCCTTGCCAGCACGGTCGACGATGAGAAAATCCGATTTCTGCTCAAGCGCCAGAAGCGGATGATGCCAGACATTCTTGAGATAGTTGACGCCCTGATCGGGCTTGGCAAGAAAAACACGCGGGCGCGCGGGCTTGCCGTCGGCATCTTCAGCCACAACGACGAGAAACGGACGCCGTTCCAGCGGAATGAAGGCCTGCGAGCCGAAGGGATGACGCTCCATCATGACGATATCGATGGGCGCTTCAAAAGACTGACCGCGGAAAATATTGATCAGCACGCGCGCTTGCGTACCATCTGCCTCAACCCGGGCCAGATCATGAAAACGTTCGGTGGAACCATTGTTGATGAGACGCATTTCCGCCCCTTCAACCTCGATGACATCACCGAAAGGCGCGAATGCCTGCTTGGTCAGCGGCTCTACCGCGAGCGTCTCAACCTTCAATTTTGCCTCCCCAAAAATCAGAACAGGAGGATGACAAAGCGTCGTCCGACGTCACTTGTCAATCGCGAAGCAGTTTCAACGAGATATGAATAAAGGCCGGACCTGATCCGGCCTCCGTCGACCATGGGAAACGATTTGACAATTTTGCGCGCGGGAGCGCGTGTCACTTCTTCTTGGAAAAGCCGTAGAGCGTTGAGAAGCCGAGGAGCGCAACTGCCTGCACCGCCATGATCATATAGATGAAATCGACCTTCACCCCGGCGGCAATCGCGAGGAGCGCCGTTGCGATCAAGCCAAACGAAATGAACGAGAATATTCGGGCCAATTGTTTGGTTTGACGAGATTCGGCGGCGAGCGATGCGGTAGCGACGCGTGACTTGGCTCTGTGCGGCATATCCAACTCCTGAACGTGATGAATACGATTTCCGAATTTCGAACGCGCAACCGCCTGATGTCAAATCTTGCCGTATCAGACAGTTAACGTTTGAAACCCGACTATATAAGTCCTATGCCGTTTCGACAATGACACCACAGATAAATTGGAAGTGACTTCCATGGCGCTCGTTTTCGACAGCAGTTTCTCTCCTGAATATGGGAAGCCGGTTGAGCTAAGTAAAGGGATTGTCCGCCTGACGGCCAACAATCCGAGCGCCTTCACCTTTCATGGTACCAATAGCTATATCGTGGGCCATGATACGCTTGCGGTGATCGATCCGGGACCGGTCGATGAAGCCCATTATCAAGCCTTGCTTGCCGCCATTGCGGGACGCCCTGTCAGCCATATTTTTGTCAGCCATACCCATCGCGATCACTCGCCGCTGGCCGAGCGCCTCAAAAACGAGCTTGGCGCGAAGACGGTCGCCGAAGGTCCGCACCGGCCTGCACGCCCCTATCATGCGGGCGAGGTCAACGCGCTTGAAGCCAGCGCCGACACGGATTTCGCCCCCGACATCGTGCTGGCCGATGGCGGTACAGTTGAAGGCGACGGCTGGTCCCTTGAGGGGCTCCACACACCCGGCCATGCCGCGAACCACATGGCATTCGGGCTGAAGGGCACAGATATCCTGTTTTCAGCCGATCACGTCATGGCCTGGGCAACGTCCATCGTTGCGCCGCCGGACGGCTCGATGAGCGATTATATGGCTTCGCTTGAAAAACTGCTGGCCCGCGACGATCACGTCTACCTGCCCGGCCATGGCGGTGCGGTGACCAAGCCCGCGGCCTTTGTGCGCGGCTTGCGCGCGCACCGCAAAATGCGCGAGCGCGCCATACTTGAGCGGATCATTCAGGGCGATCGCACTATCGGCGACATGGTACGGGCGATCTATCGCGATACAGATCCGCGCCTGCATGGCGCAGCAGCCCTTTCAGTGTTAGCGCATCTGGAAGATCTGGTCGGGCGCGGTGAGATCGTGACCGATGGCGACCCATCGCTCGACGGCATCTACCAGCCAGCTTAAGCCGCCCTATTCAACATCGGCAGGCGCCTTGTTCACTTCGCCTTCCAGGCTTCCTAGAAAATCGGTGATGAAGGCCGCGTTCTGCCCCATATCGCGCTTGCCATAGCGCGAGAGCGAGCGGATATCGACATAGGTGGTTTCGCCTTCATCCAGCAGCCGGATGACGATATCGCTCTTGAGACCGAGAATGAAACTATGCGCGGTCGCCACAAAGCGGGTGGCGCTTTCCTCCGGCGACGGCGCATCCTTGGCGATCACCTGCCAGCCGAAACTCTTCAATACGGTCTGCACGCCCTGCACCACGCGGTCGGGCGCTGCATCATAGCGGCGGCCCAGCACATCGGGATAGGCGGTGAGCTGCGTCAGCGCATCACCGCTGACTGTCGGCGTCAGCGGGTTCATCCATTGCAGGCGATGCGGCATGTTGGTGGGAAACTGCGGCGGTGTATCGAAATCGGTCGAGATATCATAGAGCGCTGGCGAGCTGATCCAGAGCACGCCCAGCAAGCCAAGCGGCACCAGCACGATGCAGGCAAACATGCATCCCGTGAAAGACCGCGCCCCGCCCTTGTCGCCATTGACCCAGAGATTGCGAAAACCCTTGGCTGCGCAAAGCAGCGCCAGCAGGGCCAGAACGCCGCTCAATCCGGCAGCCACAACAAAATCAGGGGTTTCGAGCTTCCAGAAGCGATGCAGCAGAAAAGCTAATACCAGCAGCACGGCGGCAAAAACGCCAAACCGCAAGGCCCAGACCGCAGAACGCGACTGCCGCCGCTGATAGCGAAGTTTTCTCATACAGATTCCTAGAAGCACATCCCGAAAAGTGCAAAGCGGTTTTCGGATCAGATGTGCGTGAAAACCAAAACGTCAGAATCCCAAAACGGCCACAACATTCAGCCATGCTTATGAATAGCAGAGAGATTCGACCCCGGCAAAACATCCAGCTGTACAGTCGTGCATATTCGTCTTTACTGGCCAAAAAGGCACACGCAATACGCGATCACGGCACCGTAAAAACGCATGAAGTGTAAGCCACTTCCGGATCATTATTGCCGCCTAACAGAAAAAAGCGAGGTAAATCAATCAAAAGAGCATTGCAGCAACTTCTAATGAAGGGCATGATCAATTATTAGGGGCTTTTTTCGGATTCGTCAGAGAGGACGGAATGAACCACGCGCCTGAAAACAGTGCCAACGGGATTGGCACCACGACCCAGTCGGGCAGCGCCGAAGAAAGCGCCCAGACGGGTCTCGAAACAAGCTCGATGACGCTTGAAGCCGTTGAGCTGGAATTTGCGCTCGGCGCGATTGATGTGCTGATCGAAGGATTCGACGCAGCACTTGCCAAGGCGGCAGAACGTGTCGGCGGCGAAGTTCTTTTCAACATGCCAGCTCTCGATACGAGCGAAGCCCAGCGCATCGGCGCAATCGCCATTGCGGGACAGCCCCAGGATCAGGTGATTTTCGTCACGCTGCGCAATGACGGCACGACCTTGTCGGTCGAACCGCCAAAAGGCGAGAATGCGCTTTTCGAGAGCCTTGGCCGCAACTATGCCGCCGTCATGAAAAGCCTGTCTCCCAAAGAACAGACGAACGGCGGCTGACCGGAGCGCATCTTTGCAAAGCCAAATGGATGCATTTGGCCAGATGCACTATTTCCCCGCATCCACCTTCGCTTTCACCTTTTCCGCGACAGGCTTTTTCGCTGCCGGAACGCCCGCCTGAAGATTATGCGCCGGGACCGGGTTCAGCGTTGTCGATGTTTCCACATCGCGCAGCAGCACGAACTTCATGCCCTTTGCTTTCAGCGCCACGATGCCCTTGGCAACGCCCTCGCCTGCCGAGCGTGTCGGTTTATTGATATGCGAGATGATCACATCGCCGTCGCGTGCCGCCGAAATCCGCCGCGCCACTGTTGGCGCCAGCAGCGAAGCGCCCTGATCGCCATTCAGCGAATAACCGCCGATCTTGTAGCCAAGGCTTGTGGCCAACGCCACGGCGTCGATTGAATAGCGGGCTGTGGCATCGCGATAGAATTGCGGCTTTGGCGCACCTGCCCCGACAATTGCCGTCGATCCACCCTCGATCTCCGAGCGGACGGCGTCGAGCGATCCCGCAGTCTTGATGCCATACATGGTCGGCGCATTGGTGATGGCCGGAATATGCTTGGCGCCGTGATCCTCAATCGCGAACAGATCGGGATTGGCCTTCATCACAGCAAAGGCTTCAGGATTTTGTTTCAACCAGCGCCCGGTCACAAAAATCGTGGCGGGAATTCGCTCCTTGACGAGCGTATCGAGAATGCGGTGGTCCGTCTTGCCCATGCAGGCATCAAGCGTCAGCGCCACCTGTGGTGCAGCCGTCCCGCCGCGTGCGATATGCAGCTGCGGCTCGACAATGTGTATTTTCTCCGGCTTTGCCGCATCCTGCGGTGAAACCTCGACAGCGCCTGCCGCGCTGCACGTGAAAACAAGCGCGGCCCCCGCCGCAGAAATGAAACGACGCATAATCTCGGGTTTCTTAAAAGTTGTACCTGCCGGAAAATATTCCGGCAGGAAAGCTTAATTATGACGGTATTTATGCCTTGCGCACTGCGGCCTGCGCCGCTGCCAGTCTTGCAATCGGCACACGGAACGGCGAGCAGGAGACATAATCGAGCCCGGTCTTTTCGCAGAAGGCAATCGACGACGGATCGCCGCCATGCTCGCCGCAAATGCCAAGCTTAATCTTGTCGCGCGTCTTGCGTCCGCGTTCGGCAGCGATCTGCACCAGTTCGCCCACGCCATTCACATCGAGCGACACAAACGGGTCCTGCTCCACCACACCGCGCTGCTGGTAAGTGGTGAGGAAGCCTGCCGCATCATCGCGCGAAATGCCGAAGGTGGTCTGGGTCAGGTCGTTGGTGCCAAACGAGAAGAACTCTGCCGTCTCGGCAATTTCCGCTGCCCGCAAGGCGGCACGCGGCAGTTCGATCATCGTGCCGACCATATAGTCGATCTTGACGCCCGCTTCCTTCATGACGTCCTGCGCCACGGCATCAATGCGTCCCTTGACGAAATCCAGCTCCGCCTTGAGGCCGACCAGCGGCACCATGACTTCCGGCACCACCGGCTCGCCGGTCTTCTTGCCCGCTTCGACTGCAGCCTCGAAAATCGCCCGCGCCTGCATTTCTGCAATTTCCGGATAGGAAATCGCCAGACGGCAGCCACGATGACCCAGCATCGGGTTGAACTCGTGCAGGCTTTCGGCACGCTCGCGCAGTTTCACTGCGTCCACGCCCATGGAGCTGGCCACTTCCGCGACTTCCTCATCCGAATGCGGCAGGAATTCATGCAGCGGCGGATCAAGCAGACGGATCGTGACCGGCAGCCCTTTCATGATCTCGAACAGTTCGACAAAATCCGAGCGCTGCATCGGCAGAAGCTTGGTCAGCGCTGCGCGACGGCCTTCTTCATTATCCGAGAGGATCATCTCGCGCATGGCAACGATGCGGCTTCCTTCGAAGAACATGTGCTCGGTGCGGCACAGGCCAATGCCTTCCGCGCCGAAAGACCGCGCTGTGCGGGCATCCGCCGGCGTTTCCGCATTAGCGCGCACTTTCATGCGGCGCTGGCGGTCGGCCCATTCCATCAGATGCCCGAAATCGCCGGAAAGCTCCGGCTGAAGCATGGCGACCGCGCCTTTCAGCACCTGCCCGCTAGAACCATCGACGGTGACGACATCGCCCTTCTTGAAAGTCTGCCCGGCAGCCAGCATGGTGCCGTTGCGGTAATCGACGCGCAGCGATCCTGCACCCGAAACGCAAGGCTTGCCCATGCCGCGCGCCACAACCGCCGCATGGCTGGTCATGCCGCCGCGCGTGGTCAGAATGCCTTCCGCCGCGTGCATGCCGTGAATGTCTTCCGGGCTGGTTTCGATACGGACCAGAATGACCTTGCGGCCTTCCGATTTTGCCTGTTCGGCATCTTCCGACGAGAACACGATTTCACCCGTCGCAGCACCCGGCGAAGCAGGCAGGCCCTGACCGACGATCTGACGCTCGGCGCGGGGATCGATGGTCGGGTGTAAAAGCTGATCCAGTGCCGCCGGATCGATACGCAGCACGGCTTCTTCTTCGGTAATCAGCCCTTCGCCAGCCATTTCAACGGCCATTTTCAGCGCCGCCTTAGCCGTGCGCTTGCCCGAACGGGTCTGGAGCATCCAGAGCTTGCCGCGCTCGATGGTGAATTCCAGATCCTGCATGTCGCGATAATGCTGTTCCAGCCGGTCGGCGACTTTGAGGAATTCCGCAAAGGCTTCCGGCATCACCTTTTCAAGCGATGGCTTGTCGGAACCGGCAGCGATACGCGCTTCTTCGGTGATGTTCTGTGGCGTGCGAATGCCCGCCACCACGTCTTCGCCCTGCGCATTGACGAGGAATTCGCCGTAAAGCTTCTTCTCGCCGGTCGACGGGTTGCGGGTGAAGGCAACGCCCGTGGCCGAGGTCTCGCCCATATTGCCGAACACCATGGCCTGCACATTGACCGCCGTGCCCCAAGCCGCGGGAATATTGTGCAAACGGCGATAGGTGATGGCGCGCGCATTCATCCAGCTGGAGAAAACAGCACCGATGGCGCCCCAGAGCTGCTCATGCGGGTCCTGCGGGAAAGGCTGGCCCAGCTCTTCCTCAACCTTGGCCTTGTAGAGCGAGATGACGTCTTTCCAGTCTTCAGCCGTCAGCGCCGTGTCGACATCGACGGCAAGATCGGCCTTCTTGTCTTCAAGAATTTCTTCGAAGAAGCCATGATCGACGCCCAGCACCACATCCGAATACATCTGAATGAAACGGCGGTAGCTGTCATAGGCGAAACGCTCGTCACCGGCTTCCCGGGCGATGGCCTGCACGGTTTCGTCGTTAAGGCCGAGATTGAGCACCGTGTCCATCATGCCGGGCATGGAAGCGCGTGCACCGGAACGAACCGACACCAGCAGGGGCTTGTCGGCATCGCCGAAATTGCGGCCCGTCACCCTGGCGATATGGGAAAGCGCTGCACGCACCTGCTCGTCCAGTTCGGACGGATAATTGCGGTCGTGGTCGTAATAATAGGTGCAGACCTCGGTGGTAATCGTAAAGCCGGGCGGTACGGGCAGACCGAGGCTGCTCATCTCAGCCAGGTTCGCTCCCTTGCCGCCGAGGAGATTGCGATCACTCGCAGCGCCCTCTGCCTTGCCGTCGCCGAATGTGTACACCCACTTCGCCATTATGGCCTCCCTTCACGCAAGATCGGCTCTTGAAAGCCTTGCAACGATCGCAAGAACTTTTAGAACCCGCTTCTCCCGTTGCTTATGCGATCCACAGGGCCGCTGCCAACCAAAAAGCACGGGCCGCGACAATAGAATCGATTAGAGCGGGATCGGTGGGGGAGCGAGTTGGCTTTATTGGCCAGACGATTCAAGAATAAGTTCAATTCCGAAACGACCACCCACAATATCCCAGCTGACATCCGTGAACCGGGCACCGCGATGGCACTAACATCGTGCAGTCGCGTGGAGATTGGCTTTTTGGGGCGGCATGCGTGATCTCAGCAAAATTCCCTTAGTGCGATGGTTTCCAAAGGGGCAAGCGCTTCGCTTTAGCGGCGCTTTCAACATTACGGGTCGTAAATTTCAGCAACAAAAAACCGTCCGTCCAATTCTAGCTCTGGACCGTATTATTTATTGAGAATTCCAGCATCTGGTCGATATCATCGTGTTCGCCGCTCCATCCGATTCTTTGACCATTGAACACCAATTTCGTGGAACCCGCAGCACGACGGTCTTGATCAAGTCAGAATGACCTCAATTGATTGTGCTAAATAGAGTACCGTGCCATCGCGAACTTCCGGGCAAAATGAGCTCAAGCTGATTTCGGAAACCGACCCCGCTGGAGCACACAAACGAGTGGCCTCGTGCCAACCACCACTGGAGCTTCTGCATTGACGTCGATATCCTGAACATTGCATCTCCATGTATCGACAACTGCGCTAAACTTGGGATTGGAGGGGTAGTGAGGTGAAACCAAATGGCCATGGGGGCCAGTTTTGGAAAAAAAGCCCCGTAATGCTTAAAAGCCTCCCGCGGTTGTCCGATCTATAGATGCCGAGCGCCATCTACATTCACGCATACAACTACAAAGTGATAAAAAACGATGAGAAGCTTCTTAAGTGATAGGTTACAAAGTCAAGCTCTGGCGGCATTCGCTATTCGTGAAATTCTCGAAAAGCCGCTTGTGGGTGAAACACCGCAGTCTCGTATCAAACAGATCGGACTAGTAAACATCCTCTACATGATGCATCAAGCCCACGAGCCATTGACCCTTGCAAAGGTCATGAATTTCACTGGAATGACGCGCGGCGGTGTCATCGAGACGATGGACGCTCTTGTGCAGCGCGGCATCCTTCAAGAAACTCTGGGCAAGAATTCCATGGGGAGAGGTACAGCTCGGCAGTTCGAGTTTGCGCCCGAGGTCTTTTCTCAAATTCGCTCGACCATCTAACTAGACGCCGTAGCACCTACGGAAGGAAGAGTTGGAGCCACCTCAAACAGTGCGCGCAGCTTTTTTGCTGCAAGCGCGCACCGTTTGAGGTGGCCATGGCCAGTCGAAGTAGCTCTAAAGCGTGTCGCATTTATTCGGCCTCATACCCAGCAGCCTTAAAGAAGTTCTGGCATTGATTGATGGAGAAGAGACTGATGATATCGCCAAGTGCTTTTGAGATGGCGTCGAAGCTGCGT